>JAABUV010000156.1_pt1 | contig 99504 bp, 88 predicted proteins | sample 5559971 | NCBI WGS metagenome assembly JAABUV01 (sample SAMN10711881, study PRJNA513362) | rock metagenome | isolation source: Antarctica rocks | place: Antarctica: Victoria Land, Knobhead nord | collected 2015-12-19 | reverse complement strand
TGGTCACCGCCGGATTTCTCGATGTCCCGGACGATGACCGACACCGTCGTAATGCCGTTACGCTTGCTCAAACGATTCGTGGAGACTCTCTCGCTTGCAGCTTGAGATGCGGAAAGTCGAGCTTATAGCCCAGCCCGTCGAACGCCATGAGACGCAGCTTGCGGTTGGCCTTCACCGCGTCGGTGTCGGTCGGCACGACGTACTCGTCGATGTCGACGATGCCGGCCTGCAGGTTCGCCAGCCTGACCGAGCTGTCGGGGATCGGCTGGTATACCACCCGGTCGAAGTGGATCGCGTCCTTGTTCCAATACTCGGCGAAGCGGTCCAGCACGATGCGGTCCTGCGCCACCCGCTCGGCGAACTTGAACGGCCCGGCGCACACCGGGTGCAGGCCGAACTCCTTGCCCGCCGCTTCGGCCGCCTTGGGCGAGACGATCATCCCGGCCCGGTCCGTCAACTGCGCCAGGAACGGCGAGGACGGCGCCTTCAGCACGATCCGCACGGTCGCGGGGTCGACGATGTCCACGTGGTCCATCGCGCCGATCTCGCTGCGGCGGAAGCTGCTCGGCATGTTCAAGTGGCGTTCGAGGCTGTACTTGACGGATGCCGCATCCATCGCCGTGCCGTCGTGGAACAGCACGCCGGGCCGCAAGTGCAGGATCAGCGTGGTGGGATCGGCCCACTCGTAGCCGGTGGCCAGCATCGGCACGACGTTCAGCTTCTCGTCGATGTCGAACAGCTTGTCGCACAGCCCGGCGAACACGATGCGGCCCATGACGGTGCGCGCCAGGGTCGGGTCGAGGATGTCGGGGTCCTCCCGCAGCGCGATGCGGAGGGTTTGCGCGTGGGCGAGAACCGGCAGCAGCAGGACGGCGGCGAGCAGCAGGCGGCGCATGGCGGCAGGTTCCAGAGAGACTCCGGCAGCAAAGCAGGAGTCAGGCCAGTTTACCATACCGGGCCAGGGCAGCCTCGATCACCGCGCGGTCGAACACCCCGCACGGGCTGTCGCGCCCCGGCATGAAACGGCGGTACACGGCGAACCGCTCCTGGCTGACCCGGTGCAGCCGTCGCAATTCCGCCAACGGGTCCGGGTGGTCGTCCACCCGTAGGTCGAGATCGGGGTACGGGTCGGCCATCGCCACCTTCAGGGCAGCGGACTGCTTGCCACGACTGTCCCCGCCGGCCGCCTCGCCCGCCTCCAGCGCCGTCAGCAGCCGCTCGGCCAGGCTGCCCGCCGCCGCCATGAACGCCGCCAGCGTGCGGTCGAGCACGGCGGAGCCTGCCAGCATGTTGCCGGCGACCGACACGTCCGTCCCCCGCACGCTGCCGCACCACTCGACGCACGACGTCCCGGTGTGCTGCTCCACCTGGCCGTCCGCCCCCACGATGTGCAGTTGCCGCATCGCCCGCCCGGCATCCGCCGCCAGCAGCGCCGCCGCAACCGCGTCGGGCGGCGCTCCGGCCCGCAGCGCCGCCATGCCGTCCAGGCCGTACATCGGATTGACCAGCGCCTGGGTCGCCAGCGCCGCCACCCCACCCTCGACGTGGATGCACAACGCGCCAACGGCGAAGAACCGGGTGGCGACGGCGGCCCCGAGCCCGCCGGTCGCGGGATCGCGGGCGAGGATAGACCAGGTCACTCCGCGGGTTGCCGTTGCCGCTCCGGTTTCCGCCAGAACTTCAACCTGGCGAACGACGGCATCTTCGCATCCATCACGACCGGGTACAACGAGGGCAGCACCAGCAGGGTGAGCAAGGTCGCCGTTACCAGCCCGCCGATGACCACCGTCGCGAGCGGCCGCTGCACTTCGGCGCCGGCGCTGGTCGAGACCGCCATAGGCACGAACCCGATCGAGGCGACCAGCGCTGTCGTCAGCACCGGGCGCAAGCGCTTCTCCGCGGCGTCGAACGCCGCATCGGCAGCACTTCGGCCCTCGGCGCGCTCCTCCTGGATGTAGCTCGCCAGCACCACGCCATCGAGGATCGCGACCCCGAATGTCGAGATAAAGCCGATGCCCGCCGTGACGCTGAACGGCATGCCCCGGAGCATCAGCGCCGCGATCCCGCCGATCGCGGCCATCGGCACGTTGAGGAAGATCAGGGCCGACAGCCGCAAGCTGCCGAAATTGAGGTAGAGCAGCAGGAAAATGAGGGCGAGCACCGCGGGCACGACGATAGCCAGCCGCGCCGAGGCGCTCTGCAGGTTTTGGAACGTGCCGCCCCACTCCAGCGAGTAGCCGGGCGGCAGCTTGACTTTCTGCTCCACGGCGTTCTGCGCCTCGGTCACGAAGCCTTGCACGTCGCGTCCGCGCACGTTGATCTGCACGTCGATGCGCCGCTGGAGCTTGTCGCGGGTGATCTGCGCCGGGCCGTCCGCGACGGTCACGTCCGCCACCGCCGAGAGCGGCACCGCCTGCCCGCCCGCCAGCCCCACCGGAAGGTCCCGCACCGAGTTCGCGCTCGTGCGGACATCGAGCGGCAGGCGCACGACGATCGGGGTCTGGGTGTTGTCGTCGCCATAGACCGTCCCGACCGGACGCCCGCCGACCGCCTCCACGACGGCGAGCACGTCGGAGGCGTTGATGCCGTAGCGCGCGACCCGCTGGCGATCCACCTTGATGGTCATCGCCGGCAGTCCGTTTGCTTGCTCGGCGCGCACGTCGGCCGCGCCGTCGATCCCCTGGACCGCCTGGACCGACTGGTTCGCCAGCTTGCCCAACGTATCCAGGTCGTCTCCGTAGATGCTCAGCGCGACGTCCGACCGCACCCCTTGCAGCAGGTCGTCCATGCGCATCTGGATCGGCTGCGACATTTCGAAGGACACGCCGGGCACGGCCTCCTTCACCTTCTTTTCCATCGCGGCCAGGATGCCCGCCTGCGTGCTCGCGGTCTTCCACTCGCTGGCCGGCTTGAGGATCACGTAGCTGTCCGAACTCTGCACGCCCATCGGGTCGGTGGGCGTCGCAGCGCTGCCGGTTTGCGTGACCACCGTCTCGACGTCGGGGAAGGCGCGCAGCACCTTCTCGATCTCGGTCACGATGCGGATGGACGCGTCGAGGTTGATGCTCGGCAGCTTGGTGGAGGTGACGACGATGGCGCCCTCCGACAACTGCGGGATGAACTCGCCGCCGAGCCGGGTCGCGAGGAAGCCGGAGCCCACGAACAGCATCGTCGCGAGGCCGATGGTGATCCAGGGGTGGGCCGTCGTCACCCGCAGCATCGGCGTGTAGCCGCGGCGGGCCCAGCGGACGATGAAGGTGTCCCGCTCCGCCGCCTTCGCGCTCAGGAACGCGGCCGACATCGCCGGGATCACCAGCATCGTCACGATCAGGGCGCTGACCAGTGCCAGCATGACCGTCACCGCCATCGGGATGAACGTCTTGCCCTCGACGTCCTGGAGGGAGAGCACCGGCAGGTACACCAGGGTGATGATGGCCACGGAGAACATCACCGGACGCGCCACCTCGGCCGCGGCGGTGGGCACCGCCTTCACCGGGTCGGTCTCGCCGCCCTTCTGCGACTGGCGGCGCAGCACGTTCTCGACCAGCACCACCGCGCCGTCCACGACCAGGCCGAAATCGAGCGCGCCCAGGCTCATCAGGTTGCCCGAGATGCCCAGCGCGCGCATTCCGGCGAAGGCCATCATCATCGACAGCGGGATCACGGTGGCGACGATCAGCCCGGCGCGGAAGTTCCCCAGCATCAGCAGCAGGATGGCGATCACCAGGAACGCGCCCTCGCCCAAGTTGTGCGCCACGGTGTCGATGGCGCGCTGGATCAGGTCGGAACGGTCGTAGAAGGTGTGGATCTCGACCCCTGGCGGCAGCGTCTTCTGCACTTCGGCCATCTTGGCCTTCAACCCGGGCAGCACCTCGCTCGCGTTCAGCCCGAACTGCATGGCCGCCACGCCGACGATCGTCTCACCCTCGCCGTCGCGGGTGACGGCGCCGAGCCGGACCTTCGGCGCGAGCTTGACCTCGCCCACGTCGCCGACCGTGACGGGGATGCCGCCCGGCGTGGTCTTGAGCACGATGCTGGAGATGTCCGACTGCCCCTCCGCGAGGGCCAGGCCGCGTACCACCTGCTGCTCGTCGCCGCGCTCGATGTAGGCGCCGCCGCGAGTGGCGTTGTTCGCCTCGATCGCGGCGAACACCTGCGGCAGCGAAATCCCCTGCGCCCGCAGCTTCTCGGGCGAAACCTGGACCTCGAATGTCTTCAGCTCGCCGCCGTAGATGTTCACGTCCACGATGCCCGGCACGAGCCGCAACTGCGGCACGATCCGCCACTGCAGCATCTGATAAAGCTGCATCTGGGTGAATCCAGGGCCGCGCAGCTCGAACTCCAGGATTTCGCCGAGCCCGGTGGAGAACGGCCCCTCGGTGGGTGTGCCGACGCCGGGCGGCATCATGGCGCGCGCTTGCTGAAGACGCTCGAACACCTCGGCCCGTGCGGTCTGGACGTCCTTCGCGTCGTCGAACGTGACGTACACGGCGGACAGGCCGAAGCGCGATTTCGACCGCACCTCCTTGAGCAAGGGCAGCCCGGACATCTGCATCTCGACCGGAACCGTGACGAGGCGCTCGACCTCCAGCGGCCCCAGGCCTTGGGCCTCGGTGAGGACCATCACCTGCTTGGGGGAGATATCGGGCACGGCGTCGATCGCGAGTTGCTGGAGATTGAGCCACCCCGCCCCGACCACGCCGAGCGCCATGACGAGCACGAGCCAACGCTGGCTGACCAGCGCCTCGAAAAACCGTCGCATCGCCCTACCCCGACCCGCCGAGCATGGCTTTCTGCAGCAGCGCCTTCAACTCGAAGCTGCCCCGCGTCACCACCTCGTCGCCCACGCTCAATCCATCGCGCACTTCGACCCAATCTTGCCGCTCGACGCCCAGCGTCAAGTCGTGGCTCTGGAACCGGCCGTCGCCTGATGTGGTGAACGCCACGCGCTTGTCGCCCACCATCTGCATGGCGGCGGCGGGGATCACCAAGTTCTCGCGCCCCTGGCTGCTGGTCAGCGTCACCTCGACGGACATCCCGGCCCGGAGCGCGCCATCCGCGTTGGCGAGTTGGATGCGGACCGGCAGCGTGCGCGCCTGCGAGTCGATCGCCGCGCCGAGCGCCACCACCTTGCCGTCCCAGGTCCGGTCGCCGCCGCTGGTCAGGCGCACGCGCGCGGCGTCGCCAGCCGTCAGGAGGGCCACGCTGGATTCCGGAACCTGGGCGAGCACGAGCACGACCGAGAGGTCCGCCACGGTGAACGCGCCGCCCGTGCTGTCGACGAATTCGCCCGGGGTCACGCCGACCGTCACGACCACGCCCGCGATCGGCGAGGTCAGGGTGGCGGTTCCAGGAGTAGGTCCCGGGTTGAGCCGGGTGACGTCCGCCTGCAGCGCCGAGGTGCGGGCCTGCGCCGACTCCACGCCAGCGTTGGCCTGGGCCAGCACCAGCCGCCGGCGCTCCACCTCGGCACGGGCCAACGACCCGTCGCGGGCGAGGATTTCACCGCGGCGCAGGGCGTCCCGCGCAACGGCGACGCCCGCCTCCAACTCACGGTTGCTGGCGCGCGCGGCGGTTAGGCCCGCCTGGGCGGTGACGAGACTTGGGATTTGCAACTCGGCCAACGGCTGCCCGACTTTGACCGGGTCCCCCGGCTGGGCGAGCAGGCGCGTCACCAGCGCTTGCGCGAGCGGGCGCAGCACGGCGACGCGGCCCTGGTCGAACGCGACCGTGCCGGGCACGCGCACCGGCTCGGTAATCGGCCTGCGGTCCACGCGGGCCGTCTGCAACTGGATGGTCTTCTGCTGCTCGGCGCTCATGCGCACCACGCCGGGCGGGTCCTTCGGTGGCGGCGTGGCGTCCTCGGCGCGAGACGTGCCGATCATGAGCGCGAGCATCGCGGCGGCCCACCTCATGGCAGCGCCCCTTCCGAAAGGCGTAAGCGCAAGCGGGCAGCGGCGAGGTCGGTGCGCGCCCGGTCACGGTTGTACTCGGCGTCGTAGGCGAGTGCGTTGGCCCGCACCACCTCGATCAACGGCATTTCGCCCATGCGCCAGGCGCGCTCGATCTGCCCGCGGCGTTTTCCCAGCTCCGCTGCCGCGCGGTCGGCGGCAACGCTGCCCCGCTCGGCCCCGGATAGAAGCGCCTGGGCCTGGCGGATGCCGGCCAACACCTCCCGTTTGGCCAGGGCAAGCTGCACCTCCGCCTGCGTGTTGGCCTGCTGCGCCGCGGCACGTCGCGGCGCATTGCGCGCCTCGGTCGCGAACGGGACGCGGACGATCACGCCGAACCTGGTGTCCCACCGCGTGCCTGGCTGCTTCTCGTTGACACCCAGCAGGGCGATCTCGGGGTTGTCGCGGTTCTCGATCTGAACGAGCCGGGCGCTGGCCTGCGCCGCCGCCAGCGCGCGCTCGGCGGCGGCGATCCGCGGATGGGTCGCGAGCGCGTCCGCCGCCTTGGACCGGGGAGCCGACCCTGCGGCGACAAGCCCGGGCGCCCCGGGCGCATCGGACCGAGGGATGTCGAGCCGGGGCAGGAATTCGACGCCGAGAACCACCGCCAACGCGGCGCGGGCAACCCCAACCTGGGCCTCGGCACTGCTCAGCGTCATGATCGAGTTGGCAGCGTCCGCATCCGCCGCCAGCGCATCGCTCTGGGGCGACTCGCCGACGCGGAGCCGGCCGGCGAGATCAGCCGCCAACGCCTGCGCGGTGGCGAGCCGGCGAGCGGCCACGTCGCGGGAGTTCACCGCCAGCGTCGCTTGCACGACGAGGTCGAGCACCTGTGCGGCGAGCGCCAAGTGCGCCGCCTCGATGGCCGCCATCACCGCCGTGCTGTCCGCCTGCGCGGTTTTCTGCGTCGCGGTGCCTTCGCCTGGCAGCCACACCGGCGTGCCCAGCTCGAGCTGGCTGGTGATGTAGCTATAGTTGCTGCCGAGGATCTTATCGTTGACGTAGGTTCCAGTGACAAACGGCGCGTTTGGAAAAAAGCCGCTGCCTGCCGTGTACCGGGCGGCGGCGCTGCCCTGCCGGGCCGCGAAATCCTGGCGTTGCGGCAAGTTCGCCCAGGCAGCGGCGACAGCGTCGTGGAAGCTCGCCGCCGGGGGCGCCGCGGGCGGTGTCCGCCACCGCGACGGAGCGGCCGCCGTCAGGCCCGCCGCCAGCGAGAGGCGCAATGCGGTGGAGGCCAACACCGTTGCGCATCGTCGAAGCTCGGACATGGCTACAGGACGGTTTTTCAACACTGGTATCTCCGGACGCCGTGCAACGCAGACGGACGTGCATAGTTTCCACGAAGCCCCTAGCGCGGTAAAAGGCATCAGCAGGCTCTGGCGTCGGGGGTCGCGGCCCAGATTGGAGGCATCATGATCCGCAAAGCGAGTAAAGCCGACCTCTTGCTCGTGCAATCGATCTCACACGAGGCGTATGCCGCCTACGAGCTGCTGCTCGGCGGCCTGCCGCTGCCGGCCCTGGAGGATTACGAACCGCGCATTGCCGCCGGCGAGGTCTGGATCATGGACTCCGACGGGCTGCTCGTGATCGAGACGCATGCCGACCACGCGCTGGTCTATAGCGTCGCGGTCCACCCGGCATCGCATGGCCAAGGCATCGGCCGCCTGCTGCTCGCGCATGCCGAAGCGCACGCCCGCACCGCCGGCTTGGCTGAAATCCGCCTGTACACCAATGCGCTGATGGACCGGAACATCGCGATCTACGCGAGCTACGGCTACGTCGAGACGGGGCGTCGGCCGCATCCGCAGCGGCCGTCGTTCACCGTCGTCGACATGGCCAAGCCATTGGGCTGAGCCCTGCCGGGTCTCAGCTTGCGGCGACGGCGCGCCGGGCCATGACGCCGATCAGGTGGGCGCGATAGGCGGCGCTGGCGTGGATGTCGCTGTTCAGCCCATCCGGCGGCGTCACGACGCCGGCGATGGCGTCGGCGGACCAATTCTGGGCCAGCGCCTGCTCCATCGCGGCATGGCGGAACACGCCGTCCTGCGCCGCGCCGGTGATGGCGACGCGCACGCCGGCCGGGCCGCGGGCCACGAACACGCCGACCATGGCGTAGCGCGACGCCGGGTTGCGGAACTTCTCGTAGTTCGACTTCTCCGGGATCGGGAACTCGATCGACGTGATCAATTCGTCCTGCGCCAGGGCGGTGGTGAACATGCCCTGGAAATACTCGTCGATCGGGATGCGGCGTTTGTCGGTGACGACGGTGGCGCCGATGGCCAGCGCCGCTGCCGGGTAGCATGCCGAGGGGTCGTTGTTGGCGAGCGAGCCACCCATCGTGCCGCGGTGGCGCACCTGGGTGTCGCCGATCCACGACGCCATCTTGGCCAGCCCCGGGATGCGCGCCTTGATATCGGCGTTGTCCATGATCTCCTGGTGCGTCGTCATCGCCCCAATCGTGATCTTGTCAGCCGCCGCAGTGATCCCTGTCAGGCCCAGCGCGTGCAGGTCGACGATGGCGGACGGGTGGTTGAGCCGCTGCTTCAGCACGGGGATGAAGGTCTGCCCCCCGGCCAGCGCCTTCGACTCGTCCTCGCCCAGCATCTTGACGGCGTCGGCGACGCTGGATGGCTTGTGGAATGCGAAATCGTACATCGGTTGCTTCCTACTCGGCCGCCATGCGCGGCTGGTTGGCCTGGATGATGGCCCAAATTTTCTGCGGGCTGGCCGGCATGTCGAGGTGCCGCACGCCGTAGTCGCGCAACGCATCGACCACCGCGTTGATCACCGAGGGCGGGCTGCCGATCGCCCCGGTCTCGCCGCAGCCCTTGGACCCCAGCGGGTTGTGGGTGCACAGCGTCACTTCGGTGCCCGTGGTGATGTTGGGAAAATCGTGCGCGCGGGGCATCGTGTAGTCCATGAACGACCCGGTCACCAGCTGTCCCTGCTCGTCGTACACCGCGTTCTCCAGCAGCGCCTGGCCGATGCCCTGCGCCACGCCGCCCTGCACCTGGCCCTCGACGATCATCGGGTTGATGACGCGGCCAAGGTCGTCCACGGCGACGAAGTTGACCACCTGGGTGGTGCCCACCTCGGGGTCGATCTCGACCTCGCAGATGTGGCAGCCGCCGGGGAAGGTGAAGTTCTTGGGGTCGTAGAACGCAGTCTCGTCCAGACCGGGCTCCAGCTCCTCGATCGGGTAGTTGTGCGGCACGTAGGCGGCCATCGAGATGTCGGTGAGCGTCTTGGACTTGTCGGTGCCGGCGACGTGGAAGCTGCCGTCCTTGAACTCGATGTCCTCGACCGAAGCCTCCATCAGGTGGGCGGCAATCTTGCGGCCCTTGGCGATGATCTTGTCCATTGCTTTCACCATCGCCGAGCCGCCGACCGGCAAGCTGCGGCTGCCGTAGGTGCCCATGCCGAACGGGATCTTGTCGGTGTCGCCGTGCACCACGTCGATCATCGCCATCGGCACGCCGAGCTGGTCGTGCACCAGTTGCGCGAACGTCGTCTCGTGCCCCTGGCCGTGGCTGTGCGTGCCGGTGAACACCGTGACGCTGCCGGTCGGGTGCACGCGAATTTCTGCGGTCTCATACAGCCCGGCGCGCGCGCCCAGCTGGCCCGCGAGCTTGGACGGCGCGATGCCGCACGCCTCGACGTAGGTGGACATGCCGATGCCGCGCAGCTTGCCGCGCCGCGCCGACTCCGCCCGGCGCTGCTCGAAGCCGTCCCAGTCGGCCGCCTTCATCGCGGAGGCGAGTGTCGTCTGGTAGTCGCCGCTGTCGTACTGAAGCGCAACCGGGGTCTGGTACGGGAAGGCGTTGGCCGGGATGAAGTTCAACCGGCGCAGCGCCACCCGGTCGATCCCGGTGTCGTGCGCGATCACGTCGACCATGCGTTCGAGCAGGTAGGTCGCTTCCGGCCGGCCGGCGCCGCGGTAGGCGTCCACCGGCACGGTGTTGGTGAAGATCGCCTTCACCTCCGCGTAGATGGCCGGGGTGGTGTACACGCCCGCCAGCAGGGTCGCGGACAGGTAGGTCGGCACCGACGGCGCGAAGGTGGACAGGTACGCGCCCATGTTCGCCAGGGTCTTGACCCGCAGCGCCAGGAAGCGCCCGTCGGCGGCGACCGCCATCTCGGCCGTGCTCTCGTGGTCGCGGCCGTGGGCGTCGGACATGAACGCCTCCGACCGGTCGCACGTCCACTTCACCGGGCGGCACAGCTTGCCGGCGGACCAGGTGACGATGGCTTCCTCGGCGTAATGGAAGATCTTGGAGCCAAAGCCGCCGCCGACATCGGGCGCCACCACGCGCAGCTTGTGCTCAGGCAGGTGCAACACGAACGCGCCCATCAGCAGGCGGATGAGGTGGGGGTTCTGGCTGGTGGTGTACAGCGTGTACTCGCCGCTGGTGCGCTCGTAGTCGCCGAGGGCGGCGCGGGTCTCCATCGCGTTCGGAATCAGCCGATTGTTGGTCAGGTCCAGCTTCACCACGTGGGCGGCCTGGGCGAAGGCGGCGTCCACCATCGCACGGTCGCCGATCTCCCAGTCGAAGCATACGTTGCCGGGCGCGTTGTCGTGCACGGTGGCGGCGCCCGGCTTGACCGCGTCGCGCAGGGTCGCGACCGCGGGCAAGTCCTCGTAATCGATTTCGAGCAGCTCGGCCGCGTTGCGGGCCTGCTGGCGGGTTTCGGCGATGACGACCGCCACCGGGTCGCCGACGTGGCGGACGCGGTCGACGGCGAGCACCGGATGTGGCGGCTCGTTCATCGCCGAGCCGTCCTTGGAGTGGATTTGCCACCCACACGGCACACCGCCGACGCCGTCCGTCTGCATGTCGGCGCCGGTGTAGACGGCGACCACGCCGGGCATGGCGCGGGCGACCGCGGCGTCGACGCCGAGCAGCTTGGCATGGGGCCGGTCGGACCGCTTGATGACGGCGTGCAGCTGTCCGGGACGGTTGATGTCATCGGTGTAGTTGCCGCGCCCGGCCAGGAAACGGTGGTCTTCCTTGCGGCGGACCGATGCGCCGATGCCCTCGAAACCCATGGCGTTGCTTCTCCCTGTGCCCGGACTTGCCGCCGGATCGCTCAATTTATTCCGCGGCTTGCTGCTGTGGCTGCCCGTGCATCAGCGGCCACGCCGCCGCGATCGCCTTGACGATGTTGTGGTAGCCGGTACAGCGGCAGAGGTTGCCCTCCAACCCGTGACGAATTTCGTCCTCGGTCAGGCCTTGCGGATGCATCTGCACCAGGTCGATCGCGCTCATCACCATGCCCGGCGTGCAGAAGCCGCACTGCAGCGCGTGGTGCTCGCGGAACATTTCCTGCATCGGGTGCAGCGTGCCATCGGCCGCGGCGAGCCCCTCGATGGTCAGCACGTCAGCGCCGTCCGCCTGCAACGCCAGCATGGTGCAGGCCTTCACCGACTCGCCGTCGACGTGGACCACGCATGCCCCGCACTGGCTGGTGTCGCAGCCGACATGGGTGCCGGTCAGGGCCAATTTCTCGCGCAGCAACTCGACGAGCAGCGTACGCCCCTCGACTTCGACCGTGTGCGGCTTGCCGTTCACCGTCAGGGACACCTGAGGCATGTTTCTTCTCCCTTGGTCGCGTGTGGCGCAGAGTGTGGTCAGCCCCGGTTGCGACGGTCAAGGGGAGATGAGGGCGCGGGGCGGCTTGGGAAGGGGCGGCGATGGCGATGCGGTGGCGCGATCTCGTTTCGATGGCCGGGCTTCTGGCCGCGTCGTTCCAGGGCGCGTTCGCCCAGGATGACGGGTTCCGCTCGGAGCCGCGCGGCGAGTACCGGGGTTACGGCCGTGGCGGCGAAGGCTGGGGATACGAACGGTGGCGCGACGAATACGGCCAGTACGAGGAACAGCCCGACCCGGCGCGCGACCGGCAGCTCCAGCAGCAGGAGCGTCGCTACGACCAAGCCGTCCAGGCGCTGCGACGGCGGCGCGACCATAACGTGGCGGGTCTACGGCAAGCGTTGGACCAGGGCCGGATCAGCCGCGAACAGTACGACATCGGCGTCTGGCAGCAGCAGCGGCAGATGGACGCGGGAATCGCCCAGCAGCAGCGCGGCTCCCCGCCCTGACCGCTAGCCGAGCACCATCGGGCCCGAGCCCGGCAGGCGTTCGGCCAGGTCCGCCCCGACCAGGGTCGAGGGCGTGAACGCGCCGCCCTCGCCGGTGCGGCCGAGCAGGTGTCGCACCACGGCGAGCGCGCCCGCGACCGTCACGTCGTAGCCGTTCGCCGTCCGGAGCCGGGCGGTCCGGCGCTGCCCGGCGGCGTCCTGCGCCTCGCCCCACACGAAGCTCGGCTGCCGCGCGCGGGTGGCCAGGTCGGGGCCGGCTACGCGGCCGGCTTGCCGTTTCAGCAGCGCCTGCACCGGGGCCGCGCCGAGCAGCCGGGCGAACCGGCCGCCCAGGCGTGCGGCGCGGATCAGGCCGGCGGATGCCGCGACATACACCTCGATGTTCGGGATGCCGGTGGTGTGGAACGCGGTGCTGACGTCGCCCCAGCCGATCGTCATGGCGGCCTTCTCGCCGTCGCCGAAGTCGATCCGGCGCACCTTCCAGGCTTGCGGCACGCGCACGATCCGGCCGCCCTGGCGCACCCGGCCGCCGAGCGCCAGGCCCTCGACGCTCGTCTTGGCAGTGCCGGGCGACAGGCCGGAGCGCGTGTCGAAGCCGAGCGCCAGCCGGACCGCGCCGGGCAGCGCCGCCTTCAGCCTGGCCGCCACGCAGTCGGTCGGGATGACGTCGAACCCGACGCCGGGGCACAGCACGATCCCGGCCGCCTTGGCCCGGGCGTCGCGGGCCCAAGCCTGCTCGAACACGTCGATCTCGCCGGTAATGTCTAGGTAGTGGGCCCCGGCTGCCAGGCACGCGTCCATCATCGGCGCCCCCGTGACGGAGAACGGCCCGGCGCAGTGCAGCACCAGCCTGATCCCGGCGAGGTCGGGCGCGGCCAGCGGGAACGCCCGGTGCGGCAACCTCAGCTCAGCCGCCAACGCGCCGACCGCGCCGGCATCCCGCCCGGCGAGCACCGGCGCCAGCCTGCGCCGCGCCGCCTCCCGCGCGATCAGCCCGCCGGTGTAGCCGGTCGCGCCATACAGCATCCATGCCATCGATCCGATCCTTTACCAGCGGCACGCTGGTGCAACCACCGTAGGCAAGTGGCAGGTTGAGGCTCTGCCTCAAGCTCCGCCAAAGGCATGATGCCTTTGGAAACCCAAATGAATGCGGGTTTGGGGCCTCAGGCCCCAACGGGTCCAGGGCAGAGCCTTGGCCTTCATCTTATTTCAGGCGGCCATCAAGTACGACTAGCCCAGCAGCGCCTCTGCCTCCGCCCAAAGCCGGCGCACCACCTCCCCCGCCGGCTCCGCGCGCGCGAACGCGGCGGACTGGCCGGCCCAGGCCTGCATCCGGCCGACATCGCCCACCGCGGCGGCTTGCGCGCGCATCGCCGCACTCAGGCCCCGCTGCACCGGATAAGGCGCTGCCGGCGGCGCGCCGGACGTGGCGGCAGCGCACACGTAGGGGCCGGCGATCGCACGGCCAAGCCGACCGCTGAAGGCCCGGGTCGGCTGCGTCGCCTCGGGTTCCAGCTCCACCAGCGCGTCGGCCCAGGCGGCATTCGTCTTGGCCTCCGGGCAGCGCAGGAAGGCCGTGCCGACCTGCACCGCGCTGGCGCCCAGGATCAGCGCCGCGGCGACCTGGCGTCCGTCCGCGATGCCGCCGGTGGCGATCACCGGAACCGTCAACCGGTCGGCCAAGCGCGGCAGCAGCGCCAGCAACCCGGCGCCTTGCCGCTCGGCCTGGGCAGGGTCGAATGCGCCGCGGTGGCCGCCGGCCTCGACGCCCTGCGCGACGATGGCGTCGGCTCCGGCGGCCTCGGCCTCCTGCGCCTCCGCGAGGGTGGTGGCGCAGGCGAACCAGGCGATGCCGCGAGCCTTCAAGGCGGCGGCGAACTCGGGCGGGAACACCCCCATGATGGAGGAGACGACGGTCGGCGACGCCGCCAGCAGCGCCGCGCATTGCCGCTCGAAGTCGGGCGGGGCGGCGTCGCCGGCGTCGGCGGCCACCTCTGGCCCCCAATCGCCGAGGAACGCCCGCATCCGGGCCTCCGCCGCGGCGTCGCGGGCGGGCGCCGGGTCCGGAACCCACAGGTTCATCTGGAACGCGCCGTTGCTGCCGGCGCGGAACTCGGCGGCCCAGGCGGCGATCCCGTCCGGGTCCGTCAGCAGCGCGCCCATGCCGCCCATGCCGCCCGCATTCGCCACGGCGACCGCGAGGGACGCCGGGCAGGCGCCCGCCATCGGCGCTTCCAGGATCGGCACGCGCAGGCCGAAGCGGTCGCAGAAAGCAGCGGCGCGGTCGCGGATCGGGTTCGGCATGATGGGCTCCTTCAGGCGTTCACTCTAGCCCTTCCAGCAGCGGATACAGCGACAGCACCAGCAGCAGCGCCATGGCGACGTTGAACGCCCGCACCCGCGCCGGCCGGTCGAGCCAGCCGCGCAACACGGCGCCGAACCCGGCCCAGAGCGCGATCGCCGGCAGGTTCACGACGGCGAACACCAGGGCCACGACCGCGATGTTGCGCACGAAACCCTCGCGCGGCGCGTACGTCGTGACCGCCCCTACCGCCATCATCCAGGCCTTCGGGTTCACGTACTGGAATGCCACCGCCTGCCACGCAGCCATCGGACGGCCGGCGCCCTCACCCGTTCGCGGCGGACCGGAGCGGGCGATCCGCCATGCCAGCACGAGCAGGTAGGCCGCGCCCACGTAGCGCAGCACATGGTAAAACACCGGGTAGGCCGCGAACAACCCGCCCAGCCCGAGCCCGACCAGCAGCACCATCGAGATGCAGCCGACGGTGATGCCGAGCATGTGCGGCACGGTGCGGCGGAAGCCGAAATTGACCCCAGACGCCAGCAGCATCGTGTTGTTCGGACCCGGCGTGATCGACATCGCCAGCGCGAAGCCGACCAGCGCCAGCAGCAGGCCGGCGGTCATGGCCAGTCCCGCCGCGTTATCCCGATGGCCTGAGTGACGTTACTGTTGTATGTCATTCCAATGGATAACAGTATTGCACGCGTCACTCAACACCTGCGCGCCCTCGCCGGCGCCCAGCCCCCCGGCGAGCGCCTTCCGTCCGTCCGCGCCCTGATGCACGACCTCCACGTCAGCCCCGTCACGGTGCAGCGCGCGCTGGACCACTTGGCCCGGCAAGGCGTGCTGGACACCCAGCCCGGCCGCGGCACCTTCGTGGCGATCCCTGCCCCGGCCTCGGCCGAACCCGCGGCGGACCTCGCCTGGCAGAGCGTGGCGCTGGGGCCGAGCCGAGCGCCCACCGCCGCCCTCGGCAGCCTCGCCTTGGCGCCGTCGGAGGACGCCACCGCCCTGAACGTCGGCTACCTGCCCGAGGAACTGCGCGCAACCTCCCTGCTCGCGGTCGCCGGCGCGCGGGCCGTGCGCCGCCCCGGCATTTGGGGCCGGATGCCGCCGGAGGGCCTGGCCGACCTGCGCGCCTGGTTCGCGGCCGAGGCCGGGGGCAGCTACCAACCGCACGAGGTCACGATCTGCCCCGGCACCCAGGCCGCCAACGCCGCCGCGTTCCGCGCCTTGGCCTCGCCCGGCGACCCGGTGCTGGTGGAAAGCCCCACCTATCTCGGCGCCATCGCCGCCGCCCGCGCCGCTGGGCTGCGCCTCGTTCCAGTGCCGATGGACGCGGACGGGGTGCGGCCGGACCTGCTGGCCGATGCCTTCAAACGAACCGGCGCGCGGCTGTTCTACTGCCAGCCGACGCATGCCAATCCGACCGGCGCCGTGCTCTCGCCCCCGCGCCGGGCCGCGGTGCTGGACGCGGCGCGCGCGGCGGGCGCGTTCGTGGTGGAGGACGACTGGGCGCGGGACTTCCACGCCGGGCCGAGCGCGCCGCCGCTCGCCGCGGGCGACCGCGACGGGCACGTCGTCTATGTCCGCTCGCTGACCAAGAGCGCGGCGCCCGGCTTGCGCATCGGCGCCATCTGCGCGCGCGGGGCGGCGTTGGAGCGGCTGCGGGCGGCGCGGCTGGTCGACGACTTCTTCGTGCCGGGCGTGCTGCAGGAAACCGCGCTGCAGCTCGTCACGGCGCCCGCCTGGCCACGGCACTTGCGCGCGCTCCGCTCGGCCCTGGAGCAACGCCGCGACGCGATGGTGGCGGCGCTGCACCGGCATCTCGGGCCGGAGTGCCTGCCCGCGCCACCCACGGGCGGCCTGCATTTATGGGTGCGGCTGCCGGACCGCGTGTCGGATGCGGAGGTGGTGGCGGCTTGCTTGGCGGACGGCATCCTGGTCAGCGCCGGGCGCGACTGGTTTCCGGCCGAGGCCCCTGCCCCCTACCTGCGGCTCAGCTTCGCCGCCACCCGCCCGGACGCGGTGGACGCCCCGATCGCCCGATTGGCTGAGATCGTCCGCGCCCTTTGATAGCAGCGGCCGTTTGGCGCGACCGCCGAAGGCACGGGAAGAAGTGGCAAGTTGAGGCTCTGCCTCAAACTCCGCCAAAGGCATGATGCCTTTGGAAACCCCAATGAATGCGGGTCTGGGGCCTCAGGCCCCAGCGGGTCCAGGGCAGAGCCATGGCCTTCCCTTTTGCCTTGCACAATTATCACGGTCCGACCGGCAGCGGCATCGCCAACCCGGCCGCCGCCGCACGCGCGGCCAGCACCGGCGGGATGGCGGGATGCAGCGCCACGCCGGCCGCGAGCTGCTCCCGCCGCAACGCGAGCGCGCGCTCGCCCGGCAATCGCGGCGCGCCGCCGGGCGCGGGCGGGTTGGCGCGCACCGCCTGCTCCATCCAACCGGTTTCACGCAGGAACGCCGGTGCGCCGCCGAAGCGCGCCGGGTCGATCGCGAGCACGAGGACGGACGCGCCCCACTGCGTTTCATGATCGGCGCGGCCGTGCCCGGCGAGGGCGGAGGTCAGCGCCTCGATCAGCAGGCCGAGCGCCCAGCCCTTGTGGCCGGCCTCCACGCCGCCGAGCGGCAGCAGCGTCCCGGCCGGGTCGGTGAAGAACGTCTGCGGGTCGCGCGTCGGCTGCCCGGCGGCGTCCAGCAGCCAGGGATGGTCGAACAGCTCCCCAGCGGCGCGCTTGCGGCCGGTCATGCCGTTGGTGGTGATGGACATGGACACGTCGATCATCACCGGGCCGCCCGGCGACGGCCAGCCGGCCGCGAGCGGGTTCGGCGTGATGACCCGGCGCGTGCCGCCGAACGGCGCGACCGACGCGGTGGAGGGGTCGGAGCACGTGACCAGCAGCATGTGCCCGGCCTCCGCCGCCGGGCGCAGGTAGGCGGCGAGGCAGCCGATGTGGCAGGCGCGGCGGATCGACACGGCTGCGACCCCCGCCTCCACGGCGCGGGCGGTGGCGAGGGCGGCGGCGCGGCGGACCAGCCAGGGGCCGGGCAGCCGCCGCCCGTCCCAGGTCTGCACGACCGAGGTCTCCGACAGGATCTCGGGCGTGCCGGTGCCGAGCATCCGGCCGGCGGCGGCCTCGTCCAGGTTGGCGGCGAGCAGCGCCAGGCCGTGGGTCGTGTGGCCCAGCAGGTCGCCTTCCACGAGCACTTCGGCCGTTGCCGCCGCCTTGCCGTCGTCGAGCCCGGCGCGGCGCAGCAAGGCCGTCGCGAGGTCGGCCAAAGCGGCGGCGGCGTAGCGTTCGGTCATGGCGTTTCCCCAAGGCTGCGGCCATCATGCCCCGCTCTTCCGTTCCCGGCGAGGACCTCATGACCGATCTTTGGCGCTTGTCCGCAACCGACCTTGCCGCCTGCGTCCGCCGCCGCGAGGTCTCCGCGCGTGAGGCCGCGACCGACGCGCTTGCCCGGCTGGATGCGGTGAACCCGGCGATCAACGCCGTGGTCGAGCACCGGCCGGCGGAGGTGCTGGCCCGCGCCGACGCCGTGGACGCCGCGATTGCGCGGGGCGAGAACCCGGGCGTGCTGGCTGGCGTGCCAATCACCGTCAAGGTGAACACCGACCAGGCGGGGTTCGCGACCACCAACGGCGTGATGGAGCAGCGCGACCTGATCGCCGCCGCCAACAACCCCGTCGTCGACAACCTGCTGCGCGCCGGAGCCGTGGTGCTGGGCCGCACCAACGCGCCCGCGTTCTCCAGCCGCTGGTTCACGTCCAATCAACTACATGGTCGCACGCTGAACCCGCACGACCCGGCGCTGACGCCGGGCGGATCGTCGGGCGGGGCGGCGGCGGCGGTCGCGGCGGGGATCGGCGCGGTCGCGCAGGGCACGGACATCGCCGGGTCGGTCCGGTATCCGGCGTACGCGTGCGGGGTGCACGGGCTGCGGCCGACGCCGGGCCGGGTGGCGGCGTACAATGCCGCGTTGCCCGAGCGCACGATCGGAGCGCAAATCACCGCCGTGTCCGGCCCGCTCGTGCGCACGATCGCCGATATCGGCGCGGCCCTGGTCGCGATGGCGGCGCCCGACGCGCGCGATCCGTGGTGGGTGCCGGCCCCGCTCGATGGCCCGCCGGCGCCGAAGCGGGCCGCGTTGTGCCTGCGGCCGGACGGGATGCGGACCGCACCGGAGATCGTCGCCGCCTTGCAGGACGCGGCGCGGCGGCTGGAAGCGGCGGGGTGGACGGTGGAGGAGACGGACGCGCTGCCCCCCTTGCAGGAGGCGGCGGAGCTGCAGACCCGGCTGTGGCTGGGCGACGGCTACGAGGGGCTGGTGGCCGCCGCCGAGCGCGAGGGCGACGCCGGCGCGAGCAACGTCCTGGCCCGCCACGCCGATGCCGCCCGCGCGGTCGACCTGGCGGGGTTCTCGCGCATCCTGGTCCGCCGGGCGACCCTGGTGCGGCTGTGGCAACTGTTCCTGGAGCGCACGCCCGTGGTGCTGATGCCGGTGTCGGCCGAGCTGCCGTTCCCCGACGACCTCGACCTGCAGGGCGAGACCGGGTTCTGGCGGGTTTGGTCGGCGCAGATGACCCAGATCGCGCTGCCGATGATCGGCATGCCCGGCCTGGCGGTCGCCACCGGGTGCGTGGGGTCAGCGCCGGTCGGCGTGCAGGTGATCGCCGGGCGGTTCCGGGAGGATATGTGCCTGGCCGCGGGGGCTGCGATCGAGGCGGGGGCGGTCGCTCCCATCGACCCGGGTCGATAGTGTCCTCCGGCGCGGCGCCGTCCGGCCGCCCCGCTCACCATGGCTCCCCCAGGGGGCGAGCCGTCTGGACCGTTCCGTACGGACTGCAGCGGCCTGTTCCCGGCGACATCGCCGTCGCTGATGGCGGCTCCGGTGCCGCCATCAGATGGTCGACACGCGCCTGTGCCGCGAACCCCAGGAGCATGCCGTGGAGCCGGGCCGCCAGGCTGGGCCATTGCCGCGCGTCGAGCCAGGCTTGCCCCGCCGCTTGCAGGCGAGCCAACTGCGCAGGGTCGGCCAGAAGCGCTGCGACGCCGCTGGCGATCTCGGCCGGCTCACCCCCCGACAGGCGCATGACCGCGCCGGCTGCCTCGTCGAACAGCGCGATCGGCGTCACCACCACCGGAACGCCTGCGGCGAGCGCGCTGCGGAGCGAGGCGCTCGACGCCTCCAACGACGGTTCGTAGGGCAGCACCACGAGCCGGCAATCGGCCAGCAGTGCCGCCGACTCCGCGGGAGACAGGAACCCGGTGTGCCACTCCACTTCCAGCCCTGCCGCGTCCGCCAAGGCGCGGCAGCTTGCGATTTCGGCCGTGGAGGCAGCGGTCCCGTACTCGGCGCACACCAAGCGGAGGCGCAGCCCGGGCCAGGCCGGTTTCAACAGCGCCATCGCCCCGATCAGCTGGTCGATGCCTTTCCCGGGCAGGAAGAATCCGGTGGAGCCTACGATCGGCGGACCTTCGCTCGTCCACCGGGCCGGAGACGGCGCGGGAGCACCGTGCGGCAGCAGGGCCGTCCGCGTGCCCAGACCGAGCGACTGCATCAGATCCAGGTCGGCGAGCGTGTGGACGAGGATGCGCGCGGCGTCGCCGAGAGCGGCGATGGTCGCAGCGCGCACCGTGGCGTCCTCCTGCAGAAGCTGCCGGGTGTTGTGCAGGGCCACCACCACCGCGCGAGGCTGGTGCGCCAGCCGCTTCAACAAGCCGGTGAGGGCCGGCCAACCGAGCAGCCCGGGTTGGTGCTGGATCACGACGATGTCGGCATCCTCGCGCATGATCGCGGCCAGCAGATCTGCGCCACGGCGTGCGTCGCCCAACCGGCCGGCCGGCTCGATCCCCTTGGCCTTCGGGGTGCGGTCGTCGCAGATGATCGCCAGCCGCCCGATCCCGCGCCGCGGCAGCGCATCCAGAAGGCCGCGTGAGTATTCGGCCACCTCGCAGCGCACCTGCCACGACGAGACCCAGGCCACTCGCACCGGCTTGGCCGGCCCCGCCGCTATCACCGCGGCGGCAGCGTTGGCGAGGCGGTCCACGAAGGCCGCCGGGTCGGCTTGGCGCAGCATGCAGCGCCGCGTCCGCTCCGGGAATGCAGCCGCGGTGGGCGCGTCCCGCAGGGCTTGCACCAGCGCCGCCTGGTCCGGCTCGGCCCACACCGAGTGCGGCGTGGCGAGGTGGCTGCCGGAGGGGGCGTGACGGAACGGCAGCAGGCGGGCATTGCCGGCGGTGCAGAAGTCCATGTGGCCCCCGAGCCCGGTGACAATCACCTTCAACCCCGCCGCCAGCGCCTCGGCCGCAACCAGGTTGTAGCCCTCGCCCCGGGTCGGCAGCACCATGCAATCCGACTCCGCGTACAGCGCCGCCATCTCGGCCGCGTCGAGGTCGCGGTCGATCAGGCCGACCGGCGCGATGTCCAGCGGCAGTGCCGCGATGTGCGCGCGGACCTCGTTGTGTGGATTGGGGAACGTCTTGACGGTCAGGCGCACGTTCGACCCGGCGCCGAACGCCTCGGCCCACGCGGCAAGCAGCACGTCGACGCCCTTGCGCGGGAAGGCGGACGAGACATGCAGGAACGTGAAGGGACGCGGCCCTGGGCCGGCCGCAGGCAACGCCGGCAGCGGCGGCGCCTGCCCGACCGCCAGCACCGGCAGGCTGACCCCGGAGTCCCGCAACACTTTGGCCACGTAGGCCGACGGCGCCAGCACCGCATCGAACCCGGCGTTCAGCCGCGCCGCGGTCTCCGGCGGCAGCAGCGATTCCTCCCAGAACACCATCGCGAGCCGAACGTCTCCGCCTGGCGCGGGTACGTGGATCGGATAGTGCTGGCTGACCAAGGCTTCCGGCCCGGTGGCGAACGGTTCGCGGTGCATGAAGGCCGCGATTTTCGCCCGCTCGTCCTCCGGGACCCCGGAGATATCCGAGGTTGGGGCGCCCTCGACGGGGATGAGGCGAACGGCGCCGGGTCGGCAGGCGTCGAGCGTGCGGGCCATGGCGCGGTTCACGGCGGCCAGGCTGTAGGTTCCATTGACGTGGCCGGCGACGGTGAAGCGCATGTTGGCCGCCATGGCCGCGCACGCGGCGCGGTCGGGCACGGCGGCGCCCGCACGTGCGATGGCTTGCATCAGGACGGGCACGTGGTAGTCGAGGTCGAACGCGCCCAGCCTTCGGTGCTGCGCGGCCACGATGGCGGCACGGCGGGCCGGGTCGGCCGCAAGGGCGAGCATATGCGCGGCCACGGCGTCGGGCGCACGGTCCAGCGCCAACTCGCTCGCGCCGCCGAGCGTGTAGGGGATTGCGCCGGCGGGCCAGGCGAGCACCGGCACGCCGTGCGCCATCGCTTCGACCAGGGGCACGCCGAAGCCCTCGTGCCGGCTGAGCGAGACGTACAGGTCGGCACGGGCGTACCAACCCTGCAGTTCCTCGTCCGAGATGAGCCCAGGGAGCACGACATCGCCGTGCAGGCCGTGGCCCGCGATCAGCCGTTCGATGTGCAGGAGGATATCGGCGTCGCCCTCCTGCATCGCGCCGGGGAGCACCAGGCGACAGGGTCGGCCATACCCCGCCTTGAACGCGGAGAACGCGGCGATCAGTTCGTCCTGGGCCTTCGAGGAAACGATGCGTCCGACAAACAGCACGGTGAACACGTCCGAGCGCCGGCGCGGGCGCAGGCTCGCCTGGTGGCGCAAGGCGGCGGTGTCGAACAGCAGCGGGCAAGTTTGCGGGGAGGGAAAGCCGGCCGCGTGCAGCTCGATCGCGTTGTACGTGCTGTCGGCAAGGGCCGCGACCACGTGGCCGCTGTAGGCCGCGAGTTGCTGTCGCCCGATGACGGCCAAACGGCGTGTCTCGGGGTGGCTGATGAACTCCGGAGGCGTGATGTTGTGGTAGACGAAGACCTTGGGCGCCGGCAGTGCCACGATGTCCGGCAATATCGAGATGCCCAGGGAATGATGCAGCAGCAGGACGTAGCCGTCGTGGCGTGGCAAGGCATCCAGGTCGTAGAGCTCGTCGCCGAGCCGGGGGTCGCGGTGCTGGACGAAGATGTCGCTGTGGAAGCCGCGCGCCCGCAGGATGCGGCGGATGAGGAACATGGAGTTGGTGATCGCGTCGCCGAGCGCCGAGCCGGCGTGGAACTGATGCACGGCGGCGACGGTCCCGGGGGTCGCCGCCGGGTGCCAAGGCGCGTCGGACTGTCGCATCAGGCCGCATGCATGCTGGTCATCCTCCTGCCTTTCCATCGGCGATCATGGGACGCGCGTGGGTCACGCGGCAGGCTGGCCCGGAACGGTCGCACATCTCGGCAGCCTAGACCATCGGCGCGAGACGATGCTACTGGGAACGGCCTTGATCGCTCGGCTGGCTGACCAAACAGGTGGACGGTGGACGTGACGGATACCCACTCGGATGCTCCATGGCGCCGGACCTTTCCAGCGGTCGCGACGGCGAGCGACGTCTATCATTGCTTTCGCCTCATCCTGGGCCGCAATCCCAATCACGAGGAGTGGGAGGGTCATGCGGCCAACGTCGGGCGTGACCTGACCGAAGTGGTCGCCAACTATGTCAATAGCCTGGAGTTCGACCGCCGCGGCCTGCGTGCCCCGCCTCGCAGCGGCCGGCCGCTCATCGCCGAACGTGACGGCTGGCGAATGTACGCCGACCCCGCCGACGACGCGGTCGGCCGCCACGTCCTGTTCGGCGAGTACGAGCCCGCGGTGGCGGCGCAATTCCACGAGGTCGTCAAGCCGGGCATGAATGTGGTCGACATCGGCGCGAACATCGGGTTTTTCACCCTGCTGGCCGCGCATTTGACCGGTCCCTCGGGACAGGTGTTCGCCGTCGAGCCCAACCCCGCCAACGTGCGCCTGATCGAGGCCAGCCGGTTGCTCAACAGGTTTGTCCACGTGACCGTCTGGCAAGCCGCCGCCGCCGATCGGACCGGCCTCAAGGTGCTGAACACGTTCCACTCCAACGGCACGACGGCCGACCCGTCCGGCGACCCGGATCGATTGTGGGACGCGACGACCGTCGCCTGCTTGCGACTGGACGACGTGCTGCCCGGCGATCCCGTCCACCTGGTCAAGGCCGACGTCGAAGGCGCCGAGTACACGGCGCTCCGTGGTTGCGAGCGAATGCTGCGTCGGTGGCGGCCGGTCATCGTCAGTGAGTTCAGCCCTGGCCAATTGCCGGGCATCTCCGGCGTGACCGGGCCAGACTACCTGTCCTGGCTGATCGCCCTTGGCTACCGATTGGCGATCCTGCACGAAGCTGGGCCGCCACAGGAGGCTGGCATCGACGTAGGGCTGGTGATGGCGGCGTTCGCCAACCGGGGCGCCGACCACATCGATATCGTCGCTCGACCCGGTTGATGCCTGCCGCATCCATCAGGGTTCACGCCGAAGTCCGGCTGCCAGCCAAACCCACCTGCGAGCAGTCGTCGAGAACGATACGCTAGATCGGAAGGCCCTCCAGAAGTTGCTGCCTTGCTTTCGCCGCGCAATCGTTCATCGCAGATGCGATCTCGGTCGGTTCGACAGTCCCTCCGTGCTCGGCGAATGTTTTCGCCAGATGCTGACGCATCATGTTGTCGTGCCCCGCGCCATCATGCACCTTCAACACTGACGCAATCAGGTCCGCGCTGGCTGAGCCAGGCAAGTGCAACCGTTCGGCTGCCCAATCAGCGATAAGTTTGTCGCGGCGAGCGATGACGCGGAAACGGAACTCCTCGTCATGGGCGAACTTAGCCTCGAACGCCCGCTCCCGTTCCTGGAACGTGGTCATTGGGTTTCCCTCCATGCCGTGTGCCGGCCCTGCGAGCATAGCCCGGCGCGGCGTGAGGTGCCACTGAGAGGCATCGAGTACGGTGAGTTGGACCGCTATGCCTACCGGTGTTCGAACGAGTCGGTTTTCAAAGCTCCCCACCTTGCAGGGCTATGTCCGCCCCTCTCCGGAACGCGGTTATGGCGGCCTCGATGACGCAGAGCGCGGTCAGGCAACCGTCCGCCTCGCCCTTCTCGAAATCGTCGCCGGCTTGCTGGCCCATGGTGTTCGTGACATGGGCCGCGCAGAGGACCGGAACCCCGCGCGCCGTGGCGAAGGCGTACAGCGCCGCTGCCTCCATCTCGACCGCGAGCACGCCTTGGGCGCGGGCGTCTGCGATCGCAGCCTCGGTTTCGCGATATGGGGCATCGGTCGTCCAGGTCGCGCCGCGGTGCAGCGCCACGCCGCTATCGAGCGGCAGCGCGGCCCGCAGCGCCGTCTCCACGCGTCCGAGCAGCGCCAGGTCGGGCATCGCCATGAAGCGGCTGGCCTCGGCGGGACGATAGTGGAAGCTGGTGCCCTCGTCCCGCAGCGCCCGCTCGATCAACACGACATAGGGCGGCTCGCCCACATCGGCGATCCGGCCCGCGGAGGTGATGCTGACCAGGAAGCGGCAGCCCGAGGCGAATAGCTGCTCGGCGACCAGCACGGCGAACGGCGCCCCGACAGCGCATCCGACGACGCCGGCCGTGGCGCCATCCGCGAGGGCGAACTCGAACAGCTCGGTGTGATAGCAGGCCCAGCCCGGGCTCGGCTGCGCCCGGCCGCTCCGCCGTAGGTAGCGCACCAGGTCGCCGTCCGGGTCGAGCACGCAGATTTCGGGCACGTGGCGCTCGGGCAGGTTCCGCTGGCGCCGGGCCTCGCGCAGCAGGTGTTCTGGCCGGAACACCGAAGGGGCGGCGTAGTCTTTCGCCAACGTCGCGGGGGATGCCATGGCAGGCGATCTACCGGCGAAACCCAGGCGTGGCTAGGGGTCAAACTGGGTCAGACCGGGGATGGCGGGATGCGCCCGATCGCCCGTATGACGGGCACGACGGAACCGGGGCATGGATTGGCACGTCATGACCCATGAGTTCGTGACCGGCAAGGCCATGTACCAGACGAGGGCTGACTCCGTGAATGATCGGCGACATCTCGAAGCGGCCCTGGTCCGTGATGTCCGGAACGAGGGGCCAGCCATGCCCGAACCGGCACGCGATGGCGGGGAAACCGCCTGCCTTTTCCGTCACGCGGGCACGAGCGGCTGGATCGTGAGCCAGGCGCCCCGCCGCGGCCGGGCCGCTTCGTGCTGACCTCTCGTCCCAGGCAACTTCGGTTCTGGTTCCCGCTGCTCCTGGCACTCGCTGCATGCGTGGCGGCGCCGGCCGCCGGGTTCGCGCGTTCCAGCGGCGGCTACTCGCGGTCGGGTGGCGCCACCCGCACGCCCTCGTTCGGCGGTTGGGGCAGCGGGGGCGGCGGCTACCGGACACCGTCCACCAGCGGAGGCTACAGCCGTCCATCCCAGTCCTACGCCCGCCCGCCCGCCTACGCGACGCCGCAATCGCCAGGCGACCGCAGCTTCTCCGAAGGCCGGTCCGGCGCGGCGCTCGGCAACTATCGCACCCAGCAGGACAATGCCCGGCGGTCGCGCGAGTATGCACCCCCGCCTGCCCAACAGGTCCCCTATGGCCAATACGGGACCGCCCGTGCGCCCGACCGGTCCGGCTGGTTCAACGACCGCGGCTGGTCCACTCCGTCGCAGGCCTCGTTCGGCGGCAATCGCAGCTTCGGCGCGTGGAACGGCTTCTTTCTCGGCGCCCTGCTGAGCAACCTCGGCCGCTCCGGGTCGGGCGATTGGTTCCACAACAACCAGAACGACCCTGGCTACCAGCAATGGCGGGCGGAGGCAGACCGGCAGGCGCAGGATAACACCGAGCTGCGTGGGAGGCTGGCTGAACTGGATCGGCAGCTCGCGGAACGCGAGGGCCAGCCGCGCACCCCCGGCGGCTTGCCCCCCGACGTCCCGGCTGATGTCGCCAAGGCCCCTCCCACCTGGACGCCGAGCGTGTCCGGCCAGGGGGGCGGCTCGGCCTGGGTTTGGGTGGTTCTGGCGGGGGGCGTCGGCGGGATCGCCTACCTCGCCTGGCAACGCCGCAGCCCCGCCAAAGGAGGCTCGCCGATGAGTTCCACACCCCGCAGCGGCTTGGGCGCAGTCGGGGGCTTGCTGCGGCACAGGCTGTCGGGCGAGAGCTACACGCCGTCCAAGTTCCGCGTCGGCATGACGCTGGCGCTCGATCCCACGCCGTTCATCCTGGCGGCGGGCAGCATCAAGCTGCCCCAGCCCGGCGGCACTGGCAGCAGCCAGGTCAGCGTCAGCGCAGTCGGCCGCGTGACGTCAGGCGACACGCAGCTGGTACGCCTGTACCTGCCCGACAACAGCAGCTTGGTGCAGCTGCACCTCGATCCTGCCGGCGACCCCGACGAATGCCGCCTGTTCGGGATCATCGACGAAGTCACTCCCACCGACCCTTCCGAGTGGGGCGCCTGGCTCGATCCGAACGAGGGCATGATCGGCTGGCCTGCGTTCCAAACCAAGGATGGCAAGACCTACTCACGCGTATGGGCCCCCGGCGACACCCGGGTTTCCCCCCGCTCGCTGAACGAGACAATCGAGGGCCTGTCCGGCGTCCGTACCGTGCAAAGCCAGGCCATGCTGTACGCCGCGCCGACCGGCGGCGTCGACCCGGCGCCCACGACCGAGTACATCATGGTCGCGGCCCTCCAGGACGGCGGCCGTGCCTGGGTCGAGATACGGGCCGGCATCGACCTCAATCCCGCCACCCTCCAACTCGCATAGGGCTTCATGGACAGCATCCTCGCCACCCTGCAGCAGGGACTGCCCGTCCTGGCCGGGCAGTTCGCCGTGACCCTGGCCCTGCTCGGCGTCGGCATCGCCTGCTACACGGTGCTGACCCCCTTCGACGAGTGGCGGCTGATGCGGGACGGGAACCTGGCCGCCGGCACCGTGATCGCCGGCACGCTCGTGGCCCTCGCGATCCCCTTGGCGGCCACCTTGGCGTCGAGCTGGGTGGTGCTCGATATCCTGCTCTGGGGCGTGGTGGCGCTGCTGATCCAGCTTGCGACCTTCGTCGCCGCGACCGTGGCGATCCGCGGGCTGCGTGCGATGATCGAGGCGGGGAACGTCGCAGCCGCGCTGGCTCTGGTCGGCATCCAGATCGCGGTCGCGTTGCTCAACGCCGGCGCGATGGCCGGCTGATTTTTCAACACGGGAGAGATTGCCATGTACTCATTCATCCGCAACCTGGTCGGCGTCAAGACCGACCAGGCCGTGAACGGCGCCGTCGAGGCGATCGTGCGCTGGGACCCGAAATCCGCGACCGAAGCCGAGTTGCGCGCCATGGAACAGCAGCTCGACGCGCTAGGCCGCCAGGTGGCCGAGGCCCGCGTGGCGTTCGACAAGGAGAAGCGCGAGGCCGACGCCATCCAAACCCTGTCGCAGCAGCGCATGGCCGCGGCGGAGCAAATCCAGCATCGCATGGACACCGAGACCGATCCTGGCCGCAAGGCCGAGTTGGAGCGCAGCCTGTCCACGCTGGTTGCGATGCTGGAGGGCATGGCCGCCGACGTCGACCGCGAGAAGCAGGACGCGGTGGACGCCGGGGATTTCCTGCATTCGCTGGAGGACACTTACCGGCAGGCCGGCCAGAAGCTGAAATCCGCGCGCGACGAGCTGAACCGCGCCCAGCGCGACATGGGCCGGGCGGACCAGCAGCGCGAAATGGCGGAACGCCGGGCCGAGGCCGCCCGCCAGGCGGCCGGGCTCTCGGGCGCCACCAGCGGGCTCAGCGTCGCGCTGAAAGCGATGCAGGACAACGCCGCGCGCAACCTGGCCACCGCGGAGGCTGCGAACGCCAAAGCCAAGCTGCTCGCGCCGACCCGGCCGGAGCAGGACGACCCGAACATCGCTACCGCGATGGCGCAGGTCCAGGGCCGGCTGCCCGCGCCGGCCAACCTCGGGGACCGGCTGGCGGTGCTGCGGCAGAAGCAGATCGGCGCCCCGCCGAAGCAGCTCGGCGCTTCGTAGCCGACCCGAAGGCGGTCTCGTCGGGCGTCGACCCTACCTTGCTTCGAAGAATCTCGCAATCTCGGCGGCGGCCCGGTCCGGATCTTCCCGATGCGGGAAATGTCCAACGCCCTCGAACATCGCGAGGTCGAGGTCGGTGAACGTCTCGCCCAGACGATCGGTCCAGGCATACGGGAACAGCGGATCGTGCTCGGCCCAGCGCACGCAGGTCGGCACGGCGATCGGCGGCAGCCCCGGCGCGTCGCCCCGCATCATCGCGACGCGCCCGGCCTGGGCTGCCTTGTAGTAGGCGAACCCACCCGCGAGATTGCCCGGCGCCATGAAATTATCGATCCAGTCCTCCAGCACCGTGCTGAACGCGTCCTTGCGGTGCGACCAGTGGCGCAGGATGAAGCCGATATAGGCCTGGCAGGCTTGGCGGCTGGCGCCCACGAGGGCGGGGGCCACGTCCAATTGGTGGAAGGACTGATACCAGATCTCGCCCAGCCGGTCCGGCGTGCCCATGCGCGCGCCAATTCCCGGATGGACGAAGTCGAAGAAGAACAGCCCCGCCAGCCGCTCCGGCACCTGGCGGGCCAAGGGCTGCATCACGGCGCCGCCGACGTCATGGCCGACCACGCCCACCCGGTCCAGCCCCATCGCGTCCAGCAGCGCCACCATGTCGGCTGCGTGCTCGGCCGCGCCCCATGGCCCATCCGGCTTGTCGCTGGCGCCGAAGCCGCGCAGGTCGGGGGCGACCAGGGTGAAGCGGTGCTTCAGCCTCTGTATCACTGCGTCCCAGGTGCGCCAGTATTCCGGCCAACCGTGCAGGAGCAGCAGGGCAGGACCCGTTCCGGCCGTGACGACGTGAAAGGCGGCTCCCGCCGCGTGCACCGTCCGATGTTCCATGCCGCTCTCCTAAACCATGACCCTGAGACGATTCAGCCCGGCACCCTTGGCGTTCCCCGGCCGTCGCGTCCCCGGCGCTGCGAGCAGGGCTGCCGCGGGCTATGGGCGGCGCTCGGCCGATGTTACAGTGCCATATCCACTGAGGACGACATTACCGCCAAAGGAGTCATTCCATGTTGATCGCCGATGTCCTGGCCCGCAAGGGTAGCGCTGTCACCACCGCTCGGGATAGCGACCCGGTCGCCGAAATCGTGCAGGTCTTGTCCGCCAATCGGATCGGCGCTGTCGTCATCCAGGATCGCTGGACCAAGCTTGTCGGCATTTTTTCCGAGCGCGACCTGGTGAACGCCCTGGCCAAGCGTGGCCCCGAGGCGCTCCGGCTCGTGGTGAGCGAGTTGATGACCCGCTCCGTGATCACGTGCAGCCCGTCCGACCGGGTCGACAGCGCGTTGGCTCAAATGACCACGAGCCGCATCCGCCACCTTCCGGTTATCGAGAACGGGCAGCTCGCCGGCATGGTCAGCATCGGCGACCTGGTCCACCACCGCCTCGGCGAGAAGGAGCTGGAGGCGGGCGTGCTGCTCGACATTACCCGGATGCACACGTAGCAGTGCGTGACGTCCGCTCGCGTGGCGCGAACCGGGCCACAAGGGGTTAGAACGCCCCCACCATCTCGACATCGGACGCGCGCGCGGGCGCCGGCATCTGCAAACGCTGCTTCGGCAGGCTGCCAGGGTACTCGGCCTGCAGGAACGCGATCAGCTTCTCCCGCACCTCGCAGCGCAGGTCCCAGACGCGCGGGGCCGTGCTGGCGCTGACGAGGGCGCGCAGCTCCACGCTGTGCTCGCCCGCGTCCGTCACCTGTAGGTTGACCACCGCCCCGCTCCACAGCGGGCTGGCCTTGGCGATGACGTCGAGCTCCTCGCGTACCCGCTGGACGGGGACGCTGTAATCCACCCGCAGCAGCACGCTGCCGATGATCGCGGCCGTCTCATGCGTCCAGTTCTGGAACGGCTTCTCGATGAAGTAGGTGAGCGGCACGATCATCCGCCGCCAGTCCCACAGACGGATGACGACGTAGGTACTGGCGATGTCCTCGACCCAGCCCCACTCGCCTTCGACCACGACTGCGTCCTCGACCCGGATCGGCTGCGTGATCGCGATCTGCAGCCCGGCCATCATGTTGGACAGCACCGGGCGCGCGGAGAGGCCGAGGATCAGGCCAGCGGCGCCGGCGGACGCGAACAGGCTGATGCCGTATTGGCGCACGGCCTCGATCGTCATCAGCGCGGTCGCGAGCGTGACCAGCACCAGCACCGTGTCAGCGGCCCGGCGCAGGATCCGTATCTGGGTGATGTGCTTGCGCGCCTTGAGGTTGTCGTCGATGTCGGTTCGGAACCGGCGCAAGTAGCTGTCCGACGTCAGGCCGACCACGATCAACCCGGTCCAGCCGAGCACCACGATGACGCCGATCACGACGGCATGCAGGACGATGCCGGCGAGGCGGTCGGGCAAGTTTATCCCTGGCAGCGAGAGGCCGACCGCGCCCAGCAACAGCGCCATTTCCGTGGGCCCCCGGCTGCGGGCGATCAGCGACCGCAGGAACACGCGCTCCGGACCCGCCAGCCGCAGCATGGCTTGGCGCAGCACGCGGTGTAGCAGCAGCGCCCCCGCCACCAGCACGGCCAGGACGATGACGCCGGGCGCCCAGGCGGAGGCCCATCCCAGCTTGAGCTGCAGGGCGTCGTCAGCCCAGTCGATCCAATTCCGTATCATGTGTCGAGTTCCCGCCGCGCCATGCTGCAATGCAACATAGACCCCGGTTGGATACGATGCACGATCAATCCACCGCGATCCGCTGCCGGCGGCGTGCTGCGCGTGAGGTGCTGCCGTGCGTCAGGGAGAGGACAGGCGCAGGCCGGCCGGCGGCACGAACAGCGACGCCGGCTGGGGCGCCACCCGAATCTGGCTCTGGACCACGCCTCCCGTGATCTCATGACCCGCGGCGTCGAGCGAGACGAAGCTTTGGCGAACCATGATCCCGTCCGCCCGGCAGGTGGTGCGCGACAGGTCGAGCCATCGCCCGGCTCGCTCCACCTGCAGGATACGCGTGCGGCCGCCATCCGGCCCCGCCTCGTCCTGGTGACGGCTGGGCAGCCGGCCGCCTGGCGGGGGAGGCAGCGCGGTTCCCTGCCCCGTCGCCGGGTCGAACACCACGGTCCGGCCCTGTTCGGGGTCGCGGAGGGTCACCCGCACGCCCTGTCCCAAATCCGTCTCCTCGCGCACCTTGCCGCCGGAGGCCTGCACGCGCATCCGGGTGACGTTGCCGGCCACGTCCACCGTCCGGTCGGCGGCGTAGTCCGGGGTGGGAAGCCCGCACTCGGCGCGCGCCGCCGGCGGCCACGCCGTCAGCAGGCCGAGCGCGGCGAGCAAGCTACAGGATCGGGTGCGGCGCCCAGGGCGTGGCATTGATGACGTCCTTCAACGAATTGGTGACGGATACGCCGTCGCGGGGCTGCATCAGCTTCGGGCTGAACGGCAAGGCTGCGCCGGGCCGCCAGATTGCCAGGGCGTTTCCCGAGAACTCGGACCTGAACTCAGCTTCACTCATGGCCCGGCCGCCCACGATCGGGTCCGCGACATAGTACACGCCCTCCCCCACCCGCCGCAGCACGACGAAATGGTTGAACTTCGGATTGACCAACTGCACGATGACCGGCCCGTTCAGCCGCGGCAATTGGTCCAACCCCACCTGCGCTCCCTGGGCGGCGAAGCCCAACTTCTGCGCCATGAAGATCAGGTCGTCGAACGAGAGCCCGGTGTCCCGCCGCTTCGCGATGTCCGCCAGGCTGTAGCGCTGCTTCAACACCTCGATCGCGTCCGCCTCGGTCGTGGGCCGGTCCCAGTAGTAGGTCAGGACCGTCGCGACGCTTGCCGCCCCGCAGGTGTAGTCGAACGCCTGCGATACCGTGGCCTCGAACCGCAGGCCAAGCATGGACACCGGGCGCAGGGGGACGGGCGGGCCGTTGGCGCAGCCCGCCAGCAGGCCGAGCAGCAGGGCTGGCGCCAGCCTAGAAGCGGCGGCGCAGGCCGACACTGAGGCCCAATCCGGGCGCGCTGTTGGTCAGGCCGGCGGTCAGGGCGGGCTCCAGCCAAGTCTGCGCGAAGATGCGCTGGATCAGCGACACCCGCACCACCACGGGCTCGAGGTTCGTCTGCGGCACGGCGTGTTGGTCCACGACCAGCTTGTTCTCGTATTCTCCCGCCACCTGGAAGCCGAGGGTGGATTTTTCCGAGAGGGCGAGGCTGAGGCCGATGTTGTAGGTGTAGATCACCCCGGCCTGCACCGTGTGCCCCTGGACGCTCTGGGGCAGCAAGTACCGCGCTCCGACGCCGGCGAACAGGATCACCGGGTCGAGGGTCTTATACAGCTGCAGGTTGGCGACCGCGCCCCATGCGCCGCGGGAGAAATAGGCGGCGTTCAGGTTGGTCGGGTTCGGATTGTACGCGGATGCCGCCGGGTTCGGCTGGTAACGGCTGAAATCATAGGGCGCCGGACCGGTCGGCAGCAGCGTGCCAAGGGATATCACGACGCCGGGGGTATTCTCGGTCTGCTCGTGCACGCGCGCGTTCACCTGGAGGAGCACGTCGCCTAGCCCGCCCACCTCCTGCGACTGGGTGCGGAATGGCCCGGTGCCGCGGGTTCGAGTGGCGGTGAAGGCGGGCACGGTCGCGTTGAACTCCAACCAGTCAAGGAGGCCGAGGCGCACCGCGGAGGTGGACGTGAACACCCGGTCGGTCTGCAGGAAACCGTCGCCATGGACGTAGCCGAACTCGGTCGACGCCTCGAGGTGCAAGGGGCGCAGCGTTACGGAGTTGTCCCGGAAAACGAATGTCTCCTGTGGGCTGCTGTCAGGCTTCGGCGCCTCCACGGACGGCGTGGTGGCGGCTGGGCTGGCCGCGGGGGGCGTCGTCGTCGGAGTTTCCCCGGCATGGCTGGGCTGCTCGTGGCTGCCCGGCGCCGCGGGATCGGCCGCTGCCGCCTCGATGCGGACGCGCTTTGGAGCCGCAGTGGCGGATCGCGCGGAAAGATGCGCGGCAGGGGTGGGCGCGGCAGAGCTACCATTCAGGTGAGCCTCGAGGCGTTGCACATCCAGTTCGAGGGCGCGGACGCGTGCCTCCAACGCTCGCTCGTGCGCCTCGTCGGCCTGTGCCGGCGAAACGGACATCAGGAAAAAGGACAGCAGGGTGGCACCGAGGAGGAAGCTTGTCGCGCTCACCCGCCGCAGTGGCGGCACCCTTTCATGCCATCCGTGGCCAGGACGGTTTCCGTCCCGCTTCGCCGCACGGAGTTTTAGTAGCCTGTCAGCTGATAGTATGCAGCCGCATTAAAATACTGATAGGCAGCGTTCGCGTAAGCCGAAGCAGAAACGTAATCGCCATACTGGCCGTAGACTGCGGCGTAATTGGCATAGCTAATACCGTAGTACCCGAATGCGTCCGCGTAGTATCCCTTGCCGAGAATGGACTTATTCTGCGCGGTCGATGTCGGGGTCACGGAAGCCTTGCCAAAAATGGGGCTCAGCGTATCGGCCCGGGCAGCCGGCAGGCTTGCGAGCGCGGCCCATACCAAGGATGAAGCAAAGATTTTGGTGAACATGACGGCGGTTCCCTGAGATGCGCTGCTTCATGCAGTGATACAGTACAGTTCGGAACATTGGCAATCCCTCCTTCCCGCTCCTGGCAGAAGGGCCCCCCGCAGGACGGCTCGACCCGCCAGGTTCGACAACGGCGCCAAACACCGACTTCGCTGGTGCCGGCGCGCGGAATTGAACCGCGGACCTACTGATTACGAATCAGTTGCTCTACCCCTGAGCTACGCCGGCAGCGACCTCCGATATACCGGGGCGCCGGGTTGCCCGCAACCTGCCGGCCCGGCGTGGCGGAACACAGTGCGGCTTGCAACGTTCTGGCCTATGAGAGCAACGCCTTAGACAAGCATCGCCGCACCTGCGCGGCCTTTGCACCCTTGGACGTGCGCATGAACGATCAGCCCAACGAGCCGGTTCTCCAATCCCCGCCCCCGCCGCCTGCCTTGCCGCCCCGCGCGCAAGTCCGGCAGAAAGGGGCGTTCTCGACGATCTGGCTGCTGCCGTTGCTGGCCGCGGTCATCGGCGCCTACCTCGCCTACACCACCCTGTCGCAGCGCGGGCCGATGATCACGATCAGCCTGAAATCGGCCGACGGGCTATCGGCTGGGCAGACCAAGGTGAAGCACAAGGCCGTCGAACTCGGCACCGTGGAGCGCATCCGGTTGGCGCCCGACATGTCGCACGTGAACGTGGGCGTCCGCATGACCCGGGAAGCGACGCCGTACCTGACTGAAAACGCACGGTTCTGGGTGGTGCGGCCCCGCCTGTCGTCCACCAACATCTCCGGGCTCGAGACGCTGGTGTCCGGCGCCTATATCGAACTCGATCCCGGCCCTAGGGATGGCGCATCGCAGCAGGATTTCACCGGACTCGAAGACCCGCCCGGGGTGCGGTCCGACCAGCCCGGCCGCACCTTCAACCTGCAAACCGGCCGCATCGGCTCGCTCGCCTCGGGGTCCCCGGTGCTGTATCGCGACATCGTCGTCGGCGAGGTGCTCGGCTATGAGCTGCCAGAGGGCAACGGGCTGATCAAGGTGCCGGTGTTCGTGAAGGCGCCCTACGACAAATGGGTGCGGAGCGGCACGCACTTCTGGAACGCGTCCGGATTAAGCGTCACGCTGGGCGGCGAAGGCCTGCACGTCGAGGTGGCGTCGCTCCAAGCGCTGCTGTCCGGCGGGGTCGCATTCAACACGCCCGAGGACGCCAGGGGCAACTCGACCGCCGATGATGGCGCGACCTTCCCGCTGTACGCGAACGAAAACGCGGCGGAGGCGGCGGGCTACAAGGAGCGGCTGCCGTTCGTGTCGTATTTCCAGAACTCCGCCGCCGGGCTGTCGCCGGGCGCGCAGGTGCAGATGTACGGCATCCAGATCGGCAACGTGACCGACGTGCGTCTGGAGCTCGACCCGGCGAAGGCGACGGCCCGGGTGCGGGTCGCCCTCGAAATCCAGCCGGAACGGCTGCAGGCGGTTAACCCCGATCCCACTGCGGCGCCGATCGAGGTCGCGCAGCGCCTCGTGAAGCAGGGCATGCGCACCACGCTCGCGACGCAGAGCTACCTCACGGGACAGTTGCTCGTGTCGCTGGATTTCGTGCCGGACGCCCCGCCCGCGCAGGTCTCACGCGAGGGCGACGCTATCGTGCTGCCAAGCCAGTTGGGCAACGGCGTCCTCGCCGCATTGTCCGGCGTGTCGCAGAAGCTTGCGGACCTGCCGCTCAAGCAAATCGGCGACAACCTGAACGCCACCATCGCCGCCCTGAACGCCATCGTCGGCAGCCCTGAGCTGAAGCAGGCGCTAGGTTCGGTCGCGACGACCATGACCAGCGTGCAGGATTTGGTGAAGAAGGCCGACGCCGGAGCGACGCCGTTGCTGAAGCGCCTGCCGGATATCGCGAACGACCTGCAATCCGCCGTCAACCGCGTCAACCACCTGGCTGGTTCGGTGGACACCGGCTACGGACAGAATTCGCAATTCTCACGCGATTTGGAGCGGGTGATGGGTCAATTGAACGACACGGCGCGCTCGATCCGGTTATTGGCGGATTTCCTGGACCGTCACCCGGAAGCGCTGATCCGCGGCCGCACCGGTCAGGCGGCCGAGCGATGAGAGGGCCCACCCTCGCCGTGGCCGCCTTGCTGGCGCTGGCCGGCTGCGCGTCGCCGGAGACCGCCTATTACACCCTCCGAACCGTGCCTGGGACACCGCTGGGCGGTGGTCCGCCCTCCGTGCAAATCCGCAGGCCGGGCCTTGCCGGCTATCTCGACCGGCCCGAAATCGTCCGCGACAGCAGCGACTACCGGTTGCGGCTCAACAGCGGCGAACGCTGGGGGGAGCCGCTCGGCGACATGTTCGCCCGGGTGCTGGCCGAGAACCTGGCGCAACGCCTGCCGGGCAGCAGCGTCTTCACCGAAGCCGGCGCCATCTCCGCCGACCCGGCAGCGACGGTGGAGGTCGACGTCCAGCGCTTCGACCTAGACGCCGGCAACACCGCCGTGTTGCTGGTGCAGGCGGCGGTGCAGCGCGGGCGGGCGCACGATCCCGGTGCCGCCCGCAGCAACCGGCTCACGCTCCCGGTCGCTGGGAAGGACACCCAATCGCTGGTGGCGGCGGAGGCGCAATTGATCGGGCAATTGGCGGACAACCTGGCCAAGGCACTGCGGGCGGTCGGGCCGCAAGCCGACGCCAAACCCACGAAACGGCGGCGTTGATGCGGTCCGTGGCTGTCCTGTCGATCGCGGCGTTGCTGGCCGGCTGCGTGCCGGAGAACGACCAGCCGCTCTACGCACCCTATCCAGGCCCGGCTTACGTTCCGCCGCAGTTCAGCCGGTCGTCTCCACGGGATATCCCGCCGAACCCGTACGCGACACCGTTCCAGGTCGCCCCATCCTACGATGCCGGGCCATCCGGCCCCACGCCGTTGCTGCCGCCATCGATGGCCCTGCCGCCGCACCAGCCGCTGCCCGAGAGCCGGCCGCCCTATGAAACTCCGGAACCTCTGACGTCGTTCGGACGCCTCGATCCCGATCCGGCGACGCAGCCAGACAGTGGCATGCGGCCCTATTCCGACCCCAGTCCCAGCCCTGGTCCGTCTACCAGTCCGAACGAGGAAGAAAAGCGCGCACGCATGTATCGGGAGCTGCACGGCAGCTCACCGTAGCGGGCGGGTCAACGGCCGCTCAGGATCCGGTCCATCAGTTGCCGCACCGTCGGGATGAACCCGTTGGAGTAGAACGGGTCGGATGCGAAACGATAGGCGTTGTGGCCGCTGAACATCAGGTTGCGGTCGATGGCCGCCGGGTCGCCGCGATCGTCGCGCACGCTCTGCAGCGTCTTCTGGATGCAGAAGCTGCGCGGATCGGCCTTTTTGCCGGTCGTGAACCCGGCGTCGTGCTGCGACCAATTGGAGAAGCGGCATTGGCTCAGGCAGCCCATGCACGCCGTCTGGTCGGCCATAATTTCCACCGAGCGCTCGGGCGTCACGAACACCAGCGTGCTGTCCGGCGTGCGCAGGGCTTCGCTGAACCCCTCGCGCACCCAGCCCTCGGCGCGGAACAGGTCGGTCGGCGTCAGGAACACGATCCGCCGCCGCGGCCCCACGCCCAGTTGCGCGCTATGCTCACCCACCGGCTCCATCGTGCAGGCGACCTGGTGGTCGTTGCGTTCGCGCAGTTCCTGGATGAAGCCGTTGTTGACGGCGCTGGAGTAGAACCCGGTCGGGCTGAACTGGTTCAGGAAGACATCGCCCTCCTTCAACGTCAGCAGGCGCTGCTTCCAGGCCTCGCCGATCGGGCTCTCCTGGGTGAGCAGCGGCCGGGTGCCGAACTGGAACGCGATCGGGCCGAGGTCCGGGTTGTCGATCCAGTGCTCCCACTCCTCGAGCCACCAGACGCCGCCCGCCATGATGATCGGCGTGTCGCCGAGGCCGAAGCTGCGCATCAGCTTGCGGAGGGCCAGCACGCGGGGGAACGGGTCCTCCGGCACGGCCGGGTCCTCGCCGTTGGACAGCCCGTTATGGCCGCCCGCGAGCCAAGGGTCCTCGTACACGACCCCGCCCAGCAACGACGCCGCCTTGGAGTAGGCGCGCTTCCACAAGGCGTTGAAGGCGCGCGAGGAGGACACGATCGGGTAGTAGTGCACGCCGAACCTGGCGGCGATGTCGGACAGGCGGTACGGCATCCCGGCGCCGCAGGTCAGGCCGTGGATCAGCCCGCGCGCGCCCTCCAGCACGCCGGAGATCACCCGCTCGGCGCCGCCCATCTCCCAGAGCAGGTTGGCGTGGATGCGTCCGCGGCCGCCCGACACGTCATAGGCGTGCTGCGCCTGGGCAATGCCGCCCTCGATGGCGAATGCGATCAGTTCCTCGTGGCGCTCCCGCCGGGTACGGCCATGATAGACTTGCGGCGCGCGCTCGCCAGTGTCCTCGTAGGTGTCGGCGTTGACGGCGCTGAACGTCCCCGCCCCGCCGGCCTGCGCCCAGTGGCCGGACGATATCCCGTTGGAGACGGAAATGCCTTTGCCGCCCTCGACGAGCGGCAAGACGTCCACCCCTCCCATGCGGATCGAGTTGATCGCCTTCATGGCCGCCCATCCCCAACGCTGAAACAGACTGTAATATATCACCGCCGGGCCCGATACCACTAGGCCCGGCGGATTTTATCGCGCTACTCGGCCGCAGCGTCCTGGCCACGGCCTTCACGGGCGCCGCCCTTGGCGCCAACCTTGTCGGAGATGTCCTCGCCGGTCGCCTGGTCGACCACCCGCATGGACAGCTTCACCTTGCCGCGGTCGTCGAAGCCAAGGCACTTCACCTTCACGGAATCGCCGGCGTTGACGATGTCGGTGGTTTTGTTCACCCGGCCCTGCGCCAGCTCGCTGATGTGCACCAGGCCGTCCCGGCTGCCGAGGAAGTTCACGAACGCGCCAAAATCGGCCGTCTTGACCACCTTGCCGTTGTAGATCACGCCGATCTCCGGCTCCGCCACGATGCCGCGGATGCGGTCGATGGCGGCCTGCGACGCCTCCTCGGTGGTGGCGGCGATCTTGATGGTGCCGTCGTCCTCGATGTCGATCTTGCAGCCGGTCAGCTCGACGATCTCGCGGATCACCTTGCCGCCGGTGCCGATCACCTCCCGGATTTTCTCCTTTGGGACGTTGATGATCGTGATGCGCGGCGCCGTTGCGGCCACGTCGGACCGTGCGCCGGTCAGCGCCTTGTCCATCTCATTGAGGATGTGCAGCCGGCCGTCCCGCGCCTGGTCGAGCGCGATCCGCATGATTTCTGGCGTGATGGACGTGATCTTGATGTCCATCTGCAGGCTGGTGACGCCTTCCGAGGTGCCCGCGACCTTGAAATCCATGTCGCCGAGGTGGTCCTCGTCGCCCAGGATGTCGCTCAGCACCGCGAACCCGCGATCCTCCTTGATCAGCCCCATCGCGATCCCGGCCACCGGGCGCAGCAGCGGCACGCCCGCGTCCATCAACGCCAGGCTGGTGCCGCAAACCGTCGCCATCGAGGACGAGCCGTTGCTCTCGGTGATCTCGCTCACCACCCGCAGCGTGTACGGGAAGTTCGACTTCTCCGGCAGCAGCGGGTGCAACGCGCGCCAGGCGAGCTTGCCGTGGCCGATCTCACGCCGGCCCGGGCTGCCCATGCGCCCAGCCTCGCCGACCGAGTACGGAGGGAAGTTGTAGTGCAGCATGAAGTGCTGGCGGCTTTCCCCCTCCAGCGCGTCCACGATCTGCTCGTCCTGGCCGGTGCCGAGGGTCGCCACGCACAGCGCCTGGGTCTCGCCGCGGGTGAACAGGGCGCTGCCATGGGCGCGCGGCAGGATGCCGACCTCGGCGATGATCGGGCGCACCGTCTTGGTGTCGCGGCCGTCGATCCGCGTCCCGGTGTCCAGGATGGCGTTGCGGACGACGTCGGCCTCGAGTTCCTTGAACAGGCCCTTGGCCTTGTCGGCCTCCAGCCCTTCCTCGGCCAAGATCGCGGTCGCGGCCTTCTTGGCGGCGGACACGGCGTCCTGCCGGACCTGCTTGACGCGCTCCTGATAGGCGGCGGCCAGGGGCGCGCGTGCCAGTTCGTCGATGCGGTTGGCCAGCGCGGTCATCTCCGGCGCGGCCTCGGACAGCGCCCACGGCTCCTTCGCCGCGTGCTCGGCCAGTTCGACGATGGCGGCGATGACCGGCTGGAAATGCTGGTGGCCGAACTCGACGGCGCCGAGCATGACGTCTTCGCTCAACTCGCGCGCCTCGCTCTCGACCATCAGCACGCCCTCGGTGGTGCCGGCCACGACCAGGTCGAGCTTGAAGCCCTTCATCTGGTCGGCGGTCGGGTTCAGCACGTAGGCGCCGTCGATGAAGCCGACGCGCGCGGCGGCGACCGGGCCGAAGAAGGGGATGCCCGACAACGTGAGCGCGGCGGAGCAGCCGACCAGGGCCACGATGTCGGGGTCGTTCTCGAGGTCGTGGCTGAGCACGGTGGCCACGACCTGAACCTCGTTGCGGAAGCCGTGCGGGAACAGCGGCCGGATGGGGCGGTCGATCAGGCGGCTGACCAGCGTCTCCTTCTCGGAGGGGCGGCCCTCGCGCTTGAAGAAGCCGCCAGGGATCTTGCCGGCCGCGAACGCCTTCTCCTGGTAGTTGACCGTCAGCGGGAAGAAGTCCTGGCCCGGCTTGGCCGATTTGACGCCCACGGCCGTGCACAGCACGATGGTGTCGCCGTAGCTGACCAGCACGGCGCCGTCGGCCTGGCGCGCGATCTTGCCGGTTTCGAGCACGAGCTTGCGCCCGCCCCAGTCGAGTTCCTTGCGGAAATGGTTGAACATCGATCGTTCCTTCTCTCGCGCCCGGCGGCGAAGGATGATCCGTTCCTGGCGGGTGCGGCGTCTCGGGCGACATGGGGCCGGCGCATTGGCCCGGCCACGTTGCCGAAGGCGCCGTCGCGGAGGAGTTCCGGATCGGCCTGTCGTCCACCGCAAGCGCGGCTGCTGCCCGGCGCCCCCATGGCGCCGGGTCGTCGAGGCGTCAGCGACGGAGGCTGAGGCGCCCGATCAGGGCCTGGTAGCGGGCCTGATCCTTGTTCTTGAGATAGTCCAGCAAGCGGCGGCGGCGGCCGACCAGCATCAGCAGCCCACGGCGGCTGTGGAAATCCTTCGCGTGGGTCTTGAGATGCTCGGTCAGGTTGGTGATCCGTTCGGAGATCAGCGCGACCTGCACCTCGGGGCTGCCGGTGTCGGCAGTGGCGCGGGCGTAATCGGACACGAGCGCCGTGCGGCGCTCCGCGGTAATCGACATCGGATGTACTCCGGATAGGGGTTACAGAAGGCGCTCGGGCTTCAGCATGCCGTCGATGAGGCGGCACAGCCCGATGACGCGCGTCCCCGCCATGGCACGGGCCAACCCGCCATCGGGGTCGGCCGTCCTTGGAATGCGTCCCATCAATTCGACCAGGCTGAGCGCCTGGCCACGCGACAGGAAGAAGGCCTCCGATTCGGTCAGGGCCAGCGCCGGGATGTCGGCCAGCGCGGTCGCGACCGGAAGCAGGAGGTCCGGGGAAGCCGGCGGGATATCCTCCTCGCGCGTGCATTTGTCCAGTGAAATCGCCTGCGCCTCCGTGAATGGGCCGACCCGGAGGCGGCGCAGGGCGGCGACATGGCCCAGTGCACCGCAAGCGGCGGCCAGATCGCGGGCCAGGCTCCGCATGTAGACCCCTTTGCCGGACTGCACCTCGAACTCGACGGTGTCGGCATCGGGACGGCCGACCAGCTCGAACCGGTCGACCCTCGCGGCGCGCGCTTCGAGCACCGGCGCCCGGCCCTCGCGCGCCATGTCGTAGGCGCGTTCGCCGGCCACCTTGATGGCGGAGTACGCCGGCGGCACTTGCAGGATGTCGCCCGTGAACGCAGGCAGGGCCGCGGCGAAGTGCGCGTCGGTCGGTCGGACGAGGGACGTGGCAGTGACCTGCCCGTCGGCGTCGTCGGTGTCGCGGGCCTCGCCCAGGCGCAGGGTGAAGCGGTATAGCTTGGTCCCGTCCATGACGTACGGCACGGTCTTGGTCGCGGCCCCGAACGCGATCGGCAGCACGCCGGTCGCTAATGGGTCCAATGTGCCGCCGTGCCCGGCCTTCTGCGCGTCGAACCCGCGGCGGACCTGGTTGACCACATCCGTGCTGGTCATGCCCGGCGGCTTGTCGATGATCAGCCACCCGTCGAGCGGGCGGCCGCGGCGGCGGCGCATGAGCGTACTTTCCAAGGCGCGAAGGGGCCATGTGGCACACGCGGACGGGAGAGGGAAGCGGCGCGCCAGTCAGAACCCATCCGGCAGCGGGTTACGGCGCCGTGGTAGCTGCCTGGAGACGGAGCCGCACGTTTCAACTTGTCGGGTGGCACAGTGGCGATGAGTGGCGTCGTCAGCACGAGCGGTTCGCCATCGACCTGAACTGCCGGCTATTCCAAGTCCCGGGCCACCTCCGGCGCGCGCAGCAACTGGTCCACGTGCATCGCGTACTCCAGCGCCGTATCAGGCTGGAACGACACCTGCGGCACCACCCGCAGCCGCATCGCCCGGGCCATCTCGCCGCGCAGGTACGGAGCCGCCCGCTTCAACGCCGGCAGCAGCTCGTCCACATCCGGACGGCCGAGCCTGGCCACGAAGGCGGTGGCGTTCTTCAGGTCGGGGCTGACCCGAACCTCGGTCACCGTCACGCGCTCCTCGGCGAGCGCCGGGTCGCGGAACTCGCCGCGCAGGAACACGGCGGACAGCACGTGGCGGATTTCCTCCGCCACGCGCAACTGCCGCTGGGTCGCCTCGGTTCCGGCCCGGCTCTTCTTCCGCGTCGCCATCAGCGGGGCCGAGCCTCAGCCGGGCACATACTCGACCTCGAAGCACTCCACCTGGTCGAGTTCGCGCAGGTCGTTGAACCCGGCGAACGACAACCCGCACTCGTAGCCGCGGGCCACCTCGCGCACGTCGTCCTTGAACCGCTTCAACTGGCTCAACTCGCCATTGTGGATCACCACGCCCTCGCGCAGCAGCCGCACCCCGGCGCCGCGCTTCACCAGGCCCTCGGTCACCATGCAGCCGGCGACCTTGCCGGTCTTGGTGATGTCGAACACCTTGCGGATTTCGGCGTAGCCCAGGAACTTCTCGCGAGCCTTCGGGGCCACCTTGCCGCGGACCATCTTCTCGATGTCGTCGGCGACGTCGTAGATGATCGAGTAGTAGCGGATGTCCACGCCGTCCCGGGTCGCCAGCTCCCGCGCCTGGCTGGTCGCGCGGACGTTGAAGGCGATGATCACGCCGCTGCTGGCCTTCGCCAGTTGGATGTCGCTCTCGGTGATCTGCCCGACCGCCGACAGCAGCACCCGCACCCGCACTTCCTCGTGCGCCAGCTTGAGCACGGTCGCGTTGATCGCCTCGGCGCTGCCCTGCACGTCGGCCTTCACCAGCACGGCTACCTCTTTCTGCACGCCGAGCTGGATGCGGGCGAGCATCTCGTCCATCGTGCCGCGCGCCGCCGTGGCGCCCGCCGCCGCGTTGTCGCGGAGCTTGCGCTGGCGGAACTCGCTGATCTCGCGCGCCCGGATTTCCGTCTCGACCACCACGAACGGCTCGCCCGCCCGCGGCACGCTCGACAGGCCCAGGATTTCGACGGGCGACGCCGGCCCGGCGTCCTTCACCGTGCGGCCGCGATCGTCGACCATGGCCCGCACCCGGCCCCACTCCGCCCCGGCGACGACGATGTCGCCCTGCCGCAGCGTACCCTTCTGGACCAGCACGGTCGCGACCGGGCCACGGCCACGGTCTAGCCGGCTCTCGATCACGGAACCCTCGGCCGTCCGCGCCGGGTTGGCGCGCAGATCCAGGATTTCGGCCTGGAGCAGGATCGCCTCCTCCAGCTTGTCGAGGCCGGTGCGCTTGGTGGCGGAAACCTCCACGTCCTGGGTGTCGCCGCCCATCTCCTCGACGACTACCTCGTAGCTCAGCAGCTCCTGGCGCACGCGCGCCGAGTTGGCGTCTGCCTTGTCCATCTTGTTGATGGCCACGATGATCGGCGCGTTGGAGGCCTTCGCGTGCCGGATTGCCTCGATCGTCTGCGGCATCACGCCGTCATCGGCCGCAACCACCAGCACCACGATATCCGTCACCGAGGCCCCGCGCGAACGCATGGCGGTGAAGGCCTCGTGGCCCGGCGTGTCGATGAACGTGATCCGCTCGCCCTGCGGCATCGTCACCTGGTACGCGCCGATGTGCTGAGTGATCCCGCCCGCCTCGCCGCGCACCACGTCGGTGGAGCGCAGCGCATCGAGCAGGCTGGTCTTGCCATGGTCCACGTGGCCCATGACCGTCACCACCGGCGGACGCTTCTCGACGTCGAGGCCGACGTCGGCGTCGCCCACGATCCCGAGTTCCACGTCGTTCTCGCTGACGCGGCGGGCGCGGTGGCCGAACTCCTGCACGACCAGCTCGGCCGTGTCGGCGTCGAGCGACTGGGTGATGGTCGCCATCACGCCCAGCTTCATCAGCGCCTTCACCACGTCGGCGGCCCGCGCCGCCATGCGGTTGGCCAACTCCTGCACGGTGATCGCGTCCGGCAGCACGACGTCGCGCACCACCTTCACCTGGTCGGACCGCAGCATCTCCAGTTCCTGCTGGCGACGCTCGCGCTCGCGCTGACGGCGGACCGAGGCGAGGCTGCGGGTCTTCTCGTCCTCCCCCTCCATCGCGGCGGCGACGTCGATGCGGCCAGCCCGGCGGCCGTCGGGACCCTTCTTGGCGACCGGAACCGGCGTCTTGCGGGGCGGCAGCGCCATGCCGGGACGGCGGCGCGGGGCCTCGTCGTCCTCGCCGGCGCGGGCGGGCTTCAGCCGCAGCGTCTCGGTGGGCGACGCAGGGGCAGCGCCGGGTGCCGGGCGGACCGCACGGCGCGGTTCCTCGGCCTTGGCGCCGGGCACGGCGGCAGATGCGGTCGCGGCAGCCTGGCGCGCGGCCTCCTCGGCGACACGCGCAGCCTCGGCCTGGGCTTGTTCCCGAGCTGCGGCCTCGGCAGCCTTGACGGCGTCCTCCTCGCGGCGGCGCGCTTCCTCGGCGGCGGAGAGGATCGAGATCTTCTCCTGCTCGCGGCGTTCCACCTCGCGCCGCGCCGCGTCGCGCTTCTGTTCCTCGAGCACCCGCTGGCGGGTGGCCAGCTCGGACGCGGTCAGCGCACGGCCAGCGCCGGCCGGCGGCTTGCCGGTCGTGGTGGCGGGACGCGCGCCCGTCAGCCCCGGGGCGCCGGGCGCCACCTTGGGCTGCGGCGGGGGCGTCACCGCGAACGGCACGCGCTTCTTGCGCACCTCCACCTGGACTTCCTTGGACCGACCGTGGCTGAAGCTCTGGCGCACCGACCCGGCGTCGACCGTCCGCCCAAGCTCCGCCCGCCCAGCCGGCCGTAGCGAGAGCCGTCCCTTAACCGCGTCCTGATCGTTGCTTTCGCTCATGCACCTGTCCGTTTCATCAGTCGCCCGTCATCTCCGGGCATCGTCGTCTCTAGGCGTCGCCAAAAACATGCCGGACTGGCCGGAGACACCGGCGAGCCGCTCGACATCCGCCGCCAAGGTGGCAGCCAGCCGACCCGGTGTGATGACCGCGTGGACCGCATGGTCGCGCCCGAACACCGCACCCAGTTCCGCGGCCGAAATGGGCCGCACCACAACCACCCCTCGCGCGCCCGACAGGAACCGCTCGCGTTCGTCCGCGCTGCCGTCCGCCGCCTGCACCACCAAGGCCGCGCGGCCCGCCATCAGGACCTCGCGCGCCTTCTGGAAGCCGCACACCGCTTGGCCAGCCCGGCGTGCCAGGCCGAGATGGTCGACCACCCGACGGGTGAGCCCGGCTTGCAGCACGGAACACAAATCGGGGGGCACGGTGACCGCGCCGCGAGCCGCCCGCGCGAATGCGCCCCGGGCACGGGCGGTTTCTACCACATCGGCGCGCGCACTCAACCAGATTCCCCGCCCGGGCAGCCTTGCAGCCAGGTCAGGGACCAGCGTGCGGTCAGGCGCTATGCCAAACCGCAGCATCCGGGCGCGCTCGCCTTGTTCCCGGGTGACGATGCAACGGCGCAGCGGCCCCCGCTCGTCGTCCTCGACGTCGATATCCAGTTCGGGTTCAGACGTCGCCGACCTCCGCCACCGGAGCCGCTTCCTCGACGCCCTCGTCGAACCAGTGGGCGCGGGCCGCCATGATGATCTCGTTGGCGGCGGCTTCGTCCAACTGGTCGCTGCCGACGATCTCCACCAGTTCGTCGGACGCCAAATCCGCGAGGTCGTCGAGCGTCTTGACGCCCTTCTCGCCGAGCTGCACCAGCATCGTCGGCGTCAACGCTTCGATCCCGGCGACGTCGTCGCTGACCCCGAACGCCACGCGCTGGTCGTTCAGCGCCGTGTCCCGCCGCTGCAGGAAGGCGTCGGCGCGGCTGATCAGCTCGGCCGCCACCGTCTCGTCGAAGCCCTCGATGTCGGCCAGCTCGTCCGGCGGGACGAACGCCAATTCCTCGATGGTGGTGAAGCCCTCCGTCACCAGCAAGCCGGCGATCATGTCGTCCACGTCCAGCGCCTCGACGAACAGCCCCGTGCGGCGGTGGAACTCCTCCTGGCGGCGCGCGCTCTCCTCCGCCTCCGTCAGGATGTCGATGTCCCACCGGGTCAACTGGCTTGCGAGCCGCACGTTCTGGCCGCGCCGCCCGATCGCCAGGCTGAGCTGCTCGTCCGGGACCACCACCTCGACGCGCCCGGCCTCCTCGTCCATCACGACCTTGGTGACCTCGGCCGGCGCCAGCGCGTTCACCACGAAGGTCGGCGCCTGCGCGGACCACGGGATGATGTCGATCTTCTCGCCCTGCAATTCCTGCACGACCGCCTGCACCCGGCTGCCGCGCATGCCGACACAGGCGCCCACCGGGTCGATGGACTGGTCGCGGGACACCACGGCCATCTTGGCGCGGCTGCCGGGGTCGCGCGACACCGCCTTGATCTCGATGATGCCGTCGTAGATTTCCGGAACTTCCTGCGCGAACAGCTTGGCCAGGAACGCCGGGTGGGTGCGCGAGAGGAAGATTTGCGGCCCCCGCAGCTCCTCACGCACGTCGTAGATATAGGCGCGCACGCGGTCGCCGTTGCGGAAGCTCTCGCGCGGGATCAGCTCGTCGCGGCGCAGCAGGGCCTCGGCGCGGCCGATCTCGACCATCAGGTTGCCGTACTCGGTCCGCTTGACGACGCCGTTGATGATCTCGCCGACGCGATCCTTGAACTCGTCGAACTGCTTCTTGCGCTCATACTCGCGCACCCGCTGCACGATCACCTGCTTGGCGGTCTGCGCCGCGATCCGGCCGAAGTCGATCGGCGGCAGCGGATCGATCAGGTGGCCGCCCAGCTCGATGTCCGGCTTGAACTTGCGGGCGATATGGACGGGGATTTGCGTCTCCTCGTTCTCCACCACCTCCACCGCCTCGGTCCAGCGCGACAGCCGCACGTCGCCGGTGCGGCGGTCGATGGTGGCCCGGATATCCTTCTCGTGGCCGTACTTGGCGCGCCCGGCCTTCTCGATGGCCTGCTCCATCGCCTGCAGCACCTCGTCGCGGTCGATCGACTTCTCACGCGCGACAGCGTCGGCAACCAGCAGCAGTTCGGGGCGGGCGACGGAGGTATCCATGGCGGCCTCTCTCAGTTGGTCTTGCGGGGTTGGGCAGTCGCGTCGATCAGGGCGTCGGTCAGCACCAGCTTGGCGCGCTTCATGTCGGACAGAGGAAGCGCCACCTCGGAGCCGTCGTCCAGCCGCATCCGGGCGTATCGCTCGTCGGCGCCCAGCGCGATGCCCAGGAACCGCTTGCGGCCGTTGACCGGCATGTGGACCTCCGCCCGGGCCTGGTGCCCGGCGAACCGCACCCAATCCTTGGCGCGCGTCAGCGGCCGGTCGATCCCGGCGGAGCTGACCTCCAGCGTCCAGGCGCTGCTGATGACGTTCTCCACGTCCAGGATGGCGCCCGCGACGTGGCTGATGCGCTCGCAATCCTCAACCGCGATCAGCGCGCCGTCGGCCCGGTCGGCCATCACCTGCACGGTCGGGCGCTCCCGGCCGAGCACCATCACCCGCACGATCTCATAGCCCATGTTGGCCAGGGTCTTGCCGAGCGCCGCGGCGATGCGGGCCTCCAGGCCCGCGTTCAGCGGAGCGGAATCGTCGTCGGCTGAGGGAGTATCGGAGTGTTCGTCGGTGTCCATAACAAAAAAGGCGGCCCGTGAAGGCCACCCCCCGTAACGTCGCGGAGAATGAATGTGTGCTCATCAAGTAGCGCGCGCCGGGTTCGATGACAAGGGCGGCGTCATGCTGCAAGCGGGAACGACGGCATCAGCGCCGGGTCAATTCCCAATACAGCGATGGCCGTCTTGCCCGTTCCGCCTTCATTTCGTAGCGCGTCGGCGGCCACCCCTCGGGACGCGCGGCGGCGGGCGGCGGCGCGTCGAACGCCGACTGGGCGGCAAGCACCGCCGCGGTCCAGGCCTGGTAGGTCGGGTCGTCCGAAGCGATGCGCCACGTGCCGCCGGGCCGCAGCGCGCGCGCGACCAGGCCGATGGTCTCCGGATGCACGAAGCGGCGCTTGGCGTGGCGCGCCTTCGGCCAAGGGTCGGGGAACAGCAGGAACAGCCGGTCGAGGCAGCCCTCCGGCAGGGCGCGCAGCAGGATGCGGGCGTCGTCGTCCCACAGCTTCAGGTTTGGCGGCAGCGGCGCGGTCGCCTCGCCGCCCTCCGGCACGATCCGCGACAGCAGCGAGCACAGGCCGTTCTCGAACACCTCGCAGGCGATCAACCCGGCCCCGGGGTGCGCCGCCGCCTGCGCCAGGGCGTGCTCGCCGCCGCCGAAGCCGACCTCCAGCCATAACTCGGCCAGCGGGCCGGCGAAGGCGGCACGTGGGTGCCCCGCCTGCGCCGGGTCGAAGCGCAGGCGGGGCAGGGTCGCATCGAGCAGCAGGCGCTGCCGGGGCCGGAGCTGGTTGCTCCGGGTCCGGCCGTATAGCCGGTCGGCCGGCGGCTTAACGATTGAACGCGGACTGCAACGCCGGCACCAAATCCGGCTTCTCCCAGGTGAACGTGCCCAGGTTGTCGTCCGGCTTACGGCCGAAATGGCCGTAGGCCGACGTCACGGCATAGATCGGGCGGTTCAGGTGCAGGTGCTCGCGGATGCCGCGCGGGGTCAGGTTCACCAGCTCACGCAGCACCCGCTCCAGCTTCACCTCGTCCACGTCGCGCCCGGTGCCCTCCAGGTCCACGTACACCGACAGCGGGTGCGACACGCCGATGGCGTAGCTGATCTGCAGGGTGCAACGCTCCGCCAGGCCGGCCGCGACCACGTTCTTGGCCAGGTAGCGGCACACGTACGCCGCGGACCGATCGACCTTGGTCGGGTCCTTGCCACTGAACGCGCCGCCGCCATGCGGGGCCGCGCCGCCGTAGGTGTCGACGATGATCTTGCGCCCTGTCAGGCCGCAATCGCCGTCGGGGCCACCGATGATGAACGTCCCCGTCGGGTTGACGTAGAACTCGTGCTCCGGCGGCATCCAGCCAGGCGGCAGGCTGCTCTCGACCAGCGGCCACAGCATCTGCTTGATCGCGGCCTGGTCCAGCCCGGCGTCGTGCTGGGTCGACACCACGACGCTGGTGGCGCCGACCGGCTTGCCGTCGACGTAGCGCAAGGTCACTTGGCTTTTCGCGTCCGGCTGCAGCCCGGCCACCGCCACGTCCTTGTTGCGGCGCAGCTCGGCGATGCGGCGCAGGATCAGGTGTGCGTAGAAGATCGGCGCCGGCATCAGCGCCTCGGTCTCGGTGCAGGCGAACCCGAACATGATGCCCTGGTCGCCGGCGCCCTCGTCCTTGTTGCCCTGGCTGTCCACGCCGACCGCGATGTCGCTGCTCTGCGCGTGCAGGTGGCACTCGACCTTGGCGTGCTTCCACGAGAAGCCGTCCTGGTCGTAGCCGATGTCGTGCACGGCGAGGCGCGCCAGATGCGCGAGGTATTCCGGCGTTACCGTCTCCGGCCCGCGCACCTCGCCGGCCAACACGATGCGGTTGGTGGTGACCATGGTCTCGCAAGCCACCCGGGCGTAAGGGTCCGCCGTCAGGAAAGCGTCCAGCACCGTGTCGCTGATGCGGTCGGCCACCTTGTCTGGGTGGCCCTCGGAGACGGACTCCGAGGTGAACAGGTATTCGCCCTTGCCGCGCATGGAATTGTTTTCCCCTTGTCGCGATTGCGTATAGACGGCTGGCCGCCGCACCGGCCGGACGCCGAGGCTCGGGGGGTGTGGCGGAAACCACGCAGGGGGTCAAGGCGAGCGCCGCGGCGCTATTTCTCCACGAACGCCTTCTCGATCACGAAATGACCCGGCTCGGAGTGATTGCCCTCCTCGAAGCCTTCCTCCTTCAGGAACGCGCTCATTTCGGCCAGCATCGCCGGGCTGCCGCACAGCATCAGGCGGTCGCGTTCGGGGCTCAGCGCCGGGAAGCCCAAATCGGCCGGCAGCTTGCCCGACCGCAGCAGCCCGGTGATCCGCCCGGTGTTGCGGAACGGCTCCCGCGTGACGGTCGGGTAATAGAACAGCTGCCGCCCCACCAACTCGCCCAGGTACTCGTCGCGGGGCAGCTCCTCGGTGATGAAGTCGCTGTAGGCCAGTTCCGCCTTCCAGCGCGTGCCGTGGACCAGCACCACCCGCTCGAAGCGGTCGTAGGTGTCGGGGTCCTTGATGATGCTCATGAATGGCGCCATGCCAGTGCCGGTGCCGAGCAGCCACAGCGTCTGGCCGGGATGCAGGTTGTCCTGGATCAGCGTGCCCGTCGGCTTGCGGCCGATCAGCACGCTGTCGCCCTCCCGCAAATGCTGCAGGCGCGACGTCAGCGGGCCGTTCGGCACCTTGATGCTGAAGAACTCCAACTCCGCCTCGTAGCTGGAACTGGCCATGCTGTAGGCGCGCAGCAGAGGACGGCCGTTCACCTCCAGGCCGATCATGGTGAACTGGCCGTTGATGAAGCGGAAGCTCGGGTCGCGGGTGGCGCGGAAGCTGAACAGCGTGTCCGTCCAGTGCTTCACATGGGTCACGGTCTCGGTGTTGAAGTTGGTCACGCCCATAAATCCCTGTGCAGAGCACAGTTGATGGGAGTGGCGACCAGCGGCGTCAACCGTCGTCACTCGTTCCAGGTGCTGAGCTGAACCAAAGCGCGGCTGCCTTGTTGGGAACGCATCCCCCCATTCCAGGAGCCGCCGATGCCGCAGGACCCGCGCACCACCTACCCTCAGCCGCCGTTCGAGACGCAGGAGCAAGCCGCGCCCGGCAGTTCCGCCCGGATGAAGCCGGTGCCGGACCATGGCGAGCAGACCTACCGCGGCTCCGGCCGGCTGGGCGGCTTGGCCGCACTGGTGACGGGCGCCGACAGCGGCATCGGCCGGGCGGTCGCGATCGCCTTCGCGCGGGAGGGAGCCGATGTCGTGGTCGCCTACCTCGACGAGCACGACGACGCGAAGGAGACCGAGCGCTGGGTCCGCGAGGCCGGGCGGCGCTGCGTGCTGGCGCCCGGCGACCTGTCGAAGCCGGAGGCCGCGCGCGCCCTGGTGCAGCAGGCGGTGGCGGCGTTCGGCCGGATCGACGTGCTGGTGAACAACGCGGCGTTCCAGACCGCGCGGCCGTCGATCGAGGACATCCCCGACGAGGAATGGGACTACACCTTCCGCGCCAACGTCCACTCGCTGTTCTACGTGACCAAGGCGGCCCTGCCCCACATGGCGCCGGGCAGCGCCATCGTGAACACGTCATCGGTCAACACCAAGAACCCGGTGCCGAGCCTGCTGCCCTACTCCGCCACCAAAGCGGCGATCGCCAACATCACCGTCAGCCTCGCGCAATCGTTGGCGGAAAAAAGCATCCGGGTGAACGCGGTGCTGCCGGGGCCGATTTGGACGCCGTTCATCCCGACCGGGATGAACCCGGACGAGATCACCAGCTTCGGCGGCAAGACCCCGATGAAGCGCCCCGGGCAGCCGGCCGAACTGGCGTCGGCCTACGTCATGCTGGCGTCGCCGGAGTCGAGCTACACCTCGGGCGCGCTGGTGACGGTGAACGGGGGCATGCCGATCTTCTGACGCCGAGCGCCTCCATCTGGCCGGCGGGAGGGCGACGCTCAGATGGCGAGGTAGCGGGCGGGGACGCCGGGGTCGGCCATGCTGCCGTGCCATGCCGCGCGGCCTTGCTCGATGACGACCGCATGGTCGGCGACGGCGGTGGCGAAGGCCAGGCTCTGGCCGGCGAGGACGATCGTGACGCCCTCCGCCCGCATGGCCCGGATCGCGGCGGCGACCTGCCCCACGATCAGCGGCGCCAAGCCCTCGTTCGGCTCGTCCAGCAGGATCAGGCGCGGGTTGCCCATCAGGGACCGGGCGATCGTGAGCATTTGCTGCTCGCCGCCGCTCATGCGGGCGGCGGGCCGGCTCGCGAGCAGGGCGAGGCCGGGGAACAGGGCGAACAGCCGCTCCGGCGTCCAGGGGCGCAGGCCGGCGCGGGGAGGCTGGCGGCCGGCCTCCAGGTTCTCGCGGACAGTCATCCCGCCGAACACACGGCGTTCCTCGGGCACGTACCCGATGCCGAGGCGCGCGATCCGGTAAGTTTCGAGGCCTTGGATGTCGATGCCGGCGAACCCGATGCGGCCGGACGCCGGGCGCACCAGGCCGATAATGGACTTCATCGTCGTGCTCTTGCCGGCGCCGTTCCGCCCGAGCAGGACCAGCACCTCTCCGGCCGCCGCCGTGAACGAGAGGTCACGGAGGATATGGGCGCGGCCGTAGCAACTGTTCAGGCGCTCCACCGTCAGCATGCGCCGAGGTACACCTGGCGCACGCGCGGGTCGGCACGGATCGCCGGGCCGTCCCCCGCCGCGATGATCTGGCCGCGGTCGAGCACCAGGATACGGTCGGCGGCGGCGAACACCACGTCCATGTCGTGCTCGGTGAACAGCACCGCGACGTCGCCGGTGGCGGCGAGCTGCCGGACCAGCCGCATCAGGGCGGTCCGTTCGCCCGGCGCCATGCCGGCGGTCGGCTCGTCCATCAGCAGCAGCCGCGGCGCGTTGGACAGTGCCATCGCGAGCTCCAGCCGCTTGAGGTCGCCGTACGCCAGCACCGTAGCCGCCCGATCCGCCTGCGCGGCGAGTCCGACCCGGCCAAGCAGCGCGTCCGCCTCCGCCGCGTGCTGCCCGCGCAGGGACCGCCAGCCGCGCCACGCCCCCCCGGCGTGCGAGGCCAGCGCGATCTGGACGTTTTCACGCACCGTCATGGAGCCGAAGGTGGCGGTAACCTGAAAGGTGCGCCCCACGCCGCGCCGCCACACCGCCCGCGGCGAGGCGCGCATGTCCACGCCGTCGAGACGGATGCTGCCGGAGTCGGGCCGCAACTGGCCACCCACCATGTTGAAGCACGTGGTCTTGCCAGCGCCGTTGGGGCCGATCAGCGCCACCATCTCGCCCGGCGTCACCGCGAACGACACCTCCGATACGACGCGGTGGCCGCCGAAGCTGCACGAGATGCGGTCAACCGCGAGCATGACGCGCCACCGCCCCGGCGATGCCCTCGGGAAACGCCAGCACCAGCCCGACGATCGCAGCGCCGAGCACGAAGCGCCACAGCTCCGTCACCCGCAGCAGCGCGTCGGACAGCCCGGTGTAGGCCAGCGCCCCCACGATCGGGCCGGACACCGTGTCGACCCCGCCCAGCAGCACCATCAGCAGTGCGTCGACCGAGCGGGGGATGCCGGCGTAGCTCGGGAACACGCTGCCATGCCCGTAGGCGAACAGCGCGCCGGCCAGCCCGGCCGCGGCGCCCGACACCGCGAACGCCGCCAGCCGCAGCGCCGCCGGGTCGAGCCCGATCGCCTCGGCACGGGCGGGGGAATCGCGCGATGCCCGAAGCGCCATGCCGGCCGGCGCGAACAGCACCCGGCGCAGCAGCAGCGTGCCGCCGACGCACAGGGCCAGCGCCAGCAGGTAGAACCGCGCCGGGCTGGCGGCCCACGCGGGCGGCCAAATGCCGAGGATGCCGTTGTCGCCTCCCGTCCACTCGACCGACTGGAACGCCGCCGCCCAGACGATCTGCGCGAACGCCAAGGTCAGCATCGCCAGATAGATGCCGGACAGCCGCACCACCAGCAGCCCGAACGCGAACGCCGCCGCGCCAGCGACGAGGGGGGCGGCGATCAAGCCTGCCGGCATCGGGGCTTCAAGCATCTTCGCGCCCAGCCCGGCGGCGTACGCGCCGATCCCGAACCAGGCCGCGTGCCCGAAGCTGGGTAGCCCGCCTGGCCCCATCATGAAGTGCAGGCTGGCGGCGAACAGCACGGCGACGGCGGCCTCGGTCAGGATCGTCAGCACGTAGGGCGGCGCCAGGAACGCCGCGGCGACGGCCAGGCCCAAGGCGGTCGCGCCGAGCCGCCGCAGCCCGGGCGACGCGGGGCGGACCAGGGTGGCCGCGCCCACGGACGCCGCTTGCGGGGCCGCGCGCCCCAGCAGGCCGTGGGGACGCACGACCAGCACCGCCGCCATGATCACGAACACCAGCGCCGGCGTGGCCTTCGGGATGAAGACGATGCCGAACGCCTGCAGCACCGAGATGAGCAGGCTCGCCAGGAACGCGCCGGTGACGCTGCCCATCCCGCCGACCACCACGACGACGAACGCCTCGGTCACCACCGCCAGGTCCAGGCCGAGGTTGGCCGAGCCGTCCGGCAACGCGAGCGCCCCCGCCAGCCCCGCAAGGCCGCTGCCCAGCGCGAACACGGTGGTGAACAGCATGCGCTGGTCGACCCCGAGGGCCGCCGCCATCTCGCGGTCCTGGGTGGCGGCGCGCACGAGCAGGCCCCACCGGGTGCGCCGGAGCAGGAGGGCCAACGCACCGAGCACCGCCGGGCCGACCGCGATCAACGCGAGGTCGTAGGCGGGAAACCGCTCGCCGAGCACGACCACGAAGCCGCGCAGCCAGGGCGGGCGCGGCAGGGACAGGTCGCGCGGCCCCCACACGTGAAGGGCCGTATCCTGGACCATCAGCACGACGCCGAAGGTCGCGAGCAACTGGAACAGCTCGGGCGCGCGATAGAGCCGGCGCAGCAGCGTCATCTCGAGCGCGACGCCGACGAGCGCGAGGGCCGCCGCAGTCGCGGCCACGCCGGCGGCGAACGACAGGGGATCGCGGGGCAATTGGGCCAGCACCGTCCAGGCAATGTAGGCGCCCAGCATGTACAGGCTGCCATGGGCGAAGTTGACGACGCGGGTGACGCCGAAAGTGACGGTCAGCCCGGCGGCCACCAGGAACAGCGAGGATGCGCTGGACAAGGCCGTGAGAAGTTGGACGACAAGGAAACCCATAAAGCTGGGGCCGCCGGCCCCAAACCCCTCTACTTCAAGAATGGGGTCGAGGGGCGACTGCCCCTCGCCTTAGTTCTTGGCCTTGTCCACCAGCGCATTCTGCTTGATCCAAGGCATCATCGCCCGCAGCTTCTCGCCGATCTGCTCGATCGGGTGCTCGCTCATGCGCCGCCGGGTCGCCTTGAAGCTCGCCTGGTTGACCCGGTTCTCCAGCATCCAGTCGCGGGCGAAGCGGCCGGACTGGATGTCGGTCAGCACGCGCTTCATCTCGGCCTTGGTCTCGGCGGTGACGATGCGCGGCCCAGTCACGTACTCGCCGTACTCCGCCGTATTGCTAATGGAGTAGTTCATGTTGGCGATGCCGCCCTCGTAGATCAGGTCGACGATCAGCTTCACCTCGTGCAGGCACTCGAAATACGCCATTTCCGGCGCGTAGCCCGCCTCGGTCAGCGTCTCGAACCCGGCCTTGATCAGTTCCACCAGGCCGCCGCAAAGCACGGCCTGCTCGCCGAATAGGTCGGTCTCGCACTCCTCCTTGAACGTCGTCTCGATGATGCCGGCCCGTCCGCCGCCGATCGCGCTGGCGTAGCTGAGCGCCACTTCCAGCGCGTTGCCGGACGGGTCCTGCGCCACCGCGACCAGGCAAGGCACGCCGCCGCCGCGCTGGTACTCGCTGCGCACGGTGTGGCCCGGCCCCTTCGGCGCGATCATGAACACGTCGATGTCCGGCCGCGGGTCGAGCAGGTTGAAGTGCACGTTCAGCCCGTGCGCGAACGCCAGAGCCGCGCCGGATTTCATGTTCGGGCCGAGCTTCTCGCGGTACAGGTCGCCCTGCCCCTCGTCGGGGGTGAGCACCATCACTACGTCGGCCGTCTTGGCCGCCTCGCCGGGGTCCATGACCATGAGGCCGGACGCCTCGGCCTTGGCGACCCCTGCGGAACCGGAGCGGAGGCCGACGACCAGATCCTTGACGCCGCTATCATGCAGGTTGAGGGCGTGGGCGTGGCCCTGGCTGCCGAAGCCGATGACCGCGACGCGCTTGCCCTTGATCAGGTTCACGTCGGCATCGCGATCGTAGTAAACGCGCATTTAGTTCACTCCACTTTGCTGTCGCATTAACACTAATATAGTGCAATAAAAGAAAGAAGACTAATAACTAAAATTGCACTTGGAAGAATACTAGGCCAAAACTTAATATCGGAGAGTATTGTTGCATTTTCTCTTAATAAAAACATTTCGCTTTTTAAACGTCCTGAAAAGTAAAACTCTTCAGCGGGAATACGATTTCTTTTTTCAAGCCGAAGATGGATTGCGTTCATGTTTTTTTGAGTGATGTTGACAAGACGTCGCAGGTAAACTCCAAAACCTAATAGAAAGAGACAAAAATCAACCAGCGTAACGACAGGCTGATTCAGTGTTGCAATACTAATATAAGAATTTTCCTTGCTAGAAAAATGTTCTGGCCACATAATTGGTTTAATGACAAGACTAAATATTGTAAATGAAAGAGCAAGAACACTTACTGACAAGGTGTCGGTGTGTCTCAAGACCATAAATTGTTCGGCAAGCATCCTAAGATCGTAATCGTTTAGCAGCTCTTCTTGCTTCTCTGTAAGTGGCGCCATCAAATTGTCCTCGACCCACGCGCTATGGCCGCCACCCCGCTGCGTGAAACCTCCGCCAACCCCAACGGCCGCATCAACTCCAAAAACGCGTCGATTTTCTCCGCCCCGCCCGTTAGCTCGAACACGAAGCTGCCCACCGTCGCGTCGATCACCCGGGCGCGGAACGCGTCGGCGATGCGCAACGCCTCGCTGCGGCTGGTGCCCTCGGATACCACCTTGATCAGCGCCAACTCCCGCGCGATGTGCGGCCCCTCGCGCGTGAGGTCGGCGACCCGGTGCACCGGCACCAGCCGGTCGAGCTGGGCGCGGATTTGCTCGATCACCATTTCGGTGCCGGAGGTCACGACGTTGATCCGGCTGATGCCGCGCTCGTCGTCGACCGGCGCCACCGTCAGGCTGTCGATGTTGTAGCCGCGGCCGGAGAACAGGCCGATGACACGCGCGAGCACGCCGGCCTCGTTCTCCACCAGCACCGACATGGTGGCCGACCGGCGGGTGGAACTGTCCATCAGACCAGCATCAGCCCCTCGTCGGTGATGCTGGCGGTGCGGGCCTCCTGGTCGGGACCCAAAATCATCTCGTTGTGCGCGGCGCCGGACGGGATCATCGGGAAGCAGTTTTCCTTCTGGTCCACGCAAATGTCGGCGATCACCGGGCCGTCGGTCGCGAGCATGCGGGCGATGACGTCGTCCAACTGGTCGATGCTGGTGGCGCGCAGCCCGGTCGCGTGGAAGCTCTCGGCAAGCTTCACAAAATCCGGCAGGGCGTTGCTGTAGCTCTCGGAATAACGGCTGCCGTGCAGCAAATCCTGCCACTGGCGGATCATGCCCATGTACTGGTTGTTCAGGATGAACACCTTCACCGGCAAGCGGTACTGGGCCAGCGTGCCCATTTCCTGGATGTTCATGAGGATGCTCGCCTCGCCGGCGATGTCGATGCACAGCGCGTCCGGATAGGCGACCTGCACCCCCATGGCGGCGGGCAAGCCGTAGCCCATCGTGCCCAGGCCGCCGCTGGTCATCCAGCGGTTCGGGCGCTCGAACGCGAAGTGCTGGGCAGCCCACATCTGATGCTGTCCGACCTCGGTGCTGACGAAGGTGTCGCGGCCCGTCGCGAGCGTCAGTTCGTTAAGGCGGCGGATGGCGTGCTGCGGCTTGATGATGGCGCCGGGCCGCATGTCCTGCTGGTAGGCCAGGCACTTCACCTCGCGCCAGGTGTCGATTTGCCGCCACCAGCGGGCGACGGCCTGGGTGTCCTGCTCCGGCGCGTCGCGCCACGCGGCGACCATCGCCTCCAGCACCAGTTTGGCGTCGCCGACGACGGGGATGTCCACCGCGACGTTCTTGTTGATGCTGCTCGGGTCGATGTCGGCGTGGATCTTGGTCGCGTGCGGGGCGAAGGCGTTCAGGCGGCCGGTCACCCGATCGTCGAAGCGCGCGCCGATGTTGAGCATGACGTCGCAGCCGTGCATCGCAAGGTTGGCCTCGTAGGTGCCGTGCATCCCTAGCATGCCCAGGAATTGCGGGTCGCTGGCCGGGTAGGCGCCGAGGCCCATCAGCGTGCTGGTGCACGGCGCGCCCGTCAGCCGCACGAACTCCGTCAGAACGTCGCTGGCGTTGGCGTTGATGACGCCGCCGCCGGAGTAGACGACCGGGCGACGCGCGCCTTTCAACGCCTCGACCGCGCGGCGGATCGCGGCCGGGTCGGGGCGGGTGATGGGGCGGTAGCTGCGGTGCGGCCCGGTCGTGGGAGGCGCGTAGGGCGCCGGGGCGATCAGGATGTCCTTGGGCAGGTCGATCACCACCGGGCCGGGCCGGCCGGAGCGCGCCACGTAGAATGCCTCGTGCACCACGCGGGCGAGGTCCTGGCTGCGCTTGACCAGGTAGTTGTGCTTGGTGGCAGGGCGGGTGATTCCCGTGGTGTCGGCTTCCTGGAAGGCATCGTTGCCGATCAGGTGGGTCGGGACCTGCCCGGTCAGGCAGACGATCGGAATGCTGTCCATCAGCGCGTCGACCAGGCCGGTGACGGCGTTGGTCGCCCCCGGGCCGCTGGTGACGAGCACCACGCCAACCCGGCCGGTGCTGCGCGCGTAGCCCTCGGCCGCGTGGACGGCCGCCTGCTCGTGCCGCACCAGGATGTGCCGGATCGCGTTCTGCTTGAACAATGCGTCGTAGATCGGAAGGATAGCACCGCCGGGGTAGCCGAACACAATTTCGACCCCCTGGTCCTTGAGCGCTTGGAGAAGCGCCTCCGACCCGGTCAGGGCACGGGTGGGCGACTGGGCATCGATGAGTGCTGCGCTGCTGTCCATGGCGGCCTTTCTACCCGCGAGACGCTGGACGGTCAAGGCGGGTATTCAGGAAAGTTAGCAAACTGTGTTCCAAACTTTCTGAAAATTGCGTTTTGTCCGAGCAACGCGCACATATTATATGCGTGTGGTTCGGGTCAGCTATGTGGTGGTGGCGGAACCAGGTGGCTTGCCGCTTGGTGTACTGCCCGATGGCCAGCACGGCGCGGCGGACCGCTTCCGCCAGCACCAGCTCGCCGCGCAAGTAGGCCATCAGCTCCGGCACGCCGTGGGCGCGCATGGCGGGCAGCGCCGGGTCGAGTTCGAGATCGGCCAGGGCGCGCGCCTCCGCGACCGCGCCGTTGGCCAGCATGGCGGCGAAGCGGGCGGCGATGGCGGCGCGCAGGTCCGGGCGCGGCGGGTCGAGCAGGATCGTCAGGAACCGCCAGCCGCTCGGCGCGGGCGACGCCGCTTGCCAGGCCGCCAACCCTCGCCCGGTCCCGCGCCACACCTCCCACGCGCGGGCGATCCGCTGCCGGTCGGTCGGCCGCAGCCGTGCGGCCGTAGCCGGGTCGGCGGCGGACAGCCGGGCGTGCAGGGCCGCCGGGCCGAGGCTTTCGAGCAGCGCGCGCGCCTCCGCCCGGGCCGGCTCGCCGGGATCGGGAACATCGGCGAGGCCGGTGGCCAATGCCTGGAAATACAGCCCAGTGCCGCCGCACAGGATAGGCACCGCCGCCCCGGCCATCGCCTCCAGCGCCGCCGCGCGCCACCAGGCGACGCTTCCAGGCAGCGCGGCCGGGCGGACCCCGTATAGCGCGTGCGGCGCCGTGGCCTCCTCCGCGGAGGTCGGGCGCGCGGTCAGCACCCGCAGCTCGCGGTATACCTGCATGGAATCGGCGTTGATCACCGTGCCGCCCAGGCGCCGGGCCAAATCCAGCGCCAGGGCGGACTTACCGCTGCAGGTCGGCCCGGCGACGACGATCGCGCGGCGTGGTTCGGCTGCTTGTTCCATGCCGCCGATCCTGCCATTTCCCGCCTATGCCGCACATCCTCACCCTCATTGCCGCCCGCGAAGCCACCACCCTCTCGGACGGCACGGTCGCCTTGATCCGGGATATCATCTCCGGCCAGGCGCCTGTCGTGCTGTCCCCTGCCGAGGCCGTGGACATCCCGTGCGCCGATCCACCCGACATGCTCGCGGTGCGCGCCGTGCTGGGCGACGCGCCGGTCGACGCGTTGGCCAGCCGGTCGCGGGGGCGGCGCAAGGGCCTGCTGGTGGCCGACATGGACAGCACGATCGTCACGTCCGAAACGCTGGACGAGATCGCCGCCTACGCCGGGCTGAAGGACCGCATCGCCGCCATCACCCGCGCGAGCATGAACGGCGAGATCGACTTCCGCGAGGCGCTGCGGGCGCGGGTGGGGATGCTGAAAGGGCTGGACCTGTCGGCACTGGAGGCGACCTGGGCCGCGACGACCCTGACGCCGGGCGCGCGGGAGCTGGTGGCGACGATGCGCGCGCACAACGCCTTGACGGCGCTGGTGTCGGGCGGGTTCACCTACTTCACCAGCCGGGTCGCGGCGTTGTGCGGCTTCGACGTGCATCGCGCCAATACGCTGCTGGACGACGGCGCGGCGCTGACCGGCGAGGTCGGCGACCCGATCCTGGACCGCGACGCCAAGCTCGCCGCCTTGCAGGAGCTGGCGGCTGCGCGCGGCGTGAAGCTCGCAGCCACCCTGGCGGTGGGCGACGGCGCGAACGACCTGGCGATGATCGCGGCGTCCGGCATGGGTGTGGCTTTCCATGCCAAACCGGTCGTGGCGGCCGAAGCCCGGTTCCGGGTCGATCACTGCGACCTGCGCGCGCTGCTGTTCGCGCAAGGCTATCCGGTGGCTGCGTTCGTTAGCGCGTAGTGCCACGGGAGAGAAGTGGCAGGTTGAGGCGCTGCCTCAAACTCCGCCAAAGGCATGATGCCTTTGGAAACCCAAACGAAAGCGGGTCCAGGGCAGAGCCATGGCCTTCGGCCTTGCCTGGAATGGCTGGTATCAGCCCCCCTTCTTGTCGGTCGCGAGCGGCAACGGGACCCAGCGGAGGCCGTCGCTGCTCTGGATCAGCATCAGCACCGTCTTGCGGTCCTGCTTGCGATAGCGGTCGACCCGGCTTTGTACGTCGGCCGGGGAGGTTACGCTCTCCTGCTGCACTTCCACGATGACGTCGCCCGGCTTCAGCCCTCGATCAGACGCCGGGCTGCCGGTGACGTCGGTGATCACCACGCCCTTCAGGTCCGCCGCGAGGGAGTATTTGCCGCGCAAATCGTCGGTGATGCCCGCCACCTTCATACCCAACCCGGCGATCTCCGCGCTCGCGGTGGCCGGCGGCTGCGGCTTCTTGTCGGGCGTCGCGGACGCCTGCTGCTGGTCGTCCGGCAGTTCGGCGATGGAGGCCTGCACGATCATCGACTTGCCGTCACGCCACAGCACCACCGGCACCTGCTTGCCGATCTCGGTCTCGGCGACGATGCGCGGCAGGGTCCGCATCTCCTTGACGTCCTGGCCGTTGAACTTCAGGATGATGTCGCCGCCGTGGATCTTGGCGGCGGCGGCCGGGCCGTTGTCGGACACGCCGGCCACCATGGCGCCAGCCGCCGGGTGCAGGCCGAGGCTCTCGGCGATGTCGGGCGTCACCTGCTGGATTTGCACGCCCAGCCAGCCGCGTCGGGCGTGGCCGAAGTCGCGCAACTGCGCCACCACGTTGCGCGCCATGGAGGACGGGATCGAGAAGCCGATGCCGATCGAGCCGCCGGACGGCGAGTAGATCGCGGTGTTGATGCCGATCACCTGGCCGTCCATGTTGAACAACGGCCCGCCGGAGTTGCCGCGGTTGATGGCGGCATCGGTCTGGATGAAGTCGTCGTATGGCCCTTGCCGGATATCGCGTCCGCGGGCGCTGACGATGCCGGCGGTCACGGTGCCGCCAAGGCCGAACGGGTTGCCGATCGCGAGCACCCAATCGCCGACGCGCGAGCCGTCGCTGTCGCCGAAGTCGACCGACGACAGCGGCTTCTCGGACGTGACCTTCAGGACCGCGAGGTCGACCCGTTCGTCGCGGCCGACCAGCTTGGCCTTGAGCGAGGTGTTGTCCTGCAAGGTGACGGTGATTTCGTCGGCGCCGTCGATCACGTGGTTGTTGGTCACGATGTAGCCGGCCGAATCGACGATGAACCCCGAGCCGAGGCTTTGGGTGTGGCGCGGCGGCCCGTCCGGCTGCGCCTGCTGCTGGTTGGGTCCGCCGCCGCCGCCGCCGCGCCGGTTGCGGTCCATGAAATCCTTGAAGAACTGCTCGAACGGCGAACCCGGCGGGAATACCGGCACCTCCGGCCCGCCGGGGCGGTCCGGACGCTCGGCATGGGCCGCGATGGTGGTGGAGGAGGAAATGTTGACCACCGCCGGCAGCAGCTTGGCCGCGAGGTCGGCGAAGCTATCGGGCGCCGACCGGGCATAGGCCGGGGCGGGCGCTGCAATGAGCGCGGCCGCTGGCAGGGCGAACACGGTGGCAAGAGCGACGGCGCGTAGAGATGCAAGGCGCATGGTGACGATTTTCCCTCAGATCGGGCCCGTAGAGAAGGCGATGATGCTCACGCGCCCGACTTGGCCGCAATGCATCACATAGGGTGGCTCACGCCGATGAGAACGCAATTCAGTGGCATACCCGATACGGCGGCGGCATGCGGCGCGGCAGTGAGCTGTATGACACGGCCACGCTGGCGTCATTGGCGCAGCGCTCCAGCAGCTCCCGGCAGAGTGACGGCGACTGGCCGCCGAGCGGGGCGACGAACACGACGCGGCCGACTTTGCCGGTGCACTGCACAGACATCGGAAGGTGCTGCTCGCTGCGCTCCACCAGGGCGTGCGCGGCCATGGGGATGAGCAGCACCGCGAGCACCGCCGCCAGCCTCATTGCTCAGTCGGGGCTTCGTGCAGCAGCTTGAAGAAGTCGTCGCTCGGCGACACCACCAGCCGGGACTGGCCGTTGGCGAACGCCTCGCGGTAGGCTTGCAGGGTGCGCCAGGTCGTGAAGAACGCCGGGTCGCGCTGGAATGCGTCGGCGTAGGTCTTGATGGCGGCGTTCTCGCCCTCGCCGCGCAGGCGGTCGGCAGTGGCGCGGGCATCGGCGAGCAGCACGGTGCGGTCGCGTTCGGCGTCGGCGCGGATGCGGGCGGACGCCTCGGCGCCCTCCGCCCGGGCCTGGCTCGCGACGCGCTGCCGCTCGGACTTCATCCGGTTCAGCACCGCCTGGGTGTTCTCCTCCGGCAGGTCGGCGCGGCGGATACGCACGTCCTCGATGGAAACGCCGAAATTCTTCATCTCGTCCTCCACCTGCGCACGGATCAACCCCATGATCCGGCCGCGGTCGGACGACAGCACGGCCAGCAGCGTCTCGTTGCCCAGCACCCGGCGCAACGACGACGTCATCACCGAGTTCAACCGGGCGCGGATGCCGTCCTCGGTCGGGCCGACCGCCTGGAAGTACTGCAGCGGGTTGGTGATGTGGAACCGGGCGAAGCTGTCGATGATCAGCCGGCGCTGGTCCGACAGGATGACCTCCTCGCCCGGCGCCTCGTAGTCCAGCAGGCGGCGGTCGAAGCTGATGATGGTCTGCACGAACGGCACCTTCACGTGCAGGCCAGGCGCGCTGACGACGCCCTTGGGCTGGCCGAATTCGGTGATCAGCACCTGCTCGGTCTGGCCGACCGTGTACAGCGACGCGGAGGCCAGGATCACGGCGGCGAACGCCGCGACGATGGCGGCGAGGACGGCGCGGCTCACTTCGCGGCCCCTGGCAGGGCGGGGCTGGCGCTACCCGTGCCGAACTGCAGCAGCGGCAGGATGCCTTTCACGTTGTCGTCGACCACCACGGTCGGGGTATGGGTCAGGATGTCCTGCATGGTTTCGATGTACAGCCGGCGCAGGGTCACGTCCTTGGCGGCCGAGTAGGCGGCGAACACGCTGAGGAAGCGTTGCGCCTGGCCTTTCGCCTCGACGATGCTCGCCTGGCGGGAGCCATCGGCCTCCGCCGTCAGACGCGCCGCGTCGCCGCGGGCGCGGGGCACGATGTCGTTGCGGTAGCTCTCGGCCTCGTTGCGCACGCGCTCGGCGTCGGTGTTGGCGCGTTGCACGTCGCGGAAGCTCTCGATGACCTCCGCCGGCGGGTCGACCCGCTGCAACTGCACCTGGATGATCTCGACCCCGGCATGGTACTGGTCCAGGATCGCCTGGGTGCCGGTCCGCACGCTCTGCTCGATGCGGGCGCGCGCCTCCGTCAGCGCTGGCTGGATCGGCGTGCTGCCGATCACCTCCCGCATCACGCTCTCGGACGCGGATTTCACCGTATAGCCGGGGTTGCGGGTGTCGAACAGGAACTCGCCGACGTCGCGGATGCGCCAGAACACGGCGAAGTCGATGTCGATGATGTTCTCGTCGCCGGTCAGCATCAGGCTTTCCTCCGGCACCGGGCGCGCCGGCAGGTCGCGAGCAGGCACGTCGCGGGTCAGGTCGCGGTTGCCCTGGATGCGCACGTTGCGCGTCTGCGACTCAGGCGCTGCGCGGAAGCCGACCTCGATGCGGTTGATGCGGGTGACGGCCGGGGTCAGCACCGTCTCGACCGGCCAGGGGATGTGGTAGTTCAGCCCGGGCAGCGCGGTGCGGTCGAACGCGCCGAAGCGCATCACGACGCCCTGCTCGTCCGGCTCCACCCGGTAGAACCCGGTGGCGAGCCAGACCGCCACCGCCGCCGCCGCGAGCAGCGCGAGGCTGCGGCCCCCTGCCAGCCGCGGCAGGCGGCCGGACGGAATGCGGCGCGGACCCTGCGGCCGGTTCGACAGCAGGCTTCGCAGCCAAGCCTGGGCGCGCGCCATCAACTGGTCGAGGTCGGGCGGGCCGCCTGAGCCGGAGCCGCCGCCGTTCCCCCACGGCCCCCGGTTGGGCACGCGGTCGTTTGGAGGGCGTTGCGGGGTCGGGCCCTTGCCGGGCGAGCCCCACGGCCCAGGGGTCGGGTCGTTGCCGCCAGTGTTCCAAGGCATAGGTAGGGAGGGCTCCTGTCGGCGTTGGCAGGCGTGCGCCCCTAGGGCATACCCGAAAGCGTGGGGCATACCCATGAAGCAGGGGACATACCCAAGGGTAAACAGCGCCGGCATCGTGGCGAGATGCGATATTGATCACATACGAGAGGTTTGCAAGCCAATGAGCGAAAACGACGCGAACCGGCTGCGGGACGCCCTCCGCGCGGTCATGGACCCGGGCACACGGCAAGACGTCGTCAGCGCCGGGCTGATCGACAGCCTGACGGTGCGCGACGGCCTGGTGCACCTGGCATTGCGGGCCGACCGCGCCCACGCCCCGGCGATGGAGGCCGTGCGCCGCGACGCCGCCGCCGTGCTGGCGGCACAGCCCGGCGTGCTGAACGTCAGCGCCGTGCTGACCGCCCACCGCGCGACACCCGCCCCGCCGGCGCCCAAGGCGGCCGACGCCTTGCTGCCGGACGTGCGCTTCATCCTGGCGGTCGCCAGCGGCAAAGGTGGCGTCGGCAAATCGACCACCGCCGTCAACCTCGCCGTCAGCTTCGCGCGCATGGGCATCCGCACCGGGCTGCTGGACGCCGACATCTACGGCCCCAGCCTGCCGCGCATGCTCGGCGTCGACCGCAAGCCGGAGCTGCGCGGCGACCGGATGGTGCCGCTGGACGCCTGGGGGCTGAAGGCGATGTCGATCGGCTTCCTGGTCGACCAGGAGACGGCGATGGTGTGGCGCGGCCCGATGGTGATGGGCGCCTTGCAGCAGATGATGGGCCAGGTGGAATGGGGCGCCCTGGACGTGCTGGTGGTCGACATGCCGCCCGGCACCGGCGACGCCCAATTGACGATGGCGCAGCGCGTCTCGCTGGCGGGGGCGCTGATCGTCAGCACGCCGCAGGACGTGGCGCTGGCCGACGCGCGGCGCGGGGTGCGAATGTTCGAGAAGACGCAGGTGCCCGTGCTCGGCCTGGTCGAGAACATGAGTTATTTCTGCTGCCCCAACTGCAACCACCGCGCCGAGATATTCGGCCACGGCGGCGCGCGGCTGGAGGCGGAGCGGCTCGGCGTCGAGTTCCTGGGCGAGGTGCCGCTGCTGCTGGACATCCGCACCACCTCGGACGCCGGCACGCCGATCGTCTCCGCCGCCCCCGACAGCCCGGCGGCGCAAGCCTACGCCGCCATCGCCCGCCGCGTCTGGGCCAAGCTGCAGGCGCCCGCCATGGCCGCGCCGCGGATCGTCATCGATTGATCGTCGCGCGGGATGTCGCGTCGCTGCGGGCGGCGCTGGGCGGCGAGCGGTGGGCGCTGGCGCCGACCATGGGGGCGCTGCACGCCGGGCACCTGGCGCTGGTGGCGGAGGCCCGGCGTCATGCGCCCCGGGTCGCGGCGTCCATCTTCGTCAACCCGACCCAGTTCGCCCCCGGCGAGGACCTGGCCCGCTACCCCCGCGACGAGGCGGGCGACCTCGCGCTGCTGGAGGCGGCCGGCTGCGACCTGGCGTGGCTGCCGACGGTCGAGGCGATGTATCCGCCCGGCGACGCGACGGTGGTGACGGTCGGCGGCCCGTCCGAGGGGTTCGAGGGCGCGATCCGTCCCGGCCACTTCCGCGGCATGGCGACGGTGGTGGCCAAGCTGCTGCACCAGGTCAGCCCGGCCGCGGTGATGTTCGGTGAGAAAGACTGGCAGCAGCTGCAAGTGGTGCGGCGCATGGTCGCCAACCTGCACTGGCCGGTGGAGGTCGTGGCGGTCCCGACCGTGCGCGAGCCGGACGGGCTCGCAATGTCGTCGCGCAACCGGTTCCTCGCGCCCGGGCACCGGGCGGCGGCGGCACGGCTGTTCGCGGTGCTGCAGACGGCGGCCGCGCAGGCGGGCGGGCCGCGCGCGCTCGCCGACGCCGAAGCGGCGCTGCGTGAGGCGGGGCTGGAGGTGGACTACCTGGCGCTGGTCGAGACGGCGTCGCTGCGGCCCACGGCCACCGCCAGCGGCGCGCGCCTGATCGCGGCGGCCAGGCTGGGGAAGGTGCGGCTGCTGGACAACGTGCCAGTGGCATGACGGGTGGCGTGACCGCGGGCGGACCTGTGGCGAGGCGGCGAGAGCCCAGCGCCGGGCTTGCTCCGAGGCCTCCAGGTATGGCTACTGCGGCCATGCCCATTCTCACCGCCCAAGCGCGGCTGGCCGGCGTGATCGGCTGGCCGGTGTCGCACTCCCGCTCCCCGCTGCTGCACAACCGATGGCTGGAACGCTACGGCATCGATGGCGCCTATGTGCCGCTGCCGGTCCGGCCGGGGATGCTGCCGACGGCGGTGCACGGCCTGCGCGCCGCCGGGTTCGCGGGCGTCAACGTCACGCTGCCCCACAAGCCGGAGGCGGCCATGCTGTGCGACGAACTGATGCCCTCGGCCCGGCTGACGGGGGCGGTCAACACCTTGGTGTTCGGCGACGCGATCGTGGGCCACAACACCGACGGCGCCGGGTTCGTCGCCCATCTGCGCGCGAGCGGCGTCGACCCGGCCGCCGGCCCGGCGCTGCTGCTCGGCGCGGGCGGCGCTGCGCGGGCCATCGCGGCGGCGCTGTTGGCGGAGGGCGCTGCCGTCACCGTGAGCAACCGCAACCCCGAGCGCGCTGCGTCCCTAGCGGCCGCCCTGCCCCCGCTGCGAACGGCGCCGTGGGACCAACGCGAGGCGGCGCTGGCCGACACGGCGCTGCTGGTGAACACCACCTCGCTCGGCATGGCGGGCCAGCCGCCGCTGCCAATGCGCCTGGACCGCGCCGGTCCGGGACTGGTGGTGGCCGACATCGTGTACGTTCCGCTGGAGACCGCGCTGCTGGCCGTGGCGCGCGCGCGGGGCCTGCGGACGGTGGACGGGCTTGGCATGCTGCTGCACCAGGCCGGCGCCGGGTTCGCGGCTTGGTTTGGGCGGACGCCGGAGGTGGATGCGGAGGTGCGGGACCTGCTGGTCGCCAGCCTGGCGTGAGAAGTTCAGAAGCGTACAAAGCTACGTTCGATAGTAACATCAATTAAAATTTGATTTCTATCGTTTTGATTTTCAGATTTGCACCATATAAATCGGACTGGCATCACAGTAACGCTGGCCGATGTTATGGCCCGGCTGTCCAGACGATTGTCGAGCTAGGCCGCAATGTGATGGATACTTAACACAAAAGGATATCTGATATGGCGAACGACGCGAATTATACCTACGATTTCAGCGCCTTCCAGCAAAGCACCCCAAGCGGTGCAGGCCCAAGCGGCGGCATGTCGTTCATGGGTGGCGCTCCAGCAGGGGGCGGCGGCTTCGGCGGCGGCGCTCCAGCCGGTGGTGGTGCGCCAGCGGGTGGCGGCGGTTTCGGCGGCGGCGCTCCAGCGGGAGGTGGCGCTTCAGCCGGCGGCGGAGCACCCGGCGGTCAGGGCGGCAGCCTGAGTTCGCTGCTCGGACAAAGCCCGTTCGGGCCGCTGCTCAACCTTCCCGGCGTAACCCCCGAGAACCTGTTCAGCAACGTTAACCCGGCTGACTACGGCGGCGGCAACCCGTTCGCGGGCATCAGCGGCGGCGGCTCATCGGGGGCCTACGGTGGCAACCCGTTCGCCGGCCTCGGCCAGTCGACCAGCGCCATGTTCACCAGCTACCCCGGCGCCGGCAACAGCGCTGCCCCGTCCGGCTCAGGCCCGGGCAGCATGTTCGGCGGAGTCTAAGCCGAGATGGCGGCCGGTGGCAGCGCGAGCGAGCCACCGGCCGCCGTTCCCCCTCAAGCCGCGGTACGTTCCGCCAGGGCTTGCCAGGACAACCGGCCAGCCGCGATCGGGCCGGCCAACTCGGGCCGCGTCGCAAGCAGCGCCCTCGCCTCCGGATGCGGACTGGCTGCGAGTGCCAACGCGGCGGCGGACTGCTTTTCCACGTCCTCGGCCCCGAGCGCGCACCGCAATTCCTGCAGGGCTCGATCGTCGGTGGCGAACGGCCCCACCGGACGCCACAGATCGGGCACGACGTCGCGACTGGCCGCCCGCCGTTCACGTGCATAGTCCACCAGCATGCGGGCGAGCGCCGGGTTGGCGCGCCGGTCGAGGCCCTCGATGCCGTGCAGGCTGCAACCGACGAACACCGCCTTCACGACCATTTGGTTCCACGCGCCGTCGTCCAGCCACGCGGCGGAATAGGCGTTGCCGACTGCCACGGCGCGGAACACCGGCAGCATGTTGCTGCGCACGCCCTCGGCCGCGCGGGCCGTGTGCCGCTCGGGAAATGGCAGCAGCGGCAGCGCCTGGTATAGCGTCACCAGCTCGGCCAGGTCGGCGGCGCCGAACAGGCGATCGAGCGCCTGCAGGAACTGCGGCTCCCTCGCGTGGCACGCCAGCAGCAGGAACACCCGGGCGGCCTGGTCCCGCGTCCAGCCAGTCAACTGGGCCTCTTGAACCCGGCACGGCGGGAGTTCGTCGCGTCCGACCTGGCGGGGCGCCGCCGCGAAGGCCGTGCCGAGCGTGCGTCCGGTCGTCTCGGCCGCGATTCCGGCGGCGCTCGCGTCGAGCCAAGCAAGGCCGGTGTCCGCCTGCGCCGTGAGCCAGGACCTCAGCAGCGCCGCGGTGTCGGAAGGTTGGTCCATAAGCCCCTCGTGTCGCCTCCCTTCCGGAACGCCCTCGCGCTCCCACAGTTGTCGCCTGGAGAAAGCCGCCATGAAAATAGCCGTCCGACGCCTGAACTCTGCCACGGCCAGCAGTGCTTGGGCGTACCTGACCTTGACGCGTCCCGCCAATGTCGTGACCGCGCTGGCCGACGTGCTCGCCGGCGCGGCCGCCGCCGGACAGGCGGGAGACCTGCCGGAATTGCTGCTGTCCACCGCGGCGCTGTATGCCGGCGGGGTCGTGTTGAATGACGTGTTCGACGCTGGCCTGGACGCGGTCGAGCGGCCGGAGCGGCCGATCCCGTCCGGTCGCGCCAGCCGGGCGGGCGCCGCTTGGTTCGGCGGCGGCCTGCTTGCATTCGGGGTCCTGTGCGCGGGGTTCGCGTCGAGCGCCAGCCTCGCCCTTGCAGCGTCGGTCGCCGCCGCGGTGCTGATCTACGACGCCTGGGCCAAGCACCATCCGCTGGCCGGTCCGCTGGCGATGGGAACCTGCCGCGGCTTGAACCTGCTGCTCGGCGTGAGCGTCGCGCCGGCGCTGCTCGGCGTCCTGTGGCCGCTGGCGCTGATGCCGGTCGCCTACATCGCCGCGATCACCGCGATCAGCCGGGGCGAGGTCCATGGCGGCCAGCGGCGGACCGGCTGGCTTGCGGTGGGACTGGCCGGGGCGGTGGTGATGGCCCTGATCGCGCTCGGGCTGGCGCAGGGGCGGCCGGATGCGGCCGTGCTGCCGTTCGCGGCGCTGCTGGCGTGGCGCGTGCTGCCGCCGTTCGTCGCGGCGGCGCGGGCCCCGCGGCCGGCATTGATCGGCCGTGCGGTGCGGGCGGGCGTGCTGTCGCTGATCGTGCTCGACGCGGCCCTGGCGGCATCCTTCGCCGGGCCGGTATACGGCGCGGCGGTGCTGGCACTTTGGCCTTTGTCGCTTGGGCTGGCGCGGTTGTTCGCGGTCACTTGAGTGCCGGCGCGGAACTAATCGGGTATGCCAGCGTGTTTAAGGTCAGTTCGACTGGAACAGCATAATAACGGAAACTAGCAGTTCTTTGGCAAAGTCTGAAAACGAACAAAACATGCTTAGAAATCCACAAACCACGAGACTCTGTGAACAACCCTTTCCCCAAAAAGTCTGAGATGCCGGGTTATTCGCTGGCAGTGGCTCAACACATAGCTTATTCAGCGAGATCAGCACTGCTTCAGCGTTCACAAAATTGTACTACACTTTCAAAATAGTCTTGGCTTTGGTGGGCTGGCAGTTATCATCTCAGAATTCAGGCTGATCTCTTCTCAGCGGATTAAACGGGTTCCGGAAAATAGAACTATGTTAAGAAATAACATCAATGTTCCCATACAACTGTCCAGTGACCTTAACAGGTCGTTCAAGTCGAGATTCGATCCAATGAACAGTGTTTCGGGTGTGGTGGTATGACAAGCGCAACAGACTTTGCCGAAGCCGACAGCAAGTTGCTCGATCGCAGCCCGGCGGATGTCCGCGCCCTGGTGCCTGCCGCCGCCGTGCCAGCCACGGTCGCAGAGGGCCTCGCCCAAGCGTTTCGCGCTCTCGGCGTCGAACATGCATACGGCGTCTGCGGCGGCGCCCAGGCGCTGCTCTGGGCGGCGTTTTCCAAGCATCTCGAGCTGCTTCACTTCCGCCACGAATGCGGCGCCGCCTTCGCCGCGGCGGAGGCCCATTTCGCCAGTGGACGCCCGGTAGTCGTGTTCACCACCACGGGGCCCGGAATTACCAATGCCCTAACCGGCCTGCTGGCCGCGCGGAGCGAGGGCGCCAAGGTCATCCTGGTGTCGGCCTACGCCTCGGCCCCCCGCCGCGGCCGTGGCGGCATCCAGGAGACGAGTGGCTACACGATGCCCACGAGCGCCTTGTTCGAGGCCGGTCACTGGTTCGACGACGCCGTGATCCTGGAGACGCCCGACCAGCTGCCGCAAGTGCTGCGCCGACTGGAAAGCGGCCTGCGCCGGCCCGGCGGCTATGTCGCCCATCTCAGCGTCCCGAACGCCGTGCAGGGCGCGTCGCTGGCCCAAGCGTTGCCGGCGCTGACCGACGCCGGCGCGCACTTGGCCGCCAGCGGCGAAACCCGGCCGACGGCGAACCGCGCCGCCATCGCCCACGTGGTCGACCTGCTGTCCGATGGGCCGTTCGCGATCTGGGCGGGCTTTGGCGCCCGCGACGCGGCACCGGAGCTGCGTGAGCTGGCGGAGCGCGCCGGTGCGCCGGTGATGTGCTCGCCACGGGCGAAGGGCGTGTTCCCGGAGGAGCACCCCCTGTTCGTCGGCGTGACTGGGATGGGCGGGCACGGAGCGTTCGCCGCCGCCTACATCCGTGAGCATGCGCCGCACCGGGTGCTGGTGCTCGGCACCCGGCTCGGCGAGCCCACCTCGTTCTGGAACCCGGCCCTGGTCCCCGTCGGTGGGTTCGTCCACGTCGATATTGATCCGATGGTGCCCGGCGTCGCCTACCCGCAGGCGGAAACCTACGCCGTGCAGGCGGAGGTCAAGGATTTCCTCGAAGCCCTGCTCGCGTTCTGGCCGGCGGGCGCCACCGCCGCGGCACCGCGCCTGCCGAAGCCGCATCCGGACTTCCCGTCCGAGCCCTCGCCGGGGCTGGTGCGTCCGGACATGCTGATGGCCGCGGTCCAGCGCGCGGTGGTGGACGGCAGCGACGCCATCGTGCTGGCCGAGTCGGGCAACGCATTCACCTGGGCGACGCACTACCTTCGCTTCGCCCAGCCGGGCCGGTACCGGGTGAGCACCAACCTCGGCTCCATGGGCCACGCCGCGACCGGCGTGCTCGGGGCCGCGCAAGGGCGTGGCAGGGCCGTGGCGATCGTCGGCGACGGCGCCATGCTGATGAACTGCAGCGAGGTTAACACCGCCGTGAAGCGCGGGTTGGCGGCGACCTGGATCGTGCTCAACGACGGGCGCTACAACATGTGCCACCAGGGCATGGCCGCGCTCGACATGGGCGGCTTGGCCGACGCCTGCTTCCCCCAGGTCGACTTCGCCCTGCTCGCACGCTCGATGGGCGCGCACGGCGTGCGCGTCGACAGCGAGGACGGCTTGGATGCGGCGCTGGCGCAGGCGCTCTCCGCCGCCGGGCCGGTCGTGATCGACGTTCTTATCGACGCCGAGCAGCTGGCCCCGACGCAGGGCCGCAACGAAGGCCTGCGCCCGACCCGGGTCGTCAAGCGCGAGGAAGGCCTGAGTTTCCCCGTCGTAGCCGCCAACTAGCAGCGAGAATCGTCATGGAAAGCAACACTTTCGCCACCTCTACCTACATCGCGACACCGCCCGCGGACGCGTTCGCGTATCTGCGCGAGCTGCGCAACCTCGACGAGTGGACGCTGTACAGCCGCATGATCGAGCAGATGGACGAGAACACCTGGCGCGGCACCGCGTCCGGCTACCAGCACGACTTGTACTACCACGTGCGCCCGATCGAGACGCCGAACTTCCGCGGCGTGGAGTGGCACTGCGGCTACGAGTACGGGAAGTATTTCCAGTGCTACCCGACGCTGCTGTTCCCCACCGGCTACCTCGGCTCGGACGAGCCTGGGGTCTATTTCCACTGGCTCAGCTTCGTCGGCCCCGAGCGCCGCACGCCCATGATCATGCAGGGCATCCACCTGGTGCACACGGCTGAGATCCGCTCGCTCAAGGGCGCGCTGGAACGCAGGGCCGGCTTGGCCGCCGCTGCCCAGGGCCGCTTCGAGGTCCAGACCAGCTCCATCTTCGTCGACGCCCCGTACGATCTCGCGACGGGCTATCTCGGCGACCTCCGCAACCTCGGCGAGTGGGGCTTCTCGATCCGACCCACCGGCGCGGTCGACGCCGGCGAAGGCGGCTTCACCGACGAGTATGGCCAGAAGGTCGGTGTCCAGCTCCGCAAGCACGACCTCGGCAACTACACGATCCTGGAGTTCGAGCACCATTACGAAAGCTCGAACTGGACCCAGCGGAACTGCCTGGTGCTGGTGCCCTGCTCGTACGCGTTCGGCAACCCGGAAGCCCGCGGCTGCATCCAGCACCGGATCGCCTTCTTCGAGAAGGGCGTCCTGCCCCGCCACGGCAAGCTCCAGATCGAAGACTACGGCGCCGAGAGCATGAGCCTGAAGCGCGTGCTGGAGAACAAGGCGGGCAATCTCACCTCGTTCGCCCGGGGCATGAGCTACATCTCCGAGCAGGCCGCATGACCGCCGCCGGCGCACATATCGCCGAACCCGGTGCCCCGCGCGCGCCATTGGCCGAGTGGCTGGACCGGACCACGCGGCGCAAGCCGGCCGAGGGGAGCGCAGGGACTTTGGTGCTGCTCGACAACTACGACAGCTTCACCTTCAACCTGTTCCACCGGCTCGGCGAGCTGGGCGCGCAGGTGAAGGTGTTGCGCAACGACGCGGCGACGCCGGACGAGGTGCTCGCCTTGGGGCACGACGCCGTCGTGATCTCGCCAGGGCCCTGCGACCCCGACCGCGCCGGCATCTCGCTTGCCTTGATCGAGCGCGCGGCAGCGGTTTGCCCGGTCCTGGGCGTGTGCCTCGGCCACCAGGCGATCGGCCAAGTGTTCGGCGGCCGGGTGGTACGGGCGCCAGTGCCGATGCATGGCAAGGTCAGCCTGATCCACCACGATGGCACCGGGTTGTTCGAGGGCTTGCCGAACCCGTTCCCCGCCACGCGCTACCACAGCCTGATCGTCGAGCGGGACACCTTGCCCGCCGAGTTGCGGGTGAATGCCTGGACCGAGGACGGGCTGATCATGGGCCTGCGGCACGAGTGCCTGCCGGTGCATGGCGTGCAGTTCCATCCCGAAAGCATCGAGACCGGAGCGGGCCACGCGCTGCTGCGCAACTTCCTCGCCTTCCTGCCGGCGCAGGCTTCGGCTTGAGCGGCGATCTGAAGCCGATCCTGGCCCGGCTGGCCGGCGGCGCCACGCTGACTGCCGCGCAGACCGAGTCGGCGTTCGACCTGATGATGCAGGGCTGCGCCACTCCGGCCCAGGTCGGCGGGCTGCTGATGGCCATGCGCGTCCGCGGCGAGACGGTGGAGGAGATCACCGGCGCCGTCCGCGCCATGCGCGCGCACATGGTGGCGGTGCAGGCGCCCGCGGACGTGATCGACACGTGCGGCACCGGCGGCGATGCGGCGGGGACGGTGAACATTTCGACCGCGGTGGCGTTCGTGGTCGCCGGGTGCGGCGTGCGGGTCGCCAAGCACGGCAACCGGGCGGTGTCGTCGAAGTCGGGTGCGGCCGACGTGCTGGAGGCGCTGGGGGTCAACATCGACGTCCCCGTGGATACCCTGTCGCGCACCATCGGCGAGGCGGACCTCGGCTTCCTGTTCGCGCCCCGGCACCACGCGGCGATGCGCCACGTCGGCCCGAGCCGGACCGAACTCGGCACGCGCACGATCTTCAACCTGCTGGGCCCGCTGTCGAACCCGGCTGGGGCGCGGCGGCAATTGCTGGGCGTGTACGGGCCGCAGTGGCTGGCTCCTGTGGCCGAGGTGCTGCGCGCCTTGGGTTCCACCCGCGCCTGGGTCGTGCATGGCGGCGACGGGCTGGATGAGCTGACCACCACGACGCACTCGTTCGTGGCCGACCTGAACGACGGCGTGGTGACCCAGTTCGAGGTCGTGCCGGAGCAGGCCGGGGTGGCGCGCGCGACAAGCGACGACTTGAAGGGCGGCAGCGCCCAGGAGAACGCGGCGGAGCTCCGGGCCGTGCTGCGCGGCCGGGCCTGTCCGTATCGGGACGTGGTGGTGCTGAACGCGGCGGCGGCGCTGATCGTCGCCGGCAAGGCCAACCGGCTGGAGCACGGCGCCAAGCTCGCGCGGCTGTCGATCGACTCCGGCGCGGCGGCGTCCCGGCTCGAGGCGCTGGTGCGCGCCACCAACACGGTGCCCGCATGAGCGACAAGCTGATGGAGATTTGTGCGGTCAAGCGCGACCACGTGGCGGAGTGCCGGCTCCGGCGGCCGCTGCGGGAGCTTGAGGCGGCACTCCCGACCACGCCGCCGCGCGGGTTTATCGCCGCCTTGCGCGCCCAGGTGCAGGCGGCCCGGCCCGGCCTGACCGCCGAGATCAAGCGCGCCAGCCCCAGCCGGGGATTGATCCGCGCCGACTTCGACCCGGCCACGTTGGCGCGGGCCTACGAAGCGGGCGGGGCTGCCTGCCTTTCGGTGCTGACCGATGGGCCTTATTTCCAGGGCGCCGACGAGCACCTCGCCGCCGCCCGCGCCGCGGTCGCCCTGCCCGTGCTGCGCAAGGATTTCACGCTCGACCCCTACCAGGTGATTGAGGCGCGGTCGGCCGGCGCCGACGCGGTGCTGCTGATCGTGGCGGCCCTCGGCGACGGGCAGTTGTCCGAGCTGGAGGCCGTCGCGCACGAGCTTGGCCTGGACGTGCTGATCGAAGTGCATAACGAGGCGGAGCTCGACCGGGCGCTCCGGCTGCGGTCGCCGCTGATCGGGGTCAACAACCGCGACCTCAAGACCCTGGAAGTTGATCTCGGCACCACCGAACGCCTCGCGCGCCTGCTGCCGGCGGACCGCATGATGGTGTGCGAGAGCGGCATTGGGTCGCACGCCGATCTGGTCCGCATGCAGGCGGTCGGTGCTGCCTGCTTCCTGGTGGGCGAAAGCCTGATGCGTCAACCCGATGTCGCCGCGGCGACGGCAGCCTTGCTTGGCCGGCCCGGCCCGGCCCGCGCAACGCCTCCCGTACGCCGCCAACCGCAAGCGCCGGACCAGCGCCGGCATGGTGAGGAACCATGATGCACGTCTCGCCCCAACGCGCCGCATTCGCCGAGGCGTACGAGAAGGGCTGTCCGCAAGTGGCATGGACCACGCTCGTCGCCGACCTCGAAACCCCGGTGGCGGCGATGATGAAGCTTGCCGAGGGGCAGCGCTACGGCTTCCTGCTGGAGTCGATCGAGGGCGGGGCGGTGCGGGGCCGCTACTCCTATATCGGGCTCAAGCCGGACCTGATCTGGCGCTGCCACGGCGAACATGCCGAGATCAACCGCAGCGTGCGGCTCGGCGAGGAACGCTACGCGCCCGAGCCCCTGCCGTCGCTCGCCAGCCTGCGCGCGCTGATCGATGAGTGCCGCATCGACCTGCCGCCCGGGTTGCCGCCTGGGAGCGCCAGCCTGATCGGCTTCTTCGCCTACGATTTCGTCCGGCTGATCGAGCGCTTGCCCTCCGGCAACCCGGACGAACTGGGCCTGCCCGACGCGATGCTCATGCGTCCTACCGTCGTGGTCGTGTTCGACAACGTGCTCGACCGCATGACGTTGGTGACGCCGGCCTATCCCACGCCGGGGGTGACCGCGGCCGCCGCGTATGAGCGTGCCCGCGAGCGCTTAGCCGATGTGGCGAACGACCTTCGGCGCGGCCTGCCGTTCCACACGCCGCCATGTGAGCAGCGCGGGTCGCCGATGCCGCGGTCGAACCGCACCCGCGCGCAGTACCACGCGATGGTGGAGCGCGCGCAGGAGTACATCCAGGCCGGCGACGCGTTCCAGGTGGTGCCGTCGCAGCGCTTTTCGCTGCCGTTCAACCTGCCCCCCTTGGCGCTGTACCGCTCGCTGCGCCGGCTCAACCCGTCGCCGTTCTCGTTCTACCTGAACCTCGGTGATTTCGCCCTGGTCGGGTCGTCTCCCGAAATCCTGGTCCGGTTGCGGGACGGCACCGTCACTGTGCGCCCGATCGCGGGCACGCGGCGGCGGGGCGACACCCGCATCGAGGACATCGCGTTCGAGCAGGACTTGCTCGCCGACCCGAAGGAGCTGGCCGAGCACCTGATGCTGCTGGATCTCGGCCGCAACGACGTTGGCCGGGTCGCCAAGGTCGGCTCCGTGCGGGTGACGGAGAAGATGATCGTCGAACGCTACTCGCACGTCATGCATATCGTCTCCAACGTGGAGGGCGACCTCGACCCGGCACGGGCTGACCTGCTGGACGTGCTGTGCGCCGGGTTTCCGGCGGGCACGGTGTCGGGCGCGCCGAAAATCCGCGCCATGGAGATCATCGACGAGCTGGAGCCGACCCGGCGCAGCTTCTACGGCGGCGGCATCGGCTACATCGGCGCCGACGGCAACTTGGATACCTGCATCGGCCTGCGCACCGGGCTGGTGAAGAACGGCACGCTGTACGTGCAGGCCGGCGGCGGCGTGGTCGCGGATTCCGATCCGGAGGCCGAGTACCAGGAATCGTGCAACAAGGCGAAGGCGCTGCTGCACGCCGCCGAGGACGCGCTCCGCTTCGCCGAGATCGGGGCGGTGCCCCACGTCGAATACGGGATGGCGAGCTGATGCTGGCCGCCACGCACCCCCATGCTCCAGGGAGCAACCATCGCCATGGCTGATTTCATGCATCGCGGGGCGGATTCCGCCTCCGCCATCACCACCGAAGGCTTTCCTTACGCCTGGTCGCCGTCGTCGTGGCGTGCGCACCCGGTCAAGCAGATGCCGATCTACGACGACGGGGCGCAACTCGCCGCCGTCGAAGGGCGGCTACGCGCGTTCCCCCCGCTGGTGTTCGCGGGCGAGGCGCGCGAGTTGCGCCGCCAGCTCGGCGAGGTCGCGGCCGGGCGGGGCTTCCTGCTGCAGGGCGGCGACTGCGCCGAGAGCTTCGCCGAGTTCCAGGCCGACTACATCCGCGACACGCTGCGCGTGCTGCTGCAGATGTCGGCCGTGCTCGCGTTCGGCGCGGGAACGCCGGTGGTGAAGGTCGGCCGGCTGGCCGGGCAATTCGCCAAGCCGCGGTCGTCCAGCACCGAACGTCAGGGTGATGTCGAGCTGCCGATCTACCGCGGCGACATCATCAACGCGCTCGAGTTCACGCCGGACGGGCGCCGAGCCGACCCCGAGCGGCAGATCCAGGCGTACTCGCAGTCGGCGGCGACGCTGAACCTGCTGCGCGCGCTGACCGATGGCGGCTACGCGGCGTTGACCCGCGTGCACGAGCACAACCTGGACTTCGTTGCGCAGTCCGCCCAGGGCAAGCGCTACCAGGAGGTGGCGGACCGCATCACTGAGGCGCTTACCTTCATGGCAGCGTGCGGCGTGTCGGACCTCAACACCCCGGCGATGGCGTCCACCAAGCTGTACACCTCGCACGAAGCGCTGCTGCTCGGCTACGAGGAGGCATTGACCCGGACCGACTCCACCGCGGGCGGCTGCTATAACACGTCCGCGCATATGCCCTGGATCGGCGACCGCACCCGCGCGATCGACGGCGCGCACGTCGAGTACATGCGTGGCATCGCCAACCCGATCGGCCTCAAGGCCGGGCCGTCGATGACCCCGGACGACCTGCTGCGGTTGTGCGAGGTGCTCAACCCGCGGAACGAGCCCGGACGGCTGACGATAATCGCGCGCATGGGCTGCGAGCGGGTCGAGGCGCACCTGCCGCCGCTGATCCGCGCCTTGAAGCGGGAGGGCAGCGTGGTCGTCTGGTCGTGTGATCCCATGCACGGGAACACCGTCAAGGCGGCGTCGGGTTACAAGACACGGCCGTTTGCCCAAATCATGCAGGAAATCGTGAGCTTCTTCGCCGTGCACCGGGCCGAGGGCACCCACCCCGGCGGCATCCACGTTGAGATGACCGGGCAGAACGTCACCGAGTGCACGGGCGGCGCCCAGGCGATCACCGACGAGGCGTTGTCGGACCGCTATCACACCCCATGCGACCCGCGCCTCAACGCGCAGCAGAGCCTGGAGGTGGCGTTCCTGGTGGCCGAGTGCCTCAAGACCGCGCGCGGGGAGTTGGCGGCGACCCGCAACGGGGTGCTATCCTGAACGATTCCTGCGACATCGGGCGGCTGGAGATCGCGGACCACGCCCTGCAGTCGGCAAGGACGCCGCCGATGTTCGGCCAGATCACCTTCGTCGGCATCGGCTTGGTCAACGGCTCTCTCGCCCGCGACGTGCGCCGGCTCGGCTTGGCAGAACGCCTGGTCGGCACCGCCCGGCGGCCGGAAACCCGCGACCAGGCGTGCGAGCTGGGCCTGGTGGATGAGGCTATGGCGGATGCTGCGGCGGCCGTGCGCGACGCCGACTTGGTGGTGCTCGGCATCCCCGTCGGCGCCAGCGGCGAGGCGGCGCGGGCCATCGCGCCGGGCCTGCGCCCCGATGCGGTCGTCACCGATGTCGGCTCGGCCAAGGCGAGGGTCGCCGAATTGGTGGCGCCGCACTTGGACATGCGTCGGTTCGTGCCGGGCCACCCCGTCGCGGGGACCGAAAACTCCGGGCCGGCTGCCGCGATCGACCACCTGTTCGACGGCCGCTGGTGCATCTTGACCCCGGACGCCGACACCGACCGCGAGGCGGTGGACCGTGTGGCGGCGCTGTGGCGCGCGGTCGGCTCCAAGGTCGAGCTGATGGACGCGGCGCACCATGACAAGGTGCTCGCGATCACCTCGCACCTGCCGCACCTGCTGGCCTTCAACATCGTCAACACGGCGGACGACCTTGAGGGCGTGCTGAAGGGGGAAGTCCTGAAATATGCGGCCGGCGGGTTCACCGATTTCACCCGGATCGCAGCGTCCAACCCGACGATGTGGCGGGATGTGTTCCTGCAAAACAAGACGGCGGTGCTCGAGGTGGTCGGCCGCTACATCGAGGATCTGATGGCGTTGCAGCGGGCGATCCGGTGGGACGAGGCAGACACTTTGTTCGACCGGTTCGAGAGCGCGCGGGCGGTCCGCCGCGAGGTCGTTCGCGCGGGACAGGCATACAAGCGGCGTCCGATCGTGAAACTTACCACCAATTGACAAACATCCTGTGGATATGAGGATGACTACATTGACGTTTACTAGATCAATCTAGATATTCGCTGTAATGACCTAGTAACTCGTGAATTATTACGGTTTTGAGACATAAATCAGGTGCAATCTACGCTGGTAGGCTGCATCTTTTAGGGAGTGATCTACATGACAGATAGTCCAACTGGCAACAATGCGCTGAATGTTACGGGCGGCAACAACCAATTCGTTGTCGTATACCATCAGGCCTCGGCCGATGGCACGACCGCGAACCCGGCCGGTGGCGCCGGCGGCGGCGCGTTCGGCGCAGCGGGTTCGCTCAATAACACCAACCCGAATTTCGATTTCAGCTCGCTCAACAACGGCCAGGTCTACGTCGTGACGGGCGGCGGCAACACCACGACGATCGACGGCGGCAACAAGCAGTTCGTCGTCGACTACATCATCCCGGCATCCAGCGGCGCGTCCGGAGCGGGCAGCAACACGGTCAGCGTCGGGGGCGGCAACAACACGTTCGTCGTCGCCTACCAGGACGCCTCGGCCGGCAACGCCAACTCGGTCAGCGTCGACGGCGGCAGCAACAAATTCGTCGTCGCCGACAACAATGCGTCCGGCGGCGGCAACACGGTGTCCGTCGCAGGCGGCAGCAACCAGTTCGCGGTGGCAGGCAACAACCCGTCCAACATCGGTGGCAATTCGGTATCAGTGGACGGCGGCAGTAACCAATTCGCGGTGTCGTACAGCCCTTCGGCGTCGAGTGGGAGCGGTCCGGCCGGCGGAGCCGGGGCGCCTGGGCAGATTTCCGGCAGCAACAATCAGGGCATGGCAGTCGGCAGCCCGGGCAGCAATTCGGTCAGCGTATCCGGCGACAACAACCAGTATGCCATCAACTACGCGTCGGGGTCGTCCGGCGGTGGGATGGGCGCTCCTGGCGGTGGCAGCGGCGCACCAGCAGCCGGCGGTAATCCGTTCGGCGGTTCCGGCGGCGGGGCGAACCCATTCGCAGGCGCGGGTGGCGGGGCCAACCCATTTGCCGGCGGTGGCGGTGGGGCCAATCCTGTCGCTGGCGGGAGCGGCGGCGGCAACCCGTTCGCAGGGGCTGGCGGCGCGCCGGCCGGCAATCCCGGCGCAAGCCCCTCGACTGCCTCCGGCAGCCCTAGCGGCAACTCCGGCAGCGGCGGCGCCCCGAGCGGCGACCAACTGACCAGCCTGCTCGCCGCCAGCCCGTTTGGGCCGCTGCTCAGCCTTCCCGGCGTGACCGTGCAGACCATCTTCGGCAATGCCGGCGGCGCGAACCTGTCTGCAAGCTCCGGTTCCAGCAGTGGCGCCCCGAGCAGTGGTGCCCCGAGCGCCGACCAACTCGGCTCCCTGCTCGCCAGCAGCCCATTCGGCCCTCTTCTGAGCCTGCCGGGTGTCACGACGGACACCCTCTTCGCCAGCTTCAGCGGCGGTCCCAGCGCATCGGGCGCCGGTGGCGGTGCACCGTCCGCGGTTCCCGCCAGCAGTGGCGCGCCAAGCGGTGGCAGCCCCAGCGTCCCGTCTGCCGCCCCGGGCATCCCAAGCGCCCCGGCCATCGATTCCGTTGGCGGCGCGCCAAGCGGCAGCCAACTCAGCAGCCTGCTTGCCGGCAGCCCGTTCGGCGCCACGCTCAACTCGCTCGGGGTCAGCGCGGACAGCTTCTTTGCCAGCCTCGCCAGCGGTGGCAATCCGTTGGCCGGAGCCGCCGCGAATCCGGCCGGTGGGCAGAGCCCGATCGTTGCCATGTTCGCCAACCTGCAAGGCAACGATCCATCCCTCACGATGATCGCCGCCTTCGACCCGGCGAGTGCGGCCGCCATCAGCAGCATCACCTCCGGCGCCGCAAGCCCGAGCAGTTCCGATCCGGCGGCCCTGGCAGCGCTCGGCGGCTCATCCATTCCGGTCGCCAGCCCCGGCAGCGACGGCGTGCAGGTGATGCCGCAACACAACCCTTAACGCCTGGCTCGCCTTCCCCTCTCGATACGGAGTGACTCATGCTCGATCACCAGCCAGCTTCGATGCCGCTCTACATCGACCCGCATATCCACATGATCTCCCGTACGACGGACGATTATGAGGCGATGCGGGCGGCTGGGATCGCGGCGGTGATCGAGCCCGCGTTCTGGATGGGCCAGCCGCGCACCTCGCTCGGCTCCATGCAGGACTATTTCGCTAGCTTGCTCGGCTGGGAGCGTTTCCGCGCCGGGCAGTTCGGCATCCGGCACTACTGCACCCTCGGCCTGAACTCGAAGGAGGCGAACAATGAGCGCTTGGCCGAGGAGGTGCTGGATATCCTTCCGATGTACTTGGGCAAGGAAGGCGTGGTCGCCATCGGCGAGATCGGCTTCGACGACATGACGGCGGCGGAGGACCGGGCGTTCCGCGCGCAACTGGAATTGGCGCGCGAATTGGAGATGCTGGTGCTGGTGCACACGCCGCACCGCAACAAGACGAATGGCTCCCGCCTCAGCATGGATTTGTGCGAGGAGCACGGCTTGAGCCCCGACCGCGTGGTGATCGACCACAATAACGAGGAGACCGTGCGCGAGACCCTGGACCGCGGCTACTGGGCCGGGTTCACGATCTATCCACGCACCAAGATGGGCAACGAGCGTATGGTCGAGGTGGTGCGCCAGTATGGCCCGGAGCGCATCATCGTGGACAGTTCCGCCGATTGGGGCGCATCCGACCCGCTCGCCGTGCCTAAGACGGCCGGGTTGATGCTGGCCCGCGGCATCGCCCCGTCCGCAGTACGGGCGACCTGCTACGGCAACGCCCTGGCCGCCTACGGCGCGAGCGGACGCATCTCGGAGGCGGACTGGCTCGACCCGTTGCCGATCGACCAGCGGCAGTTGCTCGGCGGCAACTCGGTGCTGCGCGGCCAACAGCCTCGGGTCGAGGTCCGCGACCCGGCCCTGATCGCCTGATCGTGCGCCACGGACCCGGCAACCGCTTCCACCTGACCTACTGCACCAACGTCCACCCCGGCGAAAGTTGGGCCGAGACCTTCGTCGAGCTGGCACGCCACCTGCCCCCGCTCCGGGATACCTTAGCGCCGCACGCGCCGTTCGGTGTTGGGCTTCGCCTATCGGACCTGGCCGCGCGGGAGCTGCTTGACGGCGACAGCTTGGACCAGTTTGCCGCCTGGCTCGACCGGCACGGCTTGTACGTGTTCACCCTGAACGGCTTCCCTTACGGGAGCTTTCATCATGCCGTGGTGAAGGACGCCGTCTACGCCCCCGACTGGACCCGGCCTGAGCGGCTTGCCTACACCGTGCGGCTCGCCCGCATCCTCGCGCGGCTGTTGCCGAATGGTGTCGAGGGCGGCATTTCCACCGTTCCCGTATCATACAAGCGGTGGCATGCGACGCCACAGGCCCGTGAGGCTGCGCTCGACGCTGGCGCCGATCGATTGCTGGACGCGGCGCGCCATCTGGAGCGTGTGGCCGCCGAAACCGGCCGGGTCATCCACCTCGACCTGGAGCCGGAACCCGACTGCTTGATCGAGGACACTGCGGAGACGGTGCAGTTCTTCGAGCGCCTGCTGCGCCGCGCCGGCCCCGGCGACGCGGGCATGGTGCTGCGCCATCTCCGGGTGTGCTGGGACGTCTGCCACGCCGCCATCGAGTATGAGACGCTCGGGGATGCCCTGCGGCGCTTCGACGCGCTCGGCATGGCAGTCGGCAAGGTGCAGCTCAGTTCGGCCCTGAAGGCACCCTTGGGGGATGCTGCGGCGCGTCATGCCTTGGCCGCTCGTCTGCAGCCGTTCGCGGAGGGCACCTATCTTCACCAGGTGGTCGAGCGCCGGGTGGACGGCACGCTGCGCCGCCACGCCGACCTCGGCGACGCGCTCGACCGCATCGCAGACCCGGGCGCACAGGAGTGGCGCATCCATTTCCATGTCCCGGTTTTCGCGGCCGATCTCGGCGGCCTGGCCACCACCCAGCCGGAACTGCAAGCGACCCTCGACCTGCTGCACCGGCGTTCGTTCTGCGACCACCTGGAGATCGAGACCTACACCTGGGACGTGCTGCCCCCGGCGCTGCGCCTCGACTTGCCGCGCTCCCTGTTGCGGGAATACGAGTGGGTGCTCGGCGCGCTGGAGGCGACCGCATGCGCAGCCTGACCCGGCGCACCGCCGTGCTGAACGTGGTTGGGCTGACGCCCGGCCTGCTCGGGCCCCACATGCCCCATCTCACCCGCTGGATGGCCGACGCCGAGACCGCGTCCCTGCGCCCGGTGCTGCCGGCGGTGACGTGCTCGGTCCAGGCGACCATGCTGACTGGGCTTCCCGCGGCCCGGCATGGCGTCGTCGGCAATGGCTGGTACGACCGGGACGCCGCGGAAATCCGGTTCTGGCGGCAGTCCAACCACCTGGTGCAGGCGCCGAAGGTGTGGGACGCCGCGCGCGCGATCGATCCGGCGTTCACGTGCGCGAACCTGTTCTGGTGGTTCGCCATGTACGCGGGCGCCGATCTCACCGTGACGCCACGGCCGATGTACCCTGCGGATGGGCGCAAGCTACCCGACGTCTGGACCAATCCGTCCAGCTTGCGCGACACCTTGCAGGCCGAACTCGGCCGTTTCCCGCTGTTCGAGTTCTGGGGGCCGCGCACCACGATACGTTCGAGCCGCTGGATCGCGGAGGCCGCCATGCGGGTGGAGGCGGCGCACGCGCCGGGCCTGTCGCTCGTCTATCTCCCGCATCTCGACTATGTGCTCCAGCGCGAGGGTCCGGACGGCGCTAATCTCCCGCGCGACCTCGCGGACATCGATGCGGTGTGCGGCGACCTCCTGGCGTTCTACCAGCAGCGGGGGGTGCAGGTGATGGTGCTGTCGGAGTACGGCATCGCGCCTGTCTCTCGGCCCGTCCATGTCAACCGGCTCCTGCGCCGGCACGGCTTGGTCGCGGTGCGCGAGGAACTTGGGCGCGAACTGCTCGATGCCGGTGCCAGCGCCGCGTTCGCCGTGGCGGACCATCAGGTGGCCCACGTCTACGTGCAGGATCCGAAGCGGCTCGGCCAGGTGCGCGCCCTGCTAGAGGCGGAACCCGGCATCGCTGCGGTGCTGGACGAGGCCGGCAAGCGCTCGCACGGCTTGGATCATGCCCGCGCCGGAGACCTGGTGGCGGTGGCGGAGGCGGACTCCTGGTTCACCTACTACTACTGGCTCGACGACGGCCGTGCGCCGGACTTCGCCCGCACCGTCGACATCCACCGCAAGCCCGGGTACGACCCCGTCGAATTGTATCTCGACCCGGCGCTTCGCCTGCCGCGGCTGAAGGTGGCAGGCATCCTCGCCCGCAAGCGCCTGGGGTTCCGCACGGTGATGGATGTGATCCCGCTGGACGCCGGGCTGGTGCGGGGCTCGCACGGACGGATCGCGACGGGGCGAGAGGCGGCGCCGCTGGTCGCGACCCAGTCGCGCGGCTTGTTGCCGGGCGCCGAGATGGATGCCGCCGGCGTGCACGATGTGATCCTGGCGCATCTGTTCGGGTTGGATCAGGCGATGGCATATAGCCGGGCCAGCCGCCATGCGAGCGAGGTCGCATTGTAGCAAATTATCTAAAAATTGCGACGACCTCGCCAGTTTGTCTCACCGCCGCCGAATGATCACACGATTTTTATAACGTGACCCCGGTTCATTTACATGTGGTCGATGATTCAGCCATGTTAAAGCTGCAGCAAAATCCACTAAAAGACGTGGTGGTTGTCAAACGCAGTGAGAATGGTGTGGTCGCGTGTTTGGTACGTAAGTTAGAGCAGCTTGGCGAGCTTTCTCAGGTGGAAAGGCTCTCGATCGAAAATTCCACGTTCGCCGTTCGTCAAATCGGCAGCGACCAGGACATCGTCCGCGCTGGCGACTCACCGGTGTTCTGCCCCTTGCTGCTCGAAGGTTTCGCCTGTCGCTATAAAACGCTGGAAAGCGGCCAGCGCCAGATCATGGCGTTCCACGTGCCGAGCGATCTGTGCGACTTGACCGGCGTCCTGCTCCGGACGCTGGACCATAGCATCTGCACGCTGACGCCGGCCAAGGTCGCGCTGATCCCCTACGCGACCATCCTCGATTGGGCCGGGACGCATCGGGGACTATGCCAGTTGCTATGGCGCGCCACGCTGGTCGATGCGGCGGTCTCGCGTGAGTGGATCGTCAACGTCGGACGGCGGACGGCCTACCAGCGCACCGCCCATCTCCTGTGCGAACTGATGTCGCGCATGCGGTCGGCGGGATTGGCGCAGGGCCTGGCGTGCGACATGCCGATCACGCAAGTCGAGCTGGCCGATGCGCTTGGGCTTACGCCGGTGCACGTGAACCGAACCTTGCAGTGGCTGCGTAGCGAAAGCCTGATTGAATTGAGCGCGAAGACCTTGACGGTCCGGAACTGGCGCGAACTCAAGCGCGCGGCCGGCTTCGACGCGACCTACCTGCACCAGCCCGGCATCGAGTGATGCCGCCGCCTAGCTGGGACCGACATGAGCCATAACACCTTCGGCCAACTGTTCCGCGTCACGACGTGGGGCGAGAGCCATGGCCCCGCCATCGGCTGCGTGATGGATGGCTGCCCGCCGCGCATTCCATTGAGTGAAGCCGACATCCAGCCTTGGCTCGACCGCCGCCGCCCTGGCTCGTCCCGCTTCGTTACCCAGCGACAGGAGCCGGACCGGGTCCGCATCTTGTCGGGCGTGTTCGAGGGCCTGACGACCGGGACGCCTATCGCCCTGGACATCGTCAACGAGGACCAGCGCTCGCGAGATTATGGGAGCATCGCCGACAGCTTCCGCCCTGGCCACGCCGATCTCGCCTATCACTTGAAATACGGCATCCGCGACCCGCGGGGCGGCGGCCGGTCGAGCGCGCGGGAAACTGCGATGCGGGTAGCTGCGGGAGCGGTTGCGCGCAAGGTGCTCGGCCCCGGCGTGACGGTGCGCGGCGCTATGGTCGCCTTGGGCGCCGACACGGTCGAGCGCGCCTCCTGGGATTGGGCGGAGGTCGAGCGCAACGAACTGTCGTGCCCCGACCCCGCCGCCGCCTCGCGCTGGGTCGACACGCTGCTCGCGGTGCGCAAGGCCGGCAGCAGCATCGGCGCGGTGATCGAGATCGTCGTCGAAGGGGCGCCACCGGGCCTCGGCGCGCCGATCTACGGCAAGCTGGATGCGGAGATCGCCGCAGCCCTCATGAGCATCAACGCTGTCAAGGGCGTCGAGATCGGTGACGGCTTCGCAGCCGCCGCCCTGTCCGGCGAGGAGAACGCCGATGAGATGCGGTCCGACCCCGACGGGGCCGTGCAGTTCCTGTCGAACCATGCTGGTGGCGTGTTGGGCGGCATTTCGACCGGCCAGCCCCTCATCGCGCGCTTCGCGGTCAAGCCGACCTCCTCGATCCTGACGCCGCGCCGCACGCTGGACCGGCAGGGCGCGGAGGTGGACCTCGTCACCAAGGGCCGGCACGACCCCTGCGTGGGCATTCGCGCGGTGCCGGTCGGCGAGGCCATGCTCGCCTGCATTCTGGCGGATCACCTGCTTCGGCACCGGGCGCAGAACCCGCACGCGTTGGAACGGGCGCAATTGCTGCGCAACTGAGTCCGCTCGCACGCTGAGTAGCAAATAATAGTGCGAAATTGTACAATGTAAACTCGCCGGCAATCGACTTGTATTCCTGCTATTATTGCAATATCAGGTATTCACGGCCGATCGCGGGTTAGCATGTCCATCAGTACGATTTCGTTGAAGCCCAAGTTGTTTGCAGCCGCCCGGCTCCGGCGCGCGGTGCGGCAGTGGGAGAGCGGCGAAAGCCGGAAAGCCTTCCCGGTCCTGGCCCAAGCGGCGGAGAGCGGCGATGCGGACGCCCAATTCCGGATCGGCCGCGCCTACCTCGATGGCGTCGGCGTCCCTGTCAACCGGGCGACGGCCGCCGCCTGGCTGCAACGGGCCGCGGTGGCCGGAAAAGTCGAGGCGCAGTCGGTCCTGGCGGCGCTATACCTGACGGGCGCGGGCCCGGCGGCCGACGGGACGGCGCTGTTCGCCAAGGCGGCCGGCAACGAACCCAATTTTGACCGGGCGCTGCAGTGGGGCAGGACGGCCGCGGAAGCCGGGTCGGCGGACGCGATGGCGCTGGTGGGCTACGTCCTGACATCGGGGCCGGAGGCGATGCGCGACCTGCCGGCCGGCGACGACTGGTATCGCAAATCGGCGGAGGCCGGATGCGCGCAGGGCGCGTTGGGCATCGGCCTCGCCCTGTTGCGCGGCGCCACCGATGACGCGACGCGCCAGCAGGCTGCGCGGCACATCGCCGTCGCCGCTGCGGCCGATATGCCGCTCGCGATCTTCCTGCTCGGCGTCATGACGGAGGCCGGCATCGGCATCGCCCCCGACCCGGTGCAGGCGGCGGACCTGTTCAGACGATCGGCCGAGCGTGGGCTCCGGGCCGCGCAGGCCCGCTGGGGTGCCGTGTTGCTGAGCGGCACCGGCGTGGCGCGCGACCCGGTCGCGGGCGAGAGCTGGCTGCGGCGCGCGGCCCTCGCCGGCGACGCCGACGCGGCGGTCGCGGTGGGCGACCTTTATGCCCGTCACGGCGAGCTGCCGCCGAACTTCGCCGAAGCGGCGCTCTGGTTCAACCGCGCCGCCGACCAAGGGCACGCCACCGCGGCGCGGGCGCTCGGGATGCTGTACCTCACCGGCAGCGGCGTCGGGCGCGACCCGGATGAGGCGGCTCGCTGGTTCCGGCGCTCGGCCGAGAGCGGGCTCACATCCTCACGCGCGGATTTGGCCAATTTGGTGCTGTCGGGCGCCGGCCAGGACGAGGACCGGTCACGCACGCGCGAGTGGTTCGAGAGCGGGGCGGAGGCGGGCGACCCGGTGGCCGCCTTCAACTTCGGCGTCTGCCTCGCCGAAGGCGTCGGGGTTGAGCGTGACGACCGCAAGGCGGCGGTGTGGCTGCGTCGGGCCGCAGACACGGTGGTCAACGCGCAGTACTGGTATGGCCGTATGCTGGCCGAAGGTCGCGGCGTCGCGGCCGATCCGGCAGAGGCAAGGCGCTGGATGGAGCGCGCTGCCGTGGGTGGGATGTTGGAAGCCCAGGTCGCCCTCGCGGGCATGATGATGGACGGACGCGGCGGTCCGAGCGATCAAGCCGAGGCGGCGCGCCTGTTCGAGCGCGCGGCGGACCAGGGGCACATGGGAGCGATCTTCGCGGTGGGTGCGTTGCTCGGCGGTGGGCACGGCGTCGCGCAGGACCAGGTTGCCGCCCAAGCCCGGTTCAAGCAAGCCGCCGAACTCGGCCACGGCGTCGCGGCCCTTATGCTCGGCCGCTACCTGATGCGCGGGGTCGCAGGCCCGGCCGATCCAATCGGCGGCCGCGCCTGGCTCGAACTGGCACGCCAACGCGGCGTGGCCGACGCGGACGCGGAACTCGCCCGGCTGCAGCCGGCGTCATCATCGTGACGCCGGCTTAAGCCCGGGTTTCAGGCCGCAACGGCGCCGACGCGGACCTCTCGCACCGCCGCCGCCAGGCCGCGCACCTGGTCCAGCACCGCATCCACCGTTTGCGGCCCGGCGCGGCCTTGCTCGTCCAAGGACCCCGCCAGCGTCTCGATCAGCACGCTCGCGACCACCGCCGCGTCGGCGACCTCCACGGCGTGCGCCGCCTGTTCGGGGGTACGGATGCCGAAGCCGATCGCGATGGGCAGAGTGGTATGCGCGCGGATGCGGGGGATCGCGAGGATCAGGTCCTCCGCGGCGGCCGACCGCGTGCCGGTGATGCCGGCGATGGCGACGTGGTACACGAATCCTCCGGCCCCATCGAGCACCAGTGGCAGCCGGGCATCGTTGGTGGTCGGCGCCACCAAGCGGATCAGGTCCAGCCCCGCTGCCGCGAGGTGCGGCGCGAGTTCGTCGGCTTCCTCCGCCGGCATGTCCACCACGATCACGCCATCCACGCCCGACTCGGCCGCGTCGCGGCAGAACCGGTCGGCGTTGTAGGCCAAGATGGGGTTCAGGTAGCCCATCAGCACCACTGGCGTCGCGTCGTCGGCGCGGCGGAACTCCTGCACCATGGCCAGGGTGCCTTCCAGCGTGCCGCCGGCCAGCAGCGCCCGTTGTCCGGCACGCTGGATGGTCGGCCCATCCGCAGCCGGGTCGGTGAACGGCACGCCGATCTCGATCAGGTCGGCCCCGGCTGCCGGCATCCCCCGCAGGATCGCCATGGACGTCTCGCGGTCGGGGTCGAACGCCTCCAGGAACGGGATCAACGCGCCGCGCCCCTCGTCGCGCAACCGGGCGAAGCGGGCGGCGATCCGGCCCGAATTGCCCCGGCTCACAGTGCCTGCCCGAGGTGCTGGGCGACGGTGAAGATGTCCTTGTCGCCACGTCCGGACAGGTTCAGCACGATCGTCTCGTCCGGCCGCATCGTCGGCGCCAGCTTGGCGATGTAGGCGAGGCCGTGGGCGGTCTCCAGCGCGGGGATGATGCCCTCCAGCTTGGAGCAGAGCTGGAACGCCTCCAGCGCCTCGGTGTCCGTGGCAGCGACGTACTGCACCCGGCCGATGTCGTGCAGCCAGGAGTGCTCCGGCCCGATGCCGGGGTAGTCGAGGCCGGCGGAAATCGAGTGCGCCTCGGTGATCTGGCCGTCGCCGTTCTGCAGGAGGTAGGTTTTGTTGCCGTGCAGGACGCCGGGCCGGCCGCCGTTGATCGCCGCCGCGTGCGCGCCGCTGTCCAGGCCACGGCCTGCCGCCTCGACGCCGTACAGCGCCACCTCGGCATCGTCGAGGAACGGATGGAAAATTCCCATCGCCGACGAGCCGCCACCCACGGCGCACACGATGGCGTCCGGCAGGCGGCCCTCGGCGGCCAGCATCTGCTCGCGCGTCTCGTCGCCGATCACCGACTGGAAGTCGCGCACCATGCCGGGATAAGGATGCGGGCCGGCCACGGTGCCGATGCAGTAGTAGGTGTCCTCGACGTGGGCGACCCAGTAGCGCAGGGCCTCGTTCATCGCGTCCTTGAGCGTCGCGGCGCCAGAGGTCACGGCGTTCACCTCGGCGCCGAGCAGCTTCATGCGAAACACGTTCGGCTGCTGCCGCTCCACGTCGGTGGCGCCCATGAACACCAGGCACGGCAGGTTGAACAGCGCGCAGGCGGTGGCGGTGGCGACGCCGTGCTGGCCGGCGCCGGTCTCAGCGATGATGTGGGTCTTGCCCATGCGCCGGGCCAGCAGGATCTGGCCGAGCACGGCGTTGATCTTGTGCGCGCCGGTGTGGTTCAGCTCCTCGCGCTTGAAGTAGATGCGCGCGCCGCCGAAGTGCTTGGTCAGCCGCTCGGCGAACCAGAGCGGGCTGGGACGGCCGACGTAGTCGCGCAACAGGCGGCGCCACTCGGCGTCAAATGCGGGGTCCTGCCGCGCGCTCTCGTAGGCTTGCTCGACTTCGAGCACGTTAGGCATCAGCGTTTCGGCGACGAAGCGGCCGCCGAACGTTCCAAACCGGCCCCGGCCGTCCGGGCCGCTGCGCAAGCTGTTAGGCAGGATTTCGTTCACGGATGATATCTCCTGGGTAAGATCGATAATTCAGGATCGTCGTAAGGTTTTGGAGAGCATCGGGGGAAACAATCGAACCTCGCCGATAGCGACCCTACTCGATCGTGATCGAGAAATAAGTGAAAGCTACAATGCTCAGGCGGAAAGCAACTCTAACGCCGGAAACGCATCGACCTGGTCCAGCGCCTGCACGAATGTCGCGATGTCGGCCATGCGCAGCCCGGCCAGGTTGATGCGGCCGCTGCCAGCCATATAGATGCCATGATCGCGCCGCAGCGCCGCGACCGCCGATGGCGCGACCTGCAACTGCGCGAACATGCCGCGCTGGCTCGACAGCGACGCGAGCCGGCGGTCGATTGCCGCAAGCGCCCGCCGCACGCCCTGGATGCGCTGGCGCATGCCGTCCAGTTCCGCCCGCCACACCTGCGTGAGCTCGGTCGATTCCAGCACGCATCGCACCACCACAGCGCCGTGATCGGGCGGCATCGACCAATTCACCCGGGCGAGCGCGATCAGGTTGTCCCGCACGATCCCCGCGGCATGGCTGTCACGGGCTAAGCCGAACAGCGCCCCGGTGCGGTCGCGGTAGAGGCCGAAGTTCTTGTCGCAGGAATACGCGACCAGCGCCTGCTCGACGGCGTCCAGCACGCAGCGCAGGCCACCGGCATCCGCCTCGAGCCCGTCTCCCAACCCCTGGTAGGCAAGGTCGATGAACGGCACCAAGCTACGGTCAGCCAACAGTTGCGCGACGTGCCGCCACTGCGCGTCGTCGAGGTCGGCCCCGGTCGGGTTGTGGCAACATCCGTGCAGCAGCACGACGTCGCCGGGAGCGGCCTGCGACAGCGCCGCAACCATGTCGTCGAAGCAGAGCGACTGCGTGGCTGGGTCGAAGTAGCGATACTCGGCCACCGTCAACCCGGCGGCCGCGAACACCGGGCGATGATTGGGCCAGGTGGGTGTCCCCAGCCAGATCTTGGCGCCGGGCCGTGCGGCGGCGATGAGCTCTCCCCCAAGGCGCAGCGCACCGCTGCCACCGGGGGTCTGCACGCCGACCAGCCGGCCCGCGTAGGAGGCGGGCGCGCCGAACGCGATCGGCGTCAGCAGGTCGACGAACGCCGGGTCGCCCTCGGGCCCGAGGTAAGCCTTCGTGGACTGGGTCTCGACCAGGCGGCGCTCGGCCGACTTCACCGCGCCCATAACGGGGGTGACGCCGCCCTCGTCGCGGTAGGTTCCCACGCCGAGATCGATCTTCCCGGACCGGGGGTCGTCGCGGAACAACCCGATGAGGGCGAGCAGAGGATCGGGCGGCTGTGGCGGAAGGTGCTGAAACATGGTGCGCGGTCCCGATCAGGGTCGTTGCGTGTCGGTCATCGGCGTTCCGGCGGCAGCTTGCCCCAGGCCGCCCTGCCCCAGGCCACCCTGCCCTTGGCGCCGCGCCCCGAAACGCGACTTCCACCAGGGCGCGGACAACCCCCCCGCTGCCGGGTCGAGGAGTGCCCGAGGCCGGTCGCTCACGTCGCGGTAGGCGCCTTCCGGCCAGCGTTCCTCCAGCCGCTGCCAACCGAGCTGGAGGGTGTCGACGTCCTTGGCCAACGACCACGACGACCCGGTCGCGGTGTCCAGCAGCACCGCCTCGCCCCTGCCGTAGGCTACGATCTGGTAGCGCCCGACCGCTGTGTTCCCGCCCTCGCTCACGGCTGGTCGCCTCCCTCCTGCCAGGCGTGGCGCGCGGCGTTGGAGGCGGCCGCCAGCGGGATATGACCTAGGGCCGCGTGCCCGGTCGGCATCGCCTGCGGCGGGCGCATCCTGTTGGACCCGGCGCGCGACACGGCGGCCTGGAGCGCGGCCCCGCCACCCTGGGCGACATCCTGCAGCCCGGCCCGGTCGAGTATGACGAACCGCCCACGCCCGGTCCGGATCAAGCCGGCCTGCTGCAGGGCCGCTGCCGCCACGGTGACGCCGCACCGCCGCATGCCCAGCATATCCGAAAGCGCTTCGTGCGTCACTCGCACCTCGTTGCCATCGACCCGCTCATGCGTCATCACCAGCCAACGCGCGCACCGTTCCGCCAAGCTTCGCCGAGCGTTGCAGGCGGCGGTCTGCATGATTTGGGTGACCAGGGATTGAGAGAAACGCGCACAGGCCGACTGCAGCGCCGGGCTGCGCTCGCAGGCACGGCGCAGGTCACCGGTGGCGATGCGCAGGGCCGACCCAGGAATGTGAACGACGACGCGGCCGCACACGGAATGCCGCATGTCCACCATCGAGAGGTCGCCGACCACGCCTTCCCGGCCGATCATGGCGACCTGCACGCCGGCCTCTTGGTCCATCGCTTCCGAAATGACCGAGACGACGCCATGCTCGATAAAGAAGGCGTGATCGACCGGCTGGCCATGTTCGGCCAACATCTGATCGCGAACAAGTGGAACGCGGACGAAACAGGCTTGAACATGGTCGAGTTCGGCCGACGGCAGTGAGGCGAGCAGGCCGTTGAGTAACGCAGACGTTTGCTTGGCACCAAGTGTCATGACTTTACCTACGATTGAGTTCCAACCACCCAGAGTATGAGTGGAAACATGCAATGGTAGGCAAATTGGCATCGTCAGGATTAGACTGTCGCTAACCCTTGTTAGGTTTATCGTATTACGTTATCATATCGATAACGGGTAGTCGGCGCTTCATCGGCGGTGCCCGTGGCAGCGGCCAGATTTTGCCGCCTGCCGCATACCAACTCCATCCTAGATATCGCACGCTGCCACGAACCACGCGATTGAAATTAAAGAATTAGACAGAAACATCAGCTTGGCTTGCAATTTTCCGGTCTCGATTGCATGCTACCGCCCTTGGCATGGGTAACCCTGCTGAATTTCACCTTTCATCTCAAATGCCATGAGCTACTTTCCTGAGTCGGGATGCTCTCACCAATGCAACGCGACGCGGACAGATTGACACCAAAACAGCTTTTCCGGGCGTTGGCCGGGCGCATCCCACAAGTGGTTTGGACCTCGAAGGACAACGGAGAGTGGATTTGGTCGAACCCTCGATGGACTGCCTACACAGGCCTCACCGCTGAGGCAAGCCGAGGCAAGGGCTGGTATGGGGCCGTCGAGCCAGCCGACCATGCGGCGACTGTGGCGGCCTGGCAAAAGGCGACGGATTGCGGGGTGCTGAACATGGAGCACCGATTGGTCAACGCCGGCCATACCGATGAAGCGCGCTGGTTCGTCACTCACGCCGAGCCGCTGCAGGCGGTCCCGGGGCGGAAACGGGTCTGGCTCGGCACCTGCACCGAAATCCACGAGACGAAGCTGCGGGAGGAACGCCAGCGCCGCTTGCTGGACGCTTCGGAGGAACGCGTCTGGCATGTCATCTCCTTGACCCGGTCGATCGCGCGTCGAGCCGCCATCACAAGCGTGAGCCTTGCTGATTTCGCCTTGCATCTCGACAGCCGGCTCGACGCGATCGCCCGCACCCAAACCATGCTGGGACGCCACCCGGAGGCGGGCGTGGCGCTCGACCAATTCGTCAGCGACGAGTTGCGGGTGCATGCCGCGCACGAGGGCGAACAGATCCATATCTCCGGTCCTCCGCTCCCGTTGCGGGGGGAGGCTGCGGAGTTGCTCAGCCTGGCCATCCACGAGCTTGCCATGAACGCGGTCGAGCACGGCGCGCTCTCGCTGCGGCAGGGGCGCATCGCGGTGACGTGGGACATCGAGAAGACGATGGACGGGTTCGCCCTGCGCTTCGAGTGGCTGGAGACCGAGGTTGCCGTGCCGGACGCCTCGCTGCGGCACGAAGGATTCGGGACCGACCTGATCGAGCGCATCCTGACCCGGCAACTCGGCGCGACCACGGCGCTGGGCTTCGGCCGCGATGGCGTGTGCTGCACGATCAGCTTGCCGGTTGCGGCGGACGGTTTCCTGCCGGGCCTGCGCCCGCCCGGCTGACGCCGCATGGTCGGGCGTGCCGCGCCATCAGCGCCGCTCCAGCCCGACGCCGAGCGCTGCGAGGGTGGCCCAGAAGCCGGGGTAGGTCTTGGCGACGCAGCCTGGGTCGAGGATCGTAATCCCTTCGAGGCGCAGCCCGGCGAGTGCCAGGCTCATGGCGATGCGGTGGTCGGAATAGGTCTCGATGCGGACCGGGCGCACGCTGCCGGCCAGCGCCGGGTCGGCGGCGACCACCAGGTCATCGCCGTCCTCGCGCCCGAGGCCCGGGACGATGCGCGACAACTCGGCCGCGAGCGCCGCCACCCGGTCGCACTCCTTGACGCGCAGGTTGGCGATCCCGGTGAAGCGGACCGGCGTCGCGTTGAAGGCGGCGAGCACCGCGAGCGTCGGCACGGCGTCCTGCATCTGCGAGCCGTCGATGACGGCGGGAAGATGCGGGAAGGCGCGGATGATCCCGTAGGCGCGGGCGTCGGGTTGGCTCGAGGCATCCGGCCGGAACCCGAGGTCGATCGCTCCCCCGGTCAACGCCTCGGCGGCCCAGAGATAGGTCGCGGCGGAGGCGTCGGGCTCGATGCCCACGTCGGCGGCGCGGTATCCGGTCGGCGCCATCCGCCAAGCGGCGTCGCCGACGGCCTCGACCTGCGCCCCGAACGCCGCCATCGCGGCGAGGGTGAGGTCGATGTAGCCCCTCGCGCCGATCTCGCGGCCGGTCAGCGCGACTTCGACGGGGCCGCGTCCGCATGCGCCGAGCATCAGCAGCGCGGAGACGTACTGGCTCGACAACCCGCCATCAACCTCGACCCTGCCGCCCGCGAAGCCGCCCTGTCCCCGCACCAGCACGGGCGGGCATCCAAGGGTGTCGGCGATGTCCACGCCGAGCCGCCTGAGGGCTGCGACGAGCGGCGCGATCGGCCGTTTGCGCATATGCGCGTCGCCGTCGATCAGCACGTCGCCCGGCGCCAGCGCGGCAGCCGCCGTCAGGAATCGCGTGGCGGTGCCTGCGTTGCCGAGGGCGAGCGGCCCGTCCGGCGCCGCCAACCACCCGGCGCCGGTCACAATGAAACTCGTCTCGTCCGGCTCCGCAACCGGCACGCCCATCTGGCGGAGCGCACCAGCCATGACGGCGGTGTCATCGCTTTTCAGGGCTCCGGAGAGGCGGCTGGTCCCCGTCGCCAGCCCCGCCAGGAGCAGGGCGCGGTTGGTGATCGACTTCGAACCGGGCAAGGTGACGCTGCCGTGCAAGGGGCGGCGGGGAGGATCGATGGTGATGGAATGAAGTCTTGCAGATGTCACAGTTGAACCTTGGAAGTCTGATTGTTTGAACTGCAGAGTTGCAAAGTGAACAAACTCTCGGTTTTTTGAATATGGATTGATAACCCTCCTAGCGTGAGCGCTTGTGCCGCTAGGTCAAGTCATTCACCCACGGCCCTATCTCACGATTGAAAACTTTGCATTGCGGATGAGCCGAATATTGGTTGGCCAAGCACTTCTGTCGGATACGCCGTCCCCTCCTAGCACATTGCGGGGACAGCTCGCTGGCCGCTCCATCGCCTTGGTCGGCCTGATGGGTGCGGGCAAAACGTGCGTGGGGCAAAAGCTCGCGGCCCGGCTGGGCCTGCCCTTTTGCGACCTGGATGCGGAAATCGAACGCGCGGCCGGGTGCACCGTCCCGGAGCTGTTCGCGCGCGATGGCGAGCAGCGCTTCCGTGAGGAGGAGCGCCGCGCCATGGGCCGGCTCCTCGCAGGCGATCCGCTGGTGGTGGCCACTGGCGGCGGCGCCTTCATGGACCCGGCGTCCCGTGCGGCCCTGCGCCAGGCTGCGGTCTCGGTTTGGCTGCGCTGCGACTTGCCGGCCTTGCTGCGCCGGATCTCGCATTGCTCGAACCGGCCGCTGCTCCAGGGCGGCGAACCGGCGGAGATTTTGCAGCGGCTGATGACCGCGCGCCATCCCATCTACGCGGAAGCGAACCTCATCGTCGATTCCACCGATGAGGACCCGGACGCCACGACCGCGCGGGTTCAAGCCGCCCTGCAAGCCTGGCAGCCGCCCCGCCGGCTGACGGTGTCCGTGCCGTCGGCCTCGTACGACGTCGTCATCGGCGACGGCTTGCTGGTCCGCGCGGGCGCCCACCTTGCCCCGGTCCTGGCCAGCCGGCGCTGCGTCATCGTGACGGACGAAACCGTGGCGGGGCTGCATCTCGCGGCGCTGCGCGACGGCCTGGCCCAAACCGGGATGGACACTCGCGCGATCGTCGTCCCGCCCGGCGAGGCCTCCAAAAGCTTGGCGATGCACGGCCATGTCGTCGGCGAGTTGCTGGAAGCGGGGGTCGACCGCGGCACCGCGGTGATCGGGCTGGGCGGCGGCGTCGTGGGCGACCTCGCAGGTTTCGCGGCGGCGACGACGCTGCGCGGCCTGCCGTTCGTGCAAGTGCCGACCACTCTGCTCGCCCAGGTGGACAGCAGCGTCGGCGGCAAGACGGGGGTGAACACGGCGCACGGCAAGAACCTGGTGGGCGCATTCCACCAGCCGCGCCTGGTGCTGGCCGACACCGGCGCGCTCGGCACGCTGCCGGGCCGAGAACTGCTCGCAGGCTACGCCGAGATCGTCAAGGCCGGGCTGATCGGCGACGCGGCGTTCTTTGCCTGGTGCGAACGGCATGGCAGTCGGCTGGCGGCAGGCGATCCGGACCTGCTCGCCGAAGCGGTGCTGCGCGCCTGCGCCTTCAAGGCGGCCGTGGTCGGCGGCGACGAGCGTGAGGAACGTGCCGAGGGCGGCCGTGCGCTGCTCAACCTCGGCCACACCTTCGGCCACGCGCTGGAGGCGGAAGTCGGCTACGGCGGCGCGCTGCTGCATGGCGAGGCGGTCGCGATTGGGCTCGGCATGGCGTTCCGCCTGTCGGCCCGGCTCGGCCTGTGCGCGGAGGACGACGCGAGGCGCGTGGTGCGGCATCTCGACGCGGTTGGCCTCCCCAGCGAGCCAGGCCTGCTGAACCGGCGCTTCGCCGCCGCCCGCCTGCTCGGGCACATGCGCCGCGACAAGAAGAACCGCGACGGACGGCTCCGCCTGGTGCTCGCCCGCGGCATCGGCCGGGCGCTCACCTTCGATGGCGTCGAGGAAGACGCGATGACCGGGTTCCTCCGCGAGGAAGGCTGCTCGTGATGGCCTTGGCTGCCCCATTTTCAAACTGAGGAAGAGAACGTTGGATTCTTTTGATGCGGATGTTCCGTTGGATGTTGCGTCCGCGGCAATTGGTCCTGGTGCGGTTCAGGGTGAGATGGCTGTTTCGGAGGCGTTGGAGTTGCGGTTGTTGGCGGTGATGGGGGCGGCTCGGTTTCACGGGGTTGAGTTGGACCGTGGTGCGTTTCGTCGTGAGGTGGGTGAGGTGGTTCCCTCGCCGGCGTC
>JAABUV010000155.1_pt1 | contig 99666 bp, 87 predicted proteins | sample 5559971 | NCBI WGS metagenome assembly JAABUV01 (sample SAMN10711881, study PRJNA513362) | rock metagenome | isolation source: Antarctica rocks | place: Antarctica: Victoria Land, Knobhead nord | collected 2015-12-19 | reverse complement strand
TCACGGAACTCCGGGTCGAACTTCCTTCGAATCTCTGGCATGACTACTCCTCATAGTCCATGCCTCCACGGTTTTGGGGGATGCTCAGGCGGCGCAGGCGTCGTCGCTGGCGGCGGAGCTGGGCTCGGCGTGGTTGGCGGCACAGTCGTCGTGGTTGGCACAGTCGTCGTGGTTGGCGGCGCGGTCGGTGTCACCGGGGCAAGAATGGCCAGAGTTCCCGTTGCGTAGGCCGTGGCCCAGGCGAGTACGTCGTCGGCGTACGCACCGGACTGGTTGTACCGCAGCACTGCGGCGCGCAGCATCGTCGGGTCGCGCAAGTCCAAGCCTCCCGAGCAGAGGTAGCGCCCAGCGCGGCGTCCGCGATGTTGTTGGGGTCTGCGATGGCGTCACCGTTGCCGTCGGCACCCCAGCGCAGCCACGTGCCGGGAATGAACTGCATCGGGCCCACCGCCCGGTCCCACACCGGGTCATTGTCGTAGCGACCCTTGTCGGTGTCGGTGATCGCTGCGTTGTTCGCCGTGCCATCGAGCACCGGTCCGAGGATCGGTTCGAGCGTGGTCCCGGAGGCGTCGACACGGCCACGGGCGTGGCCGGACTCGATACGCCCGATGCCCGCCAGCAGCGTCCACGTCAGGCCGCAGCCTGGTTGGTCCTGGGCCAGTCGGGCTGCAGCCGCTTGGTAGGCGGCAACGGCCACACCGGGTAGGTCGAGAGTGCCCCCGACCGGCGGTAAGACGACCGCGGTTGCGCTGTGCCCGTCGGCTGCAGGCGGTGCCTCGGTGCTGACCTGCGCCGCCGCGGCAGGTACTGGCGGCGGGCCAGGCGTCGGCTGCACCACGGCAACCGACGGCGCAGTCGTCGGACGCAGCGGCGCAGGTTGGCGGGGATCGACGATCAACTTTGGATAGTCCAGTTGGGACTGCACGGCAGCGGTGGCCGCCATGGGCACCGGGCCGGGTGGAGACACAGCGATCAGCAGGATCACCGCCGATGCCCGCAGCGCCTGGGACGCCCGTCGGCGATCCACTCTCACAACAGTCCCCCGTCTCAACGATCCTGTGCTACCTACGGTGCCACCTGGCAAAGGCGACAGGCACCACATCCACCGGAACAGCACATGAACGGCGGCAGATCAGTCGGGGCGTCCGCTCAGCACGCAGGGCCCTGAGCGCCACCACTGCCCGATCGCTGCCACCACCTCGTCACCCAGCGGATTCACCCCGTCACCGCAGGCTAGCGCGTGCGCGGCCAGGACATGTAGGCATTTCACCCGATCGGGCATTCCACCGGCACTGACGGTCGTGCCCAGGTCCTCGATCCGGTTCCGTTCGGCGAGATAGCGGTGATGTGCGCCGCGCTGGGCTTGCGCCAGTTCGGGGTCGCGGCGCAGCCGCTCGGTCATCGATCGCATCACGCCGTCGGCCTCCTGCCGGCTAGCGCCGACCGTCAACCGTCGGCAGGTCAGGTAATACAGGGTCGGGAAGGGGGTGCCATCGGCCAGTCGCGGTGCGGTGGTGACCACCGTGGGGTTGCCGCACGGGCAGCGGTGCGCGACCGCCACCACCCCCCGCGGCGGCCGCCCGAGCTGGGCCGCCACGGCTGTGAGGTCACCGGGGTCAACCTCACCGGGCTGGGAGTCACCGGGCTGGGGGCCGCTCACCCGCCGCTACCGGTCACCGTCGACCACAACGAGGAGAACCAGGGCGCGGCGACCCTGGGCGCGGGCTGGTTATCTCCAGTGGCCTGTGCGACGTCGGCGGGTAGCTGCACCTGGTATGGCGTTTCGCCGGGGGTTACGTAACGGAGGCGCTCCCTCGCCTGGGACCGCACGTATGCGGGGTCCTGCAACCGGCCGAGCTGCGACTGCAACTGGGTGACCTCGGCACTGAGCTGGGCTTGGGTGCGGACGGTGTCGGCCAGCTGCTGGCGCTGGCCCAGATAGGTGCGCAGCGGGACCGCGAGGGCCAGCACCAGCGCGCAGATCGCCACGGCTACCACCGCTGCCCGGCGGGAGTTCAGCCCAAACCGGACCCCTGCCGACGGTCGGGTTGCGCGCCCCTTCCGTGCGTTCCGGTTAGCTCCTGGCACGTCAGGCGCCGGTGCGAGAACGCGGGAAAGCCAGCTCCCCGGCGTACCGGGCGGCATCACCGAGGGACTCCTCGATGCGCAGCAGCTGGTTGTACTTGGCCACCCGCTCGCTGCGCGCCGGCGCCCCGGTTTTGATCTGACCGCAGCCGGTGGCGACGGCCAGATCGGTGATGGTGGTGTCCTCGGTCTCACCGGAGCGGTGGCTCATCATGCACCGGTACCCGCTGCTCTGCGCCAGGGTGACCGCGTCCAGCGTCTCGCTCAGCGTCCCGATTTGGTTGACCTTGACCAGCAGGGCGTTCGCGGCCCGCCGGGCGATCCCCTCTTCCAACCGTTCGGGATTGGTGACGAACAGGTCGTCGCCGACGATCTGCACCCGATGGCCCAGCTGGGCGGTCAGTGCCACCCACCCGTCCCAGTCGTCCTCAGCCAACGGGTCCTCCAACGACACCAGGGCGTAGGAATCCAGCAGCTCGGCATAGAAGGCACTCATCTGCTCGGCGGAGCGGGTGGCGCCCTCGAAGCGGTAGCCGCCCCGGTCGGTGGAGTCCGTGGTGTGAAACTCGGTAGCGGCGACGTCCAGGGCCAAGGCGACGTCGCGGCCCAGGACGAGCCCGGTCTGGTCCACCGCCTGGCCGATGAGGTCGAGTGCCTCGCGCGTGCCACCCACGGCGGGAGCGAAGCCGCCCTCGTCGCCCAACCCGGTGGACAACCCGCGCGCCTTGAGCACCGACTTCAACGCGTGGTAGACCTCTGCTCCCCAGCGCAGCCCCTCCCGGAAGGTCGGGGCGCCCAGCGGGGCGACCATGAACTCCTGCACGTCCACCCCGCTGTCGGCGTGTGCACCGCCGTTGAGGATGTTCATCATCGGCACCGGGAGCACGTGCGCGTTCGGGCCGCCGACGTACTGATACAGCTCCAACCCACAGGATTCCGCCGCGGCCCGGGCCACCGCAAGGCTCACCCCAAGCAACGCGTTCGCGCCGAGGCGAGATTTGTCCGCGGTGCCGTCGAGGTCGACCAGCTTCTGGTCCACCACTCGCTGCTCGACGGCCTCCAGGCCGACGAGCTCGGGCCCGATCTCGTCCAGAACCGCCTGCACGGCCTGCTGCACGCCCTTGCCCCCGTAGCGGGCGCCACCGTCGCGAAGCTCCACCGCCTCGTGCGCACCGGTCGACGCACCGGAGGGAACCGCGGCGCGGGACAGCGTGCCGTCGTCGAGCGCGACCTCGACCTCGACGGTGGGGTTGCCGCGGGAGTCCAGAATCTCGCGGGCTCCGACCTGTTCGATGACGGCCACGGAAGGCTCTCCTGTCGTGCGGGGCGGTAGTCGGGCATGGTTGCGTTGCTGCCCGGCGATCGTATCGGCCGAGCTGGCTCGGGTGGTGAGGGCGCGCAGGCAGTCAGGCGGTTGCGGCTCTCGCGTAACCGTCGGCGCGGTTGAGCACCTCGCGCACGTACGAATCGGACTGGTTGTAGGTGCGGACGGCGTCGCGCCAGCCTGCTGCGGTGGTCAAGGCACCGCCGCTCGCGCAGAGGTAGCTGGCGGCGGCAAGTGCGGCGTCGTCGAGGTCGTCCGGATTGGCCACCCCGTCGCCGTCGGCGTCGACCCCCCAGCGCTGCCAGGTGGTGGGGATGAACTGCATCGGTCCGATCGCACGGTCGTGCACTCTGTCACCGTCCAGCGTGCCGCCGTCGGTGTCGCGGATCTCCGCCAACCCGGGGCGCCCGTCCAGCGCGGCACCCCGGATCGGTGGGCGTGCCACGGCGGTGGCGTCCAGGCGGGCGCCCCGGAAACTGCCGTGTCGGGTCTCGACGCTACCGATCCCAGCCAGGGTGGCCCACCCGATCCCGCAGCCCGGTGAGCTGCGGGCCAGCGACGCCGCCGCGTAGCCGTAGGCCTGCAGCGCTACCGGGGGGATGCCCAGTGCGGGCGCACGATCGGCGGCCCAGGCCACCAATTGGTCGGCGGGGCGCCCCGGTGCGTCGAGGTTGATCGCCGGTACCACCGACCCCGGGCCGGGCGGTGCGAGCGCCGGCGGTCGGGGGGGCGTGCGCGCCGGCGCCGCACAACCGACGAGGACGACAGCGGCGGCTAACGCCATAAACACGAAACGGCGTGGGTGGGGCACGTAGTCCATCGTCCCCCACCCTCGCACCCCCGCGTTATGTACAGATAACGCGGGGGTGAGGGCAGCCCGACGCGCGTTATGTACAGATACTGCGGGGGGAGGGGGACGGCGGCCTGTGGATAACTGCCGACGCGGCACCCGGAGCGGTCACCGGAGGTGGGCACACTCACCTGGTGACCCGATCCGTTCGCCGCCGCACCCCCCGCGAGCACACCGCGCTGCCGGACCTGCCTGAGCTGTTCCTGGGCTCCGAGGCCGTGCAGGCCGGGGACCTCAGCCCCAGCCAGCTCCGCAGCCCCCTGCTACGCCGAGTCGTTCGGGACGTGTACTCCCCCCGTGGCGTACCGCAGACCCACCAGCTGCGGTGCAGGGCGGCGGCGCTGGTCGTTGAGCCCGGCTGCGCCATCACAGCCCGGTCGGCGGCCACGATGCATGGGGTCGACCTGGCCGCCGCCTCGGACCCCGTCGAGCTGGTGACCAGCCCATCGGGTCGCCAACACCGCCGCCCCGGCATCACCGTCACCTGCACCACCTACCCCGTGCAGTCGGTTCCCTGGCACGGCGCGCGGTTGGCCACACCCGTGCACGCCGCCTTCGACATCGCACGGGCAGGCTGGCTTCCGAGGGCGGTGGGCGAGGTGGACGCCATGGTCCGCGCTGGTCTGCTCACCCGCGGCGAGCTGATTGGCTACCTCACCGATCGACATGACCACGGAATCGGGGCCGCCCGCGAGGTGGCGCGGTTGATTGACGTTCGGGCGCAGTCGATCCCGGAGTCGATCGTTCGGGTGCTGCTAGCCCAGGACGACCTGGCCGCTGAACCGCAGGTAAGCGTCGCGGACGAACGAGGCCTCATCGGGGTGGTCGACCTCGCGTTTCGTCGCTGGAAGGTGGCGGTCGAGTACGACGGGGTGTGGCACGGCTCCGCACATCGGGTGGGCGCCGACCGAGAGCGGCTGAACCGGTTGCACGCCGCCGGGTGGCGGGTGGTGTTCGTGACAGCCGAGGACCTCAAAGAGCCCGCGCAGATCTCCGCACGAGTCCGGGCGGCGCTCGACCCCCGGTCATGACCTCACCCGGCGGGTAACCCCCTCGCGTTATGTACAGATAACGCGGGAGGGGGGCCAGTGCTGGCGCCACTGGGAAGCGGTGAGCGCGGCCGCGTCCAACCCGTCGGCCCGGGCCGCACCCTCCGCGGCCCGCACGTCGGCGGCAAATCCGAGCGCCGCCCGGCGCAGCGCATCTTCGGCATCGCCATCGATGCCCCGCAGCGCCGCCGGGACCAGCTCGGCCGGAACCCCGGCCCGCTCGCCGCGAGCCACCAGCTTCGCGGCCAGGGCCAGCGCTGGCTGGGCTCGCGCCACCCCGTCCACCGCGGACTCGCGGCGCTTTTCCACCGCCTTCAGCTCCTCCCAGCGCAGCTGCTGCGCGGACGCGTCCAGCACCGACGCCCCGGCGCCGAAGACGTGCGGGTGGCGGTGCACCAGCTTGCTCACTAACGCCGCGGCCACGTCGTCAATGTCGAAACCATCGGCGATCCTGGCGTGGAACAGCACCTGCAGGAGCACGTCGCCCAGTTCTTCGATGACGTCGGCCGACACCCCAGATTCCAACGCGTCCAGTAGCTCATAGCACTCCTCCACCAGGTAGCGCCGCAGCGAGTCGTGCGTCTGCTCGGCGTCCCACGGGCAGCCGCCCACCGAGCGCAACCGGTCCATCACGTCGACCGCGTCGAGCAGGCGGCGCCCGTGGGGCTCACCGGCCAGCACCGGCTGGCCCAAGCCGCGGCGGCGGATCACCTCGGGGTGCGTCGGGTCGGAGCTGACCAGCACGGGTGCGGTGTCGACCACCGTGCACTGCGCCCGGACCGCCTCGACCACGTCGTCGGTGACCTGCACCGGGTGGCGCAGCAGCTCCAGCCCGGCGGCGGGTACCAGCTCAGGCCAGCGCCCGTCCAGCAACACCACCGTCATCGGTTCTTCTCAACCGGCTGCGGTCACGACGATCGCCGCAGGGACGTCCGTCGCGGCAATCACCCGGCTCGCTGTGGGGTCCCACTGCCCGTAACGGGGGTTCAGCCGGACCTGTGGATCACCAGCCAGCTGGGGCAGCAGGCTCAGACCCAGGCTGAGGGTGTTGCTGATCGTGGCTTGGGCGGCTGGGACGGCACCGGATGCGGTGGACACCGCGGCGTCGGTGCGGCGCGAAAGTATCCGCGCCACGTACCACTGCGGTGCCTGGGACTGCTGCCCAGCCAGCGCGAACGCCACCGCGTCCCCCGCCGGGGTGGCGAACACCGGGGTGGCGGCCAAGGTTGCCGCGGTAGCCGGGCTCAGGGCCAGGCCCTGCTGCGCCTGCTGGGTGCTGGCGGTGGCTTCGGCGACCACCGCAGCCGACTCGGCGTCGCTGACGGCCATTCGTCGCGCCTTGGTCTGGGCATCACCTCGGTCGGTGGCGGTCACCAGGTCGACTGTGACCCCCAGCCCGTCCCAGGCCTGTTTGCCCAGCTGGGCCAGGATCAGCTGGTCACGGACCAGTGCGGCGAACGTGTCCGGGGTGAGGTAGTTCTGGGCGGGCTGGGCCAGCACCGTGGCAGGGTTTAGCGTGGCCAGCTGGTCGGCGATCGCCTTCTCGTCCACCGCCAGCCCGGTGCGGGTCACCGCGGCCTGCACCAACCCGCGCAGCACGTCCTGGCTGAGCACCCGAGCGGTGACGGCGGGCAGCTGAGAGCGGACGTCGCTAGCCCCGGATCGGTAAGCCAGGACCGCGTCGACCTGGGACTGCAGCGACCGCACCGACACCGTGGTGTCCCCGACGTAGGCGGCGGTGCCGGCCTGCGACGCCCCGCACGCGGTGCTCAGCAAGGCCGCAACGACCAGCACGGTGACCGCTCGGAGTCCTCTCACAGCTCACACCTTCTCATGCACGCGTGCGCTGACCGCGGTGACGTCCACCGCCCCAGCCGCAGCGCCCCCCAGCTGCACCAGCAGGTCGGCCACGAACTGCAACAGGTCGGTGTCGCGCAGCCGCCAGGAGCCGATCCCGCCCGCACCGGCACGCGGCATCGGCAGTTGGATCAGTTTGCTGGTCGGTTTGTACAACGCGCTGGGGTAGAGCCGCTTGAGCCGCAGTTGCTGGGAGTCGGCCAGCTCCAGCGGGGACACCCGCAGCGCGGTGCCGGCTGCGGCGACTTCGGTCACCCCGTGCTCGCGGCACAACAGGCGTAACCGGGCCACCGCCATCAGGTTCTCCACCGGCTCGGGGGGCCGGCCGTAGCGGTCCACCAGCTCGGCGAGCACCGCGGCCAGGTCGGCGGGGTCGGGGGCCGACGCCGTCTTGCGGTAGGCCTCCAGGCGCAGCCGGTCGCTGGTGACGTAGTCGGGGGGGATGTGCGCGTCGACGGGCAGGTCCACCCGAACCTCTCGCACCTCCTCCGTCATCGGCACCCCGGTGCCGTCGGCGGCGGCGCGGAACGCCTCCACGGCCTCGCCGACCAGCCGGATGTAGAGGTCGAAACCCACCCCGGCGACGTGCCCGGACTGCTCGGCGCCGAGCACGTTGCCGGCCCCGCGGATCTCCAGGTCCTTCATGGCCACCGCCATGCCCGCACCCAGCTCGGAGTTGGCGGCGATGGTGGACAACCGGTCGTAGGCGGTCTCGGTCAGCGGCTTCTCCGGTGGGTACAGGAAGTAGGCGTACCCCCGTTCGCGGCTGCGCCCGACCCGCCCGCGCAGCTGGTGCAGCTGGCTCAGCCCCAGGGAGTCGGCGCGCTCGATGAGCAGGGTGTTGGCGTTGGAGATGTCCAGACCGGTCTCGATGATGGTGGTGCAGACCAACACGTCGTAGTCGTTCTCCCAGAACCCTTGCACGGTGCGCTCCAGGACCTCCTCGTTCAGCTGCCCGTGCGCCACCGCCACCCGCGCCTCCGGCACCAGCTGACGCAGCCGCGTGGCGGCCCGGTCGATGGAACTGACCCGGTTGTGCACGTAGAACACCTGTCCGTCGCGCAGCAGCTCGCGGCGCACCGCGGCGGCCACCTGCTTGTCGTCGTAACCGCCGACGTAGGTGAGGATCGGGTGTCGTTCCTCCGGCGGGGTGAGGATCGTGGACATCTCCCGAATGCCGGCCAGGCTCATCTCCAGGGTGCGCGGGATGGGCGTGGCGCTCATGGTGAGCACGTCCACCGCGGTGCGCATCGCCTTGATGTGCTCCTTGTGCTCCACCCCGAAGCGCTGCTCCTCATCGACCACCACCAGGCCGAGGTCCTTCCACCCGACCCCGGTCTGCAGCAACCGGTGGGTGCCGATGACGATGTCCACCGATCCGTCGGCGAGCCCGGCGAGCACTCCGGCTACCTCGTGCGGGTCGGTGAACCGGGACAGACCCTTGATCGTCACCGGGAAACCGGTCATCCGCTCGGCGAAGGTCTGCAGGTGCTGCTGGGCGAGCAGCGTGGTGGGCGCCAGCACCGCCACCTGCTTGCCGTCCTGCACGGCTTTGAACGCCGCGCGCACCGCGATCTCGGTCTTGCCGTAGCCGACGTCGCCGCAGATCACCCGGTCCATCGGAACCGGCTTTTCCATGTCGGCCTTGACGTCGTTGATCGCGGTCAGCTGGTCGATGGTCTCGGTGAACGGGAACGCGTCCTCCAGCTCACGCTGCCAAGGGGTGTCCGGGCCGAAGGCGTGCCCTGGCGCGGCTTGGCGCGCCGCGTACAGCGCCACCAGCTCCGCGGCGATCTCCCGGACGGCCTTGCGCGCCTTGCGCTTGGTGTTCTGCCAGTCCGAACCGCCGAGACGGCTCACGGTCGGCAGCTCGCCACCGACGTACCGGGACAGCTGGTCGAGGCTGTCCATCGGCACGTACAACCGGTCGCCGGGGTGCCCGCGTTTGCTCGCGGCGTACTCCAGGACGAGGTACTCCCGCCGCGCTGTGACGTCGCCGGTGCGCACGGTGCGTTCGGTCATCTCCACGAACCTGCCGATGCCGTGCTGGTCGTGCACCACCAGGTCGCCGGCGCCCAGGGCCAGCGGGTCGACCTGGTTGCGCCGCTTGGCTGGCATCCGTCGTCCGTCCGCGGTGGACGCGGCCCGGTTGCCGGTGAGGTCGGTCTCGGTCACCACCACCAGCCGGGCACCGGGCGCCACCACCCCGTCGGCCAGGCAGCCTTGCAGCACCGTGACCCGGCCCGGTGCCGGGACCGAGCCCGGTGCACCGTGCAACGCGGGCACCTCCGCCTCGGCAAGACGTTCCAACACCCGTTGCGCGGTCCCAGCCCCGGCCACCACCACCACGCCGGTACCACCGTCGGCGGCGTGGGCGCGCAGCCCGGCGAACGTCGCGGCGATCTCCGTCTCCGATCCCCGCGCCGAGGCCACCGCCGACAATCCCAGCTCCATCACCCCGCTCCCACTGCCCCGACCCGACATCAACGGGCTCAGCGACCACCACGGCACCCCGGCGGAGCGTGCGTTGGCCACCACCGCCGACAGGCTGCGGTAGGCCGACGCCCCCAGGTTCATGCCCTTGGGGTCCAGTGGGGCGGTGCCACCCACCGATGCTGCGCTCCAGCTGGCCTCCAGGAATTCCTGACCGGTACGCACCAGGTCGCCAGCACGGGTGCGTACCTTCTCCGGGTCGCACACCAGTACGTGCGCACCAGGGGGGAGCACGTCGGTGAGCAGCTGCAATTCCCCGCCGTGCAGCGCCGGCAGCAGCGCCTCCATGCCCTCGACGGGGATACCGCCGGCCAGCTTGTCCAACATCTCGACGAGGGCGGCGTCACCGGCGTGGTCATGGGCCAGGTCGGTGGCCTTGGCTCGGACCTGTGCGGTGAGCAGCAGTTCGCGGCAGCCGGGGGCGATGAGTTCGGCGACCCGCAACTCGTCGATGGAGCGTTGATCGGCGACGGAGAATGGCCGCAGTTCGCTGACCTCGTCGCCCCACAGCTCCACCCGCACGGGGTGGTCGGCGGTCGGCGGGAACACGTCGAGTATGCCGCCGCGCACCGCGAACTCCCCGCGCTTGCCCACCAGGTCAACCCGCAGGTAGGCCAGCTCTACCAAGCGTTGCACCAGGTCGTCCAACGGGTGTTCCTGACCGACCCGCAACCGGACCGGTTCGATATCCCCCAGCCCGGGCGCCATCGGCTGCACCAGGCTACGCACCGTGGTCACCACGACCCGCAGCGCGCCCTGCGCGTCGGGATGAGCGAGACGGCGCAGCACCTCCAGGCGGCGGCCCACCGTGTCCGCCCGGGGTGAGAGCCGCTCGTGCGGCAGCGTCTCCCAGGACGGGAACACCGCCACCTGATCGGCCCCTAACAGCTCCGCGAGGGCGGCGCCCAGGTCGTCTGCCTCGCGGCCAGTGGCGGTGACGACGAGGACCGCAGCCCGCTGCGCCAGCGCACCCACCACGAACGGCCGAGTCGACCCCGGTCCCTCCAGTTCCAGGTGGGCCTGACCGGCCGCGTCGGCGACGGTGGCCAGCGCCGGGTCGGCGAGGGCGGTGGCCAGCAAACCGGACAGGGCGGGCACGGCGATCGGGGCAGACACGAGCAAACACTCCCAGGGTGGGGACGAGCGGACAGGCGAGCACCGAGCGCCCGGCCGAGTGACACCGGTCGAGCTCCACCCATCCGGGCAGGCATCGCAGGGCCAGTCTAGGTCGGTAGGCACGACGCCCGCTTCCGCCGCGGCCTGAGGCCGCGTTGTCGGTGACCCTGCCTGCCGACGCAACTGCAGGCAGACTCCAGGGATGCGACCACCGGTCTACGTGTTGCTCGGCTTGGTCGGCGCGCTCGCCGTGTCCGGCTGCAGCGGGAGCGCCCCGCCGCGGGCCGCCAGCCCCGTGGCAGGGGCACCTGCGCTGCAGGTCGCCACGGTGGTGGCCGGCCTGCAGAATCCGTGGGACGTGGGGTTCCTGCCGGACGGGTCGCTGCTGGTGACCGAACGGCCTGGCCGGGTGCAGCTGGTGCGCGACGGCGTGGCCACCCAGGTGCGGATGGACCTCGCCGACGTCTACGCCCGAGGTGAGGCCGGGTTGATGGGCCTGCTGGTGCACCCCGACTTCGCCGCCAGCCGGAAGTTCTCCACCTGTCAGGCGCACGCCCCCGGCGGCTCGCCCGTCGACGTTCGGGTGCTGACCTGGACACTGGCGGCCGACGGCGGTTCCGCTACCGCAGCGCCGCAGCCCCTGCTCGCCGGATTACCACTGAACCCATCCGGTCGGCACTCCGGGTGCCGGTTGGGGCTGGACCCGGCGGGTGCTCTGATGATCGCCACCGGAGACACCGCCGACCCGGCCGCACCGCAGGACCTGGGCAACCTCGGTGGCAAGACGTTGCGTGCCGACCTGGCCACCGGCGCCCCGATTGCGGGTGGCCCGTTCCCCGCGGCCCCGTACGTGTGGACTCGGGGCCACCGCAACCTGCAGGGCATCGCGGTGCGCCCGAGCACCGGGCAGGTATTCACCGCCGAGCACGGTCCGTCGGTGGACGACGAGGTCAACCGGGAGGTGGCCGGCGCCAACTACGGCTGGGACCCGAGCCAGGGCGGCACGGTCAGCCGGTACGACGAGTCGGTGCCGATGACCGACACCACCCGCTTCCCCGACGCTGTGGCGGCCGTGTGGAGTTCCGGTGCGTCCACCGAGGCGGTGTCCGGGGCAGCATTCGTCTCCGGCGCGCAGTGGGGGGTGTACGACGGTGCCCTCATGGTGGCCGCGCTCAAGGGCCAGAAGATGTTGGCGATGCAACTGGACGCCGGCGGCGCGGTAACGGCCGTGAACACCCCACCGGAGTTGGTCGACGTGGCCGGCAGGTTGCGATCGGTGCACCAGGGTCCCGACGGTGCGCTTTACCTCACCACCGACAACGGCTCCGACGACGCGGTGCTGCGGGTGAGCCCGGCCGCCTGAGTGCGACCTCCCTACTGGCCGGCGCTATGGCGTTCGGGCACTCGCCACCGCAGCCGCGCCGACCCCGTGCTCGGCGAGCACAGCCTGCACCGCCCGATCAATCGCGAACCTCCGCAGGCCCCGGTGCACCAGGCTGTGGTCACCGGCGTCTCCGACGTGCACGACAACCGGCCAACCGCTGCTGTGCAGCCGGGCCAGCGCCCGCACGCCGCGGTTGGCCACGAACGCGCGGTGATCGGCTGGGGCCATCACCAGGGTGACCCGCGCCCCCGCGTCACGCAGGCGCCGCAGCACCACCTCCGGAACGTGCGCCAGGCCGCGGCGCCCCATCCACCGCCAGACCGGGTCGGGGACGAACGGCTTGATGACCGTCTTCGCCCGGCCGAGGCCAGTGGCGACGGCGACGTTCTCCGGGTCGTCGACGGGGGTCCAGTCCTTCACCTGACGGCCAACCAGGAACCGGATGGCACCGAGCAGCACCACCGAACCTGCCGCTCCTTCGCTGGCCGCCTCGCCAGCCAGCCAAGCACCCGAGCAGTGACCCACCAGGGTGACGAGCTCGGGTGGGCGTCCGAGCGCGGCCAGCACCGCGTCGAGGTCTTGGTGCGCTGCGGCGCTGTAGGCGGGGGTGCGCTCGTCGGCGTGCACCACCGAACTGTCGCCGGTACCGCGACGGTCGAAGCGCAGGCAGCACACTCCGTTCGCCGCCAACCGCCGGGCCAGCTGCACCCAGATCCGCCCCGTCCCCACCCGGTACTCCGTCGAGGAAGGCAGCGCCACGACCAGCGGACCGCCGCCCGGTTCGTGATCAGGCGTGCTGAGCGGCTGGGAGAGGATGCCGAACAGCCCGTCGGGGCCGAGCCGCACCAACCGTTCTACGACGGCGGCCTGCCCAGCGCTACCGCCCAGCGCCGCCGTGCGGCGCAGCGGAACCCGTAGGGGCTCCGACCGGGCGCCGAACCGTTGCGCCAGCCAGGCGGTGAGGGCCGCGGTGCTGGCGCCGGGCAACCGCACTTCGAAGGTCGCGACGTCGAAGACCTGCTCGTGCCCGCTGAGCACCTGCCTGCTGGCACGAGTGCGTTCGGCGTAACCGGCGAGCACCCCCTCACTCCAGCGTTCGGTGCGCGCCGCCACCAGGACGGGGGCGGCGAGATCGGCCGCCGGATGATCCGCCAGTGACAACGCGCGCAGCGCGGCGGCGGCGTCTGGGTGCAACTCGGCCCCGACCAGCGCCGTCACATCGGAGTCGGGGCCGGTGTCAGGGGCGACCGCACCGCCACCCAGGGGGGAGACATCCACCTTCAGCCGGTACAGCACCGACTGCTCGCGGAGGTACGTGCGACCCCGGGTGACCGGGTCCCACAGCGCGAGGGCGGTCAGCGGGCCGCTGGAGCCGGCCGCCGCCGCCGCCAGCAGCGCCCCGGCACGCAGTCCGAGCAGGGCGACCTCGCGTGCCCCGGCGCAGCGCGCGTGCTCGACCGCGGCGTGGATGGCCTGCACCCACCGGTCCACCGCGTCGGGGGCCAACTCCTCGCCGGCGCTGTCACCGCACCCGGGGTAGTCGAAACGCAGCACGGCGACCCCGGCGGCGCACAGCTGCTGCGCCGCCAGTGCCATCAGCCGGTAGGCATGCACGGTCTCCTTACCCAGCGGGGGGCACAGCACGACCGCGCCCCTGGCCACCTCGCCGTCGGGCACGTTCCAGATCCCCAGCAGCACATTGTCGTCGCCGCCGAACCAGGTTTCCTGCACCGTCATGGCCGGGCCCCGAAGGTGATCTCGCGAACCGAATTCACCGCGCGCACCCGGCCGACCGGCGCGGGGACCCCCACCGGGGTCGGGACACCGCCGCCCGAACCGCCCGCGCGCAGCAGCACGGCGCGGCTGGCGCCAGCGGGCAGATGAAACCAGGAGTCGCTGGGCTCGTGGCCGGGCACGTCGATGCACACCCACTCGGCGGTGGCCCGGGTGGTCACGGTCAGGGTCCAGCCTGCCGTCGTGGCAGCCAGTTCGGCGCGCAAGCCGACGTCCTGCTCCCGTGCTCGGGCATGGTCGCCGACCAACCAGGTCGCGTCGGCGAGCGGTTCGCCGGAGTGCGCCCGCAGCGCCACCGTGACCGCGTCGTAGGCCCGAGGTCCGAAGCCGTAGGCGTGGTTGACGTCGAGGAACCGCCCGGCGAGTTCGTCCACACCGGTCTGCCACGCGCTGTGGGCGTCGACCCGGACCGCTCGGTCGGCCAGGGTGAGGGCGGTGCCCTGCACGGTGTGCGCCACCACGGTCAGCTCACCCGTCACCGCAGCGGCGGTGTCGTTGATCAGGTCAATGCCCACCCCGTCCAGGTGGTCGTCACTGAGCAGCACGGCGACCGGGCTGCACACCCGCCGCAGCGCATGCCAGGGTGCCTTCGGAGTGTGGTCGGCGTCCAGCAGCCCCCACCCCGGCCCGGCCTCCAGGTCGACGGCGCTGAGCACCAATCCCCCGGCGCAGCCCGACCTCGGCCGCCGCCACCAGGTCATCACCTCGGTCACCGCGACACACACCGCGGCTCGGCCCAGATCCAGGTAAAGCTCGGGATCGATCCGCCGCACCAGGAACGGGTCGACACCGAACTGGGTGCGCACGTAGTGGTCCCGGACGTCCTCGAAGTCCCAGGAGGAGCCCCGGTCCCTGGGCACCGTCGCCTTCCAGGCGGGGTGGTGCCCGGCGAGCGCGGCCGAGCCGAAGTGCTCGGCCACCGCGGCCCGCTCGGGAGGGCAGGCGAAGGCCAGGCATTCCGCGGCGAACCGCACCCCGGCGTTACGCACCTCCCGCGGCGGCGCCAGGTAGGCACCCACCCCGAACCAGTGCGCGATACCGCTGCCGGCGTGGGTCGGCAACGGCCCGCCGGTGGGGCTGGAGGTGATCAGCACAACCTCGGGCAGCAGCGGCGCGACAATGCCCGGGACTATTTCCTCGATTGCGGGCACACGGCGGCCGTCCGCGGGTAGGCCCAACAGGACGGGTTGTTGCTCGGTCTCGCTGCCCCCGGACACCACGACGACGGCGGGGTTGCCCTGCAACCGCTCGCACAACTGCCGCAGCTCGGTCCGCAGCAGCGCCTCGGTCTCGCCACCGGCCGGGTCGAGGGTGGCCAGCATGACGTCCTGCCAGACGAGCAGGCCCAGCTCGGCGCAGGCCAGGTAGAAGGCGTCGTCCTCGTACACCGTGGTCCCGGGGATCCGCACCATGTTCAGCCCGGCCTCGGCGAGCCGGGCGAGGACGGCGCGGGTGCCCGCGGGTCGGCGGTGAATCCCACCGGATCCAGTGGCGACCACACCGCGCCGCGACAGAACACCTCGGTGCCGTTCACCGACAGGGTGAATCCGCCCCCGGCGCGGTCGGCTGCGACGGTGCGGAAACCGACCACACCCAGGTCGATAGCGCACCCGGCCACCTCCAGGATGACCCGGTGCAGGGTTTGCGCCCCGTACCCGCGGGGCCACCAGCGGGGCACCCCGGGCAGCTGCAGGGTGGCCGACAGCACCGAGTGCGCCCCGTCGGCACGCAGGTCCACCGGGCAACACACGTCCCCGACCATCACCTGCGCGGGCCGCGAATCACCGCCGGCGCCGGGCGGACCCGCGATCCGCGCGCTGACCCGCAGCACACCGGTCGCACCGTCCACTGTGGCCTGCAGGGCGCTCTCGGTCACCCGCAACCCGTCGGGGCCCCACAGCCGCACCCCGCGCCATGGGCCCACCGGCGCGGCGCAACCGGTGAACACCTCGGCCCGCCCCAGCAGGGTGGTGCGCTGCCAGCGCAGACCTTGCTGGCTCACCAGCGAGCTACGCCACCGCCCGCGCGGGCGGCGCACCGCCAGTTCGGCTGCCAGTGCCCGGCACCGCAGCACCAACCACGACCCGGGTGCGGCTTCCCCGAGCGCCACCGCCACCTCGGTGAACATCGACCGGGTGGTCGCGATCAGCGCGCCGTCGCAGTAGACGTCGGCGACGGTGGCCAACCCCGGCAGGATCAGGGTCGACCCCGCGGGCGCACCACAGGGCAGCCGGGTGCGAAACCACCAGTCCTCGCTGTCGTAGTCCCGCCGCAACGCCGCCTGCCTGCCGTGCGCCGCACGCACCGCAGCAGCCGCGGTCCCCGGGACGATCGCGGGTAACCACTGCACGTCGGCGTCGGGGAGCGCCGTCACGTCCGGGACCGCGGCGGCCGGGCTCGACCCGCACCACCAGGCGGCGTCGGCCAACAGGTCGACGGCGGGTGCGGGCGCGCCAGCGCTCAGCGGTGCCATGGGTCCGGCATCCCGATCAACCCAGCAGCAGTTCGGTCGCCCGCGCCCAATGCTGGGCCATCCGGGCCAGTTCGGGTGCGGGGTCGCCTCGGCGGCCACCGGCGATGCGGGCCACCCGGAACTGGACCGACTTGGCGGCCTCGGCGACCGCCAGGAACTCCACTGCGGCCGCGCCAGCTCCCGGCGCCGTGGTGGCGGCATACCGGCACACGTCGGCGGCCAGCTCGGCGGTGAACCCGCATTGGCGCAGCACACCGAAGGACCAGCTGTGGAAAGCGTCCAGCCCGGCACCGGCCAGCCAATCCACATCGGACAGTACCCGTTCGCCGAGCCGTTGCACCGGGTTGGTCTGCGGTGCTCGCGCCAGGTGCGAGGCGAACACCTCCCGCGCCGCGCCCGCGTCGGCGGCATGCACCCGGCCCAGGTCCACCGCTTCCACATAGGGCACCAGCACCTCGGGGGCGCCGCCAGCCAGGCGCAGCAGCGCCACCATGTCCGGCCCACTCGCCTCGTGGTAACCCGCGCCGTGGAAGTAGGCCATCCGCTCGGCTGCCAGGTCGAGTTCGTTGACCACCACGGTGGTCTTGACGTGGGACTGGTGGTAATCCGTGCCCCGGGTGTCCGGCAACCAGTAGGCGTCCACCTCCACCGTCAGCAACCGGCCGCGGGCGAGTTCCTCGGCGATGTGCTCGGCTACCGGGCGCCAGACGTTGAGCTCGGCCACCTCGATTCCGTACAGCAGCCGCAGGTCCTCGGCGGGGAACTTCAGGAACGACCACTGGCTGCCGTCGAAGTCTGCGCTCAGCGCGGCGGCGGCGGCAGGCACCGGGTCCAGACCGAGTGCGGCGAGCACCTCCACCCAGACATCGACGTAGCAGTTGGTCTCCGTCCACACCCGACCGCCGCGGTGCACGGGGTGCGTCTGGTAGCCGGCCACGCTGACCGGCAGCAACCGCAACGCCCCGTCCGGGGCGGCTGGGCTCGTCGCCGGGGCGGCGCTCACCGCATCCGCTCCCGGATGCGCGCCGGCCAGCGACCCGGGTCGACACCGTGGGTGCGCACCATCGCCAGTGCCAGGCGCTCCAAACCGAAACCGACGCACGCACTGTGCGCCGGCTGCCCGTCGGGTGTGCGGATGTCGAAAGCCCGGCCGAAGTGGTCGCGGTGGCAGTTGCACGACACCACCGCGGTGCCCTCGTCCAGGTCCCCGTACAGGCGCACCACCAGTTCCGTCTTGAGGTTGTCGCGCTCCTGGCCAGCCGCGAGCAACCGCCCGGCGCGGCCGAAGAACGGGTCGTTGGCGGGCACCGCGCTCCAGGACAGACCCAGATCGTCGAGCACCTCACCGCCGCGCTGCACCCAGTCGTCCCGGTGCTGCGCGGCTTGATCGGGCGAGCCGACCCGGACGAACTCGTGCTGGCGGAAGGCCTGCATCCGGGCGGGGTCCACCGCAGGCTCGTGCCGAAAGCAGTAGCCCTGCACGTCCAGGAGCACACCATCGGTGGGCAGTTGGCCGGTCAGCATCGGGTAGGCCGGGTGGCAGGCCGCCGACACGAGGGCGGTCGAGGCCGGCGTCAACCACGAATCCCAGGGTTGTCCCGCTGCGCGGGCGCTGAGCATCGCGGCGTGATCGCGGTCGTCGCCGCGGAAGGTGTGCACGGCGCCGGCGAGGTGCGGAAACGACGCCAGATAGTCGGTCCGGTCGAAGTCGGCCAGCGCGAGCACCGGGGGGAAACGGTAGCGGGGCACGTCAGCGGGCCCGGCCGCGCGCACCACCCGGCTGATGCCCTCGACCACGTCCTCGAACGTCCCGGTTCGCCCGTAAAGCCCAGCCGCGGACGCCGGCACCAGCAGGCCGGCGTCGATCAGCGCATCGGCGAAGGCGCGCCGGGCTCGGTCCAGCTCACCCTGCTCGGCGGGCGCCACTGCCGGCGGCCTGACCGCCGTCGGGGTGCTCATGTCGAGGCTCCGCGGTGCACCAGTGCCAGCTGCGCGTTGTTGGCCATGATGCGGTCGTTGCTCACCATCAAGGGAGCCCCAAACGCGTCGCGCAGGTGACGCCCCAGGCTGAACTCGCTGTCCTGGCGGTAGCCGGCGATACCGCAGACCCCCAACGCTTGCCCGACAACGTCCACGACCAGCCCCGACGCGGTGACCTTCAGGTTGTTCATGGCCAAGGAAAATCCGATTCCGGTCAGCACGTCGTCGTCGGCGCTGACAGCGTCGAAGGCGTTGGCCGAGCCGGCGACCAGGTGACGGAACTGGGCGACGGTGCCGAACAGGTGCGCCAGGCGCACCGCGGCCGGTGACACCGCGTCGGGCCGGGAGCGGGCTGCTCGCTGAGTGCTGCGTCGCGCCAGGTCCGTCGCCGCCTCGGCGATGCCCAGCCACGCGTAGGCCCAGAGCACGTGCGACACCGGCAGCATCGACCGCGCGGAGATCTCGGCGTAGGGCTCGGTGAGCACCAGGTCCGCGGCTCCGGTGGCGCTCAGCTGGTAACCCGGGCTGCAGGTACCCCGGAAGCCGAGGGTGTCCCAGGTCCCGGTTTTTTCCAGCACCAGGCCGGGGCGCCGGCAGATCACCAGCACCTGGTCGTTGGGGGGGCTCTCGGCGGTGCGCCGCGCGGTGGCCAGCACCACGTCCGCGTGCTCGCCGTAGGAGATCACCGGGGCATTCTTCACCAGCCGGAACTGGTCGCCCTCGCGTTGCACCGCGCAGCTGCTGGAGCGGACGTCGCCGCCGATGCCGATCTCCGTGGTGGCCGACGCCAGCAGCAGTTGGTCGCGCACGATCTCGCCCAGCAGCTCTTGACCGGCCGCGGAGTGGTCGTGACGGACGAGGCAGAACACCTGGATCTGGTGCATCGCGAAGATCATGGCCGTGGACGCGCAGCGCCGGCCCAGCAGTTCGGTGAGCGCCCCAACCTCGGCCAGGTTCAGGCCGTGCCCGCCCAGGTTCACCGGTACCGCACAGGACAGCAACCCCGCCTGCCGCAGCGCATGCACGGCCTCGGCGGGAAAGCGCCCCCGGCGGTCCACGTCGTCGGCGTGCGCGCCGGCGAGTTCCGCGGCCGGGCGCGCGAGGTCTGTCACCGACCCGGCATCAGGCCCGCGCGGCGGTGCGCTGACGGCGGTCACACCGTCAACTCCTCGACGGCGGCGTGGATGGCACCGACGCTGCCGAACGTCGCCTTGCGTAGCATCCGGTCGGGGAACTCGATGTCGAAGGCATCCTCCAAGGCCAGCATGACGTTGACGCTGGCGTGCGAGGTCAGCCCCGCCGCGTACAGGTCCTCGTGCAGCCCGAGCCGGTGGGCGTCGGTCGGCAGGCGGCCGTGCTCGGCGAGAACGGTCCTGATCTGCGACTCGCTCATCTGCGTTTCACCTCATCTGCCTGCGCACCCTGGGCATCGACTTCTGCCAGTACCACCGCCATCGCCATGATCGGCTCGTGCGACAGCGACACCTCGAAGCTGCGTATCCCCTGCGCGGCGGCCAGCGCGGCCGCCTGGGCATGCAGCGCGATCACCGGACGACCCGAGTGGTCACTGCCCACCTCGATCGATCGCCACGGCAGTGCCCCGGACAGCTCACCCAGCACCTTCGCCACCGCTTCCTTGGCGGCGAAACGGGCCGCCAGCCGTTGGCTCAGTATCGGCCCTGCGCACCCGGCGAGTTCCGCGTCAGTGTAGATCCGCCGCAGGTAACGGTCGCCGAACTGCTCGATGCTGGCGGCAACGTCGAGCGGATTCGTGAGATCGCAGCCCACCCGAAACCCGGCCATCGTGCCGACCTCAGGCACCGGTGCGGCGCAGCACCGCAACCACGGTGCGCAGCAGGATCTTGACGTCCAACCACAGCGACCAGTTCTCGATGTAGACGTTGTCGTAGCGGGCCCGCTCCTCGATCGAGGTGTCCCCCCGCAAGCCGTTCACCGCCGCCAACCCGGTGATCCCTGCCGGCACCCGGGTGCGTGCGTGGTAGCTGGGGTAGGCAGCGCGGAACTGGTGGACGAAGTGCGGGCGTTCCGGGCGGGGTCCCACCAGCGACATTTCCCCGCGCACCACGTTGAACAGCTGCGGCAGCTCATCCAGCGAGGTGCGCCGCAGGAACCGCCCGACCGGGCGTAGCCGATCGTCGAGGGAGACGTTCCATTTTGTTTGCGACTCGGTCGGCGACACCGGGGCAAGGGAACGAAACTTGACGATGTCGAGCTGCTTGCCGTCCAGGCCCACCCGCGCCTGACGGAAGAAGATGCCGCGGCCGCCCTCGAAGCGGACAGCCAATACGCAGACGGCGAACAGCGGCGACAACACCGCCAGCGCCCCGGTCGACACCACCAGGTCGAACACCCGCTTCAGCGCCCAGCGCCGGGAGCGGAACGCCGCCCGCCGAGCCCGCACGACGGGCAGCCCGTTGATCTCGTCGGTGTCGGAGGTGAGCGCGTGCAGCTCGAACAGCCGGGGGACGAAGAAGATCTCGCAGGACAACCGGTCGCAGGTGCGCAGGACCTCCACCATGTCGGAGCTGCGGACCGTGCCGAAGGCCACGAACACGTTGGTCACGCGGTGGGTCACGATGGCGTGAGCCAGGCTCGCCATCGTGCCCAGCACCGGTGCGCCCAGCTCGTCACCGTCCAGCAGCGGATCGTCGTCGAGGAAACCGACCAGCTTCAGACCCAGCCCAGGGTCAGCAACCATGCTCGCACCCAGCCGCCCGCCGATTACCCCGGCGCCGAGCACCAATGTCGGGCGCGCCACCCGGCGCCGGCGCCATGCCACGATCGCCCGGTAGGCCAACGTTCGAGTCACCAACAACGATCCCGCCACGACCAGTGCGGTGACAACGTCGCGCAGGCCGGGTGCGGAGGCGGCGATCTCCGTCCAGGCGAATACCGTCGCGGCGCTGGCCATCAGCGACCCACCGACGATGCGCGGCGAATCGTCCAGCGCCGACCGCAGCAGGCGGGGTCGGTACAGCCCCAGCAACCGGAAGGCCAGCAGTGTCGCCACGGCAGCCAGCACGGTGAAGCCGGCCACACCGTGCAGCAGGGCGGTGACACCCACAGCGCAGCCGGTGTCAGCGGCCAGCAGGAACTGGGTACCGGTAATTCCACCGGCGCGGTAGGCCACCACGGGGCGGGTGGGGGCGGCGGCGGCCTGGCCCTTACGGGAAAGCTGCTCAGCAGGGGCCACGGTGCGCGCTGCCACGCTGTCCAGGACCGTCATCGACCACTCCTCCACCCACCGGTTGACCACACTGCTGCCGTGCCTCGATCCGGTCTGCCCGGGTGGGCCGCCACGCTCGGTGTCACTGCAATAACGAGAAGCGTTGTGGCGGGTGACGCTGCGGCGACAATCGGGGTCAACGTAACGTTACGTAGCGGTTGCGGGCGCACCCTAGGGCCGAAACCACCTGAACGGGTGAACATCGTCAGCGGTGTGATGGTCAGCTTCCGATGTGCCCCAAGCTTCAGCGAGCCGAAACTGCGCGCGAGCGCACTGCATTTTCCCGCCGAGAGGACCGCGCCGTGACCCGCCTGCTGATCACCGGAGGCGCCGGGTTCATCGGCGCCAACCTGGCCGGGCACGCACGTGCGGCGGGGGTCGACGTGACGGTCCTGGACGACCTGTCCGCTAGTCATTCCGGCAGCCTCGATGGCCTCGAGGTCAATCTGGTGGTGGGGTCGGTGCTGGACGCCGGCATGCTGGACATCGCGTTGCGCGGGGTCGACTCGGTGGTGCATCTGGCGGCCGTCGCCGACGTCCCCAGCTCGATCCGCGCGCCGCTGGCCAGTCATGCGGCGAACGCCACCGGCACCCTGATGGTGCTGGAGGCCTGCCGTAGAAACGAGGTGGGTCACCTCGTCGCCGCCTCTTCCAGCGCCGTGTACGGGGCCAACTCGGCAAGCCCGGCCCACGAACGTCAATGGGTGCGACCACTGAGCCCGTATGGGGTGAGCAAACTCGCTACCGAGGCGTACGTGCTCGCCTACCAATCATCCTTTGACCTGGCCACGATGGCGTTCCGGTTCTTCAACGTCTACGGCCCGGGTCAGTCGGCCAGCCACGTCTACGCCGCGGTGATCCCCGCGTTCGTCGACGCCCTGCTCGGCGGCCGAACGTTGACCGTCCATGGCGACGGCCGCCAGACCCGTGATTTCGTGTTCGTGGGCAGCGTCTGCCAGGTGCTGCTGCGGGCCGCGCAGACCCGGATGACTCACCCGGAACCGGTCAACCTAGCGTTTGGCACCGAGACCAGCCTGCTGGATCTGGTCAGCCAGCTCGAGGCAGCGACCGGGCTGGCCGCGCCGCTCCGCCACGGCGACCCGCAGGTCGGCGACATCGCGCACTCCCGGGCCGACCCGAGCATGCTGCGGTCGTTGTTCCCCGAGGTGACGCCGGTGGGTCTGGGCGACGGGCTGGACGCGACGATCGCCTGGTTCCGGGCCCGCGCCTGTTGAGCTACCCGGCCGGGGCGTGCGGCCCGTGCACCGGGGTGCGGTGCGCATCCGGCCAGTCGCTGCCCCGCCGGGCGAGCTGGTGGCGCAGCCGAGCTGGTCCGACCCCCTGGTGCATCGTCAGCCGGGGCAGCCACATCTGCGGGCTTACCGGGCTGAGCAGGCCGTTGAGGAAGGAGTAGCCCGTGGTGTAGCCCGCTAGTTGCGCTGCGTCGCGGACCCTGAGGTCGTGATGGCCGAACGGGTAGGCAAGCTCGGTGACCGCCCGCTTGCCCAGTTCGGTCAGACCCGCTCGGGTAGCGACGAGTTCCTCGCGCAACGCGGGCGCGGCGAGGCAGACGAGGCAGGCGTGCGTGCTGCCGTGCCCGGCGAGGCTCACACCGGCGGCCGCCGTTTCCGCCAGTTCCGCCCGTGTCATGGTGCGCTGACTGCCCGGCCACCACGGCGGATCCATGCCGAGGCGGTCCAGCACCGGCAGCACGGTGGCAGGCCAGCCCCGGGCGGCGAGCTCGGGCAGCGCCAGGTGGTGCACGCCGATCAGCGCGTCGTCGAACACGATGGACACCAGCCCGTGCAGCGGTTGCCCGGTGATGCGGCGGCGGGACAACTCACCCAGTGCCACCACGGTGAGGCGGAGGCGGGCGAGCACCGTGAGGTGCTGGCGGAACCGGGAGATCGAGACGGCGTAGGAGAACGGGGCAGCGTCGTCGTCGATGATGTCGTGATAAGCCAGGACCACCGCGGCGGTGTGCTCGCGCGGGCGAACCAGGTCGGCTGCGGCAACCGCGCCAGCGCGGAGCTGCGCACGCAACGCCGCGACCTTGGGCGGGCTCATCTCAGCACCTCCTGGAGCATCGCCACGACGGTGTTTCGGGCGTCATGTCGGGCGGCCACCCGTGCCCGTGCCCGCCCCCCGACCCTCGCCCGCAGCTCAGCGTCCTCGAGCGCCCGCGCAAGCGCCGCAGCCAGGTCCGCGGCATCCCCGGGGTGCACTAGCAAGCCGGCTCCCCCGGCGAGGTAGTCCGCGGTGCCCCCGTGGTGGGTACCCACGACGGGCACCCCCATGCTCATGGCTTCCAGCACGGCGATCGGCCCCGCCTCGGGCGCGATACTGGCCGAGACCGCCACGTCCCACCCCTGCAGTGCACTCCGTGGGTCGACGTGGCCGAGGAAACGGACCCGCCCCGTGAGGTCGGGCAGCTCGGCCCGTTCGTGCAGCGCCCGGACGTATTCGATGTCACCGGGGAAGTGACCTCCGGCCAGTTCCAGCACGACCTGGGGCAGGGTCGCCACCGCCTCCAACAGGACCTGCTGGCCTTTCCACGGCGTGAGCAGGGCCAGCGAACCGATGACGGCGGGCTGGTGCAGGGTGGTGCTGGTCGCGGGCACCGGCCAGCGAACACCGTTGTGCGCCACGGTCACCGCCAGCCCCAGTGCGCGCAGCGGCACCGCGGTGGGCTCGGACACGGCCACCGCCCGGCGCAGGAACACCCGCACCGCACGCACCAGCAGTCGCTGGTCGCCGCGGTGCACCACGTCGTGCACCAGCCACACCGCGCTGCGGTGCGGAGCGGCCAGCGCCACCGCGGGCAGGGCGAGCAGCGAGTTGACCACGACCCGGGTGCCGCGGCGGGTGTGCCGGCGCAGGCGCCACGCCGCCGTCGCCGAGCGCGCGGCCCACCGCGCCGGCCGCAGCGGCCCCGGCCCGCCACCGAGGCCCAGCGGGGGGAGCACGACGTGCACCACCCCGACCGGTAGCGCGGCGCTCAGCGCACCGGCGGGGCTAGCCACGACGACCCGGTGCCCGCGGCTCACCGCATGCTCGACGAGCCCCAACAGCACCGTCTCGGCCCCGGAAACCTGCGCCGTGTGGTTGACGAACAGCAGCTTCGCGGGCAGGTGGCGCTCAACCACGGCCGCCACCGCAGCCGGTCGGTACTGCCCGGGAGCGCCGGATGCCCGGGTAGCCCAGCACCCAGGCCCCGACTGCCACCGCCACTACGCTGCCCCCTGCCCGCACCGACCACGGCAGGAGCTCCCCGATCAGCGCTGCACCGCTCACCACGGTGACGGTCAGCGCTATCAGCCCGCTCACCTGTCCGAGCGGCACCAACCCGCGCGTGCGTACCGTGCGGTCTACCAACGTGGCGATTACTACCAGCACGACGAACTCGGTGACCAGCGTGGCCACCGCGGCACCCCGGAAGGATTGGGCCGGGATCAGTACGAGGTTCGCGGCGACGTTGACTGCGAGGCCGACGATGCCGACCACCGGGTACCACCGTTGCTGGCCCGCGGCCACCAGGACCGTGAACCCCAGGTAGGTCAGCATCGCCAGGAACGCCCCGACGACCAGCAGCTGTGCTGAACCGGCCGCCTGCCGGAAATGCGGTCCGTAGAAGATCCCGATGATCGGCTCGGCAGCGGGCCAGAACCCGGCGACGGCGCCGCACCCGAGCGCCACCAGCACCGTGGCCGCCCGCGCAGTCGTGGCCCGGAAGCGCTCCATGTCGGTGCGCCACGCGCCCACCAGGACGGTCATCACCGGGGTGACAACGGCGACGGCGACCAGCACCAGTGCGTCGGCGAACTTCACGCTGACCGAGTACAACCCGACGGCGTCGAAAGTGTCCAACCGGCTCAGCAGCAGTATGTCCACCTTGTACAACAGGCTGGCCAGCCCCATGCCGATCGTCAACGGCAGGGCGTCGGTCAACATCGCGCGCCAGCGGCCGAACTCGATGCGACGCATCGACACCGGGCCGGCGTCCCCCCGGCGCGTGCGACGCAGCTTGACGATCAACTGCAGGATTTCGTTGGCGACGAAGGGCAGCACGAAGATCAGCAGCCCCGGCGCCCACAGCGCGGCCGCCACCGTCAACGCCAGCTGCAGGACCTGACCCAACGCCTCGGCCAGGGCCACCACCGTCAGCCGCAGCCGGCTCTGGAACAGCACGGTCAGCGCATGACTGGGGGTGGCAAGTACCACGACGACCCCGCCGACCGCGGTGGCCGCCACAACAGCCGTCGGATAGTTCAGCAGCACGACGTAACACATCGCCACCGCATACCCGACCAGGCCCAGCGTCATCCGCAGGGTGATGAACGCCCCAGCCACCCTGGCCACCTCGTCGGCGTCGTCGACGAGCAGCTGGGAGAGCACCACCCGACCGACGCCCAGGTCGGTGACCACCGACAGCAGGCCGAGCAGGCCGAAGACGAAGGAGAACTCGCCCCACTGCTCCGGGGCCAGTGACCGGGCCGCGACGATGCTGCCCGCCCACCCCATCGCCGACATCAGCACCCGACTGCCCAGCAGGGCAGCGGAATTGCTGGCCACCGCCCGGTCGGCGGCCGCGTCGGTGGCGCGGACGTTGCGGCTGTTGGCTGGCGACGGGTCGTGGCTCATACCGCCACCCCGGCGTCGCGGTAGGCCTGTAGGGTGCTGGCTGCGGTCGCTGTCCAGCTCAGCTCAGCGGCGGCCGCGACGGCCCGCGCGCCCAACTGGGCCCGTTCCACCGGGTCGGCAACCAACGGCCGCAAGGCCACCACCCAGGCGTCGAGGCTGTGCCGCGGCACGAGCACGGCCCCGTCCCCGACCACCGCCGGCAAGGCCCCGACCCGGCTGGCCACCACCACGCCACGGCAGGCCATGGCCTCCAACGGCGGCAGGCCGAACGCCTCGTACCGTGACGCGTAGGCGACCACGGTGGCGGCCACCGTACAACCCGGGCAGGTCGCCGACGTCGACGTAGCCCAGTCCATGCACCCCGACTGGGGCGTCGGCTCCGTCGGAACCCGCGCCGGCCAGGACGCAGGCGAGCCCCAGCTCACGGGCGGCCGCCGCCACCAGCGCGACGTCCTTGCGTGGTTCGACGCTGCCGACCTGCAACAGGAACGATTCCGGCAGCTGATATACCGCGCGCACCCTGGCAACGTCGGTCGCCGACGGTGGCAATGCCCACGGCGCAGGTGCCAGGGGAATCACCACACACCGTCGGCCGCTGATTACCGCCACCCGATCCGCGGTGAACTGCGAGTCGGCGATCAGCACGTCGGCGTGCCGCAGTGCGGTGCTGAGCAGTCGGCGCTCCCCGGTGGCCCGGAGCCTGCTCGAGGCCCACGGGACGTCGAACACCGACATGTCGTGCACTGTGGCGACGGTCACCGCACGGGTGGCCAGTGGCAGGTCCACGTCCAGGCCGTGCACCAGGTCGGCACCGCTCACCGGCAGCATGCCCAGCGCGGCCCGGGTGATGCCGGCCGACACCGGACGAACGTGCGCGCGCACTCCGGCGGGCAGTTGGCCCACCGCGTCACGCTGCACCACCGCGCTGAACTGGGCATCGGGGCGACGCGCTACCAGGGCCTTCATGACCTCGCGGGCGTAGGTTTGGACCCCGCTGCCGCCGGGGCGGAGCGCAAGCGCGTTGAATCGGATACGTGCTGGGTGACCGCGCATCCCACAACTCCCAAGAGCAGCCAAAAGTAGACGTCCAGCGGAAAGATCTCCAGGTACGTGGCCACTGTCGACGCCCCGGCCACCGCCACCATGGCAGCGCTGACCCCCAGCGCCAACGCCGCGTCCCGGCCGGTCAGCAACCTCGATGCCCGCGACGCTGCTACCAGCCCGCTGATCAGCAACAGTACGAACAGCCACAACCCCACCGGGCCCAGTTCCAGTGCCATCTTCACGTAATAGTTGTCCGGCTGATACCGCGGTGCGGCGACACTGTTGGCGCTGCGGGCGATCCGGTCCGCGGCCGAGCCGCTGGAGCCCAGTCCCTGGCCCAGCGGGTGGCTGAGCACGTCGTTGATCACCCCCGTCCATCCGGCGCTGCGTTCTCCCAGGCTGCTGGCCGACGTCAGCGTCCTGAGCACCGAGGCGGGCAGTGCCAGGAGCACGGGAACCGCTAACACGACCAACGCCCCGCCAGCGACCAGAATCTGGCGGTAGCGGTGCACACCGAGCCAGATCAGGCCGAGCACCAGTCCCAGGTAACCAGCCCGCACGATGGTCACACCCAGACCCAGCGCGATGACGGGAACGAAGCAGAGAAAGGCCACATTGCGCGGCCGTCGGGGCTCGGCCAGCGCCACGGCCCCTCCCACCAGGATGCTGAGCATCGCGTAGAGAGCAAACGGGAACGGCTGATTGAAGGTGCTGAACGAGCGCAGCAGACCGCCGGCCGTGCGCACCTCTTCGTCGTAGCGGTAGCCCAACCGCACCAAGTACTCCGCGCCCACCACCTGCTGCCACAGGCCCACCACGGCCGTCAACGAGCCCATAACCATGACGATCGTCACGAGGTGGTCGCGGTCGCGTCGGCCGAATGGTGCCCACCACAAGGCCACCGGGATGAGCAAGTAGAAGAAGGTCATCTTGATGGCGATCAGGCCCAGCGCGCCGGCGGTCAGCATTGCCGACGCGCTACCGAACACGAGCAACCCCGCGGCAGCCGGCCACCAGGGCGCCGACATCGCGGGGGTGATCGAGCCCCGCCGGCGCGCGTCGTAGGCCGCCGCCACCACGGTGACGCCGAGCAACGCCTCTTTCCACGAGTTCAGGCCCGCAACGGGTACCAGCACGAGAACACCGTGCAGGGGGGCTAGTGCGGCGAGCAGCAACAGGCCACGCTGCGGTCGCCGGAGGATGAACGCCAGTACGCCGGCGCCGAGCGCCCCGGCCGCGATCACGCCCATCTGCGTGCTCATGTCCGGACCCTTCGCGCAGTGGCACCAAGAAACTCGACAAGGCCGACCGCGGTCCGTACCCGACCCAGCCTGCTGGGGGCCGCGGTCAGCAGGGCGACGTCATAACCCTGCTGGGTCCATAACAGCTTGATCGCGTTCTCGCCGAGCAACTGGTCCAGGGTGTCGACACCCCACGAATCGTGATTGTCGACCATCCACTCCATCATGAGGTGTCCGACGCTGAACTTGGTCATGCCCGGCTCGAAGCGGGTGAGCCATTTGTGCCACGTCCGACCGTTGCGTAGGCCAATGTCGTGGGCCACCCACCGCCCGCCGGCTAATCCCCCCACGATGAGCAACCGCCCCGCCGTTGCCTCGGCTTCCAGCACGGCGTAGGTGAAGCCCGCGTAGGGGGGTGCACACAGGTTCTCGCGGTCACGCCCGGCGTCGGCGGCAGCGGCCACGGCGACGATCTCCGGCCAGCGACGGCGCAGGCCCGCCACGTCGTTCACCACCTCCACCGAGAACGGACGGCCCTCGCGTTGCAGCGCGCCGCGGTATTTCGCCAAGCGCTTGAGAGTCTCCCTGCCCCGCAGCTGCCTTGCGTTCACCCCCGGGGGCAACGTCAACACCGGGCAGCGGTCGGTGACCTCCAGGTGGGTGCGGTAGGCCGGGTGACGTCGTAACGCCAGTATCGCCGTCGCGTCAGGCCGCACGTGGGTCAGCTGCAGCGCGCAGCCGCGTTCGGCAAGGGCTGTCCAGAGTTCGTGCGCTGCCTGGCCATCGCAGGTCAGCACCTCACCGACCGTGCCGAGGCCGTGGCCCAGCCAGCGCAGCACCGGCTGCCCTAGGGGTGTACGTCGGTGCAGCGGCGCCAGGGCCACCAGCACCCTGTCACGGCGCAGCGTGGCCACGTGCAGTTGGCCCTTGCCGAGGTGGTCGAACCAGGACAACCCGTAGGCGGGCCTGCTGACGAAGCTGCTGCCATGCTCGGCGGCCAGCCGCTCCCAGTCCGGGAGCAACGCGTCCAGCCGGGGCCCCCGCTCGGTGAACACTTCGAAGTCCCACTGCCCGGCGTTGCTCACTGTGCGGCCCCGGCAGGCAGTCGCTGACCGGGCGGGCCAGCTGCCGCCGCTTCGGTGAGGATGGCGACCAGCCGGTCGGCGGTGATCCGCATGTCGTACCGGGCCGCGATGTGCGCGCGGCCGGCGTTGCCGAGTTGCCTTGCCCGGCCGGGATCGGCCAGCAGATCGCTCAGTGCGGCACACAGTGCCTGCGGGTCGCCTGGTGGTACCAGGATGCCGGTGACCCCGTCGCGGACCATTTCCGGTATCCCCCCGACCGGGTGGGCCACCACCGGCAGCCCGGCTGCGGACCCTTCCAGCACCACGTTGGGCGCCTGGTCGATGGTGCTGGGAAAGCACATGATGTCGGCTTCGGCAAGCACGGACCACAGTTCGTCACCGCCGGGTCGCACCCCGGAGACCACCCGCACGCCGGGTAACGCTTCGACCTGCTCGCTGGTGACCAGCACCAGGTCGCATCGTTCGCGCAGAAACCGCTGGTGCAGGTCGATCAGCCGCCTACCCCCTTTGCGCTCCAGGCTTTGACCGACGAAGACGACGGTCGGCTTGCCACTGTGGTGGCGGCGCGGCGGCGGCTCGGGGGGTACCCAGACGCCGAACGGCAGCACCTCCAGCTTGTCGGCGTCGTCCGGTATGCACCGGCCAGCGAACGGGCCACGTAGTCGGTGTTGGCTACCACGCGCTGTGCTCCGTGCAACGCGGCCCGCTCCAGTGGCCTGCTCAGCCGGATCGACCATGCAGTACCGGCGCCGGGTGTGCGGTAGGGAATGCGGTAGGCGTTGAGTTCGGTCGTGCTGTCGGTGGTGATCACGGTCGGCACGCGACGCAGCCGCCGGGTGGCGGTCAGCGCGCAATTCTGGGTGTAGACGTGCACCACGTCGATGCCACCGCGTTTGAGCCGGGCACCGAGTGCTCGACGCACCCATTCCGAGCGGAGTAGTTGCGAACGCAGTGGTTGTAGGTCCGCGTCCAGGCGCGCCAAGCCTGGCACCGGCGCGCGCAGTGCCCGGCCGAGCAAACCGGGCTCGGGCGCGTCGAGGAACTCCGCGTCGATGTCGCCCCGCTCGGCGAACACCCTGCGAAGGGCAGCGTGGACGGTGGCGTGGCCGCCAATGTTTTCGTTGACGAAGAGCGCGCGGAGCGGTGCGGCGGACTCCATCATTCCCTTCTTCCCCACCTCCGGTGCTGACTCACGGTGGGACACAGCCAATCTAACTACTCAGCGTTGATCTGGCGGTCACCCGATCGGGTACCGGTGTCTGCGCCGGGCTTGGGTTATCACCGGCGCACGGTCGGCCGGGACGCCGAAGGCGCGGCATGCGAGGATGGCGCACGCACCCATCCGCCGTGGTGTAAAGGCAGCACCTCGGTTTTTGGTACCGATGGTTCAGGTTCGAATCCTGGCGGCGGAGCGCCACATGTTCCAGCGGCGGAGCGCCACATGTCCCAGCGGCGGTAAGGCCGCCCGCTGCACGCGCCGTACGATCACACCCCGTCGGCACAGCCCGATGCTCCAGTGCGCCCCAACGTCGCCGCCCGAGGGAGATGCGTGTCCACGCAGCCGGAACCCGGCCCAGCGCCAGCCGCCGTCGTCGTGCTCGCCGCAGGTGCCGGTACCCGGATGCGGTCGGTCACCCCAAAGGTGTTGCACCGGGTTGGGGGCCGCTCCCTGTTGGGTCACGCAGTCGCCACGGCTGGCGCGGTGGGCTCGGCGGCGGTGGTCGTCGTCCTCGGCCATGGCCGCGAGCAGGTGTCCGCCGAGCTCGACGAGCTGGCTGGGCAGTTGGGGGTCGCGGTGACGGTGGCTATCCAGGAACATCAGCGCGGCACCGGTGACGCGGTAGCGGCGGGGTTGTCGGCGTTGCCTGCCTCGCTCACCGGTACGGTGCTGGTGACCTCAGCCGATGTACCGCTGCTGGATGCGGCAACCCTGCGGGCATTGCACTCCCAGCACACCCGATCCGCTGCCGCGGTCACAGTCCTCAGCACCGAATTGGTGGACCCCACAGGCTACGGCCGGGTGCTGCGCGGCCCGGACGCGACGGTGCTGGGCGTCGTCGAGGACCGTGACGCCACGGAGCAGCAGCGCATGATCACCGAGGTGAACGGCGGCATCTACGCCTTCGACCTCCAGGTGCTGCGGCCCGCGCTGACCCAGCTCAGCACCGACAACGCCCAGGGCGAGTTGTACCTGCCTGACGTGCTCGGTGTCGCCAGGGGGGCCGGGCACCCGGTGGCGGCGCATACCGTGACCGATCACTGGCTGGTGGCCGGGGTCAACGACCGGGTGCAGCTCGCCGAACTCGGTGCCGAGCTGAACCGCCGGGTGCTCACCGATTGGATGCGAGCCGGGGTCAGCGTGATCGACCCGGGCACCACCTGGGTGGATGTCGATGTCATCCTCAGTCCGGACGTCGAACTGTTGCCCGGCGTTCAGCTGCACGGGCGGACCACAGTGGCGTCCGGGGCCCGGATCGGCCCGGACAGCACGCTCACCGACGTTGAGGTCGGAGCCCATGCGGAGGTGATGCGCACGCACGCGCACTCTGCGGTGGTGGGCGCGCACGCCAGCGTCGGTCCGTTCGCCTTCCTGCGTCCGGGCACCGAGCTAGCGGCCGACACCAAGATCGGCACCTTCGTGGAGACCAAGAACGCCCAGCTCGGGACCGGCTCGAAGGTGCCGCATCTGACGTACGTGGGCGATGCCACCATCGGTGAGCACACCAACATCGGGGCGTCCAGCGTGTTCGTCAACTACGACGGGGTGCACAAGCACCGGACTGTGGTCGGCTCCCACGTGCGGACCGGCTCGGACACCATGTTCGTCGCGCCGCTGCGGGTCGGTGACGGCGCCTACACCGGGGCCGGAACAGTACTGCGCGCCGACGTCCCGCCCGGCGCGCTGGCGGTCTCCGGCGGAGCGCAGCGGACCTTCGAGGGCTGGGTGCTCGCCAACCGACCAGGTACCGCCGCGGCTGCTGCGGCCGCAGCAGCATCCGCCGCCGAAGCCAACCCTGCCGACCCCCGCAACGACGAGAACGGTGACCCTCTGTGAGTTCGATTTCCGCGACCCCGAAGAAGAATCTGATGCTGTTCGCGGGGCGGGCTCATCCGGAGCTGGCCGCCGAGGTCGCCGAGCAACTCGGGGTCACCATCACTCCGCAGTCCGCCCGTGATTTCGCCAACGGCGAGATCTTCGTCCGCTTCGAGGAGTCAGTGCGCGGGTGCGACGCGTTCGTGCTGCAGAGCCACTGCGCGCCGATCAACACCTGGATCATGGAACAGCTCATCATGGTGGACGCCCTGAAGCGGGCGTCCGCCAAGCGGATCACCGTGATCATGCCGTTCTACCCCTACGCCCGTCAGGACAAGAAGCACCTGGGCCGCGAGCCCATCTCTGCCCGGCTGATTGCCGATCTGTTCAAGACCGCCGGCACCGACCGGATCATGACCGTCGACCTGCACACCGCGCAGATCCAGGGCTTCTTCGACGGCCCGGTGGACCACCTGCTGGCGCACGCCCAGCTGTGCGATTACGTCCGCACCAAGTACGGCACCGAGGACGTGACGGTGGTGTCGCCGGACTCCGGCCGGGTCCGGGTCGCCGAGAAGTGGGCCGACACCTTCGGCGGGGTGCCACTGGCGTTCGTGCACAAGACCCGCGACCCGTTGGTTCCCAATCAGGTCAAGGCGAACCGGGTCGTCGGGGAGGTGGCCGGACGTACCTGCATCCTGATCGACGACATGATCGACACCGGCGGAACCATCGCTGCCGCCGTGCGCGTGTTGCGTGACGCCGGCGCCACCGACGTCGTGGTCGCAGCGACCCATGGCGTGCTCTCCGGCGCGGCCAGCGAACGACTCGCCTCGTGCGGCGCCAGGGAGGTCATCTTCACCAACACCCTGCCCATCGGGCCGGACAAGCAGTTTCCCACCCTCACCGTGTTGTCCATCGCGCCTCTGCTGGCCCAGGCGATCCGGGCGGTGTTCGAGGACGACTCGGTCACCAGCCTGTTCGACGGCAACGCCTGAGCGAACGTGGTTGGACCAGCCCGGCCGGGACGCGGTAACCTGACTGGGTTGTCTCGGCGAGGGTGACCTGGGTGGCGTGTTGCTTGGGTCGTCGTGATCGACGCGGCTGCGGTGGATGATCGTGCCGCGCTGTGTCCGCTCCCGCGCCCAGATCTCCGACCGCACACCCCGATCGAAGCCCGAGGAGAATCACCGTGTCCGGCACCCATACCGCTGTCCGAGTCGCCGCCGAGCAGCGCACCGAGTTCGGCAAGGGCGCCGCGCGCCGGACTCGTCGCGCCAACAAGATCCCTGCTGTGCTCTATGGACACGGCACCGACCCCCTGCACCTGGCGTTCCCGTCCCTGGAGTTCGCCCGGGTCCTGCGCGAGCACGGCACCAACGCCGTCCTCACCGTCGGCGTCGGCGGCCAGGAGCACCTGGCCCTGGTCAAGACCGTTGTGGTGCACCCGATCCGCAACTACATCGAGCACTGCGACCTGCTGGTCATCCGCCGCGGCGAGCAAGTCACCGTCGACGTCACCGTGGTACTGACCGGCGACGCCGCACCGGGCACGCTGGTCACCCAGGAAGCCAACACCCTGCAGGTGCAGGCCGACGTGATGAGCATCCCCGATGAGTTCGAGGTGTCGGTCGCCGGTGCCGTGGTGGGCACCCAGGTGCAGGCCGGCCAGGTCGAACTGCCCGACGGGGTCACCCTGCAGACCGATCCGGAGGCGCTGGTGGCCAATGTGGTGGCTGCACCGACCGCGGAGGACCTGGAGGCCGAGCTCGACATCGAAGGCGCCGGGGTGGTGGAGGACGCTTCCGACGAGGAGGAGGCTGCTGCTTCTGCCGCTGCCGAGTCGTCGGCAGACGAGCCGGACAAGTCCGAGGACTGACCGGCTCTCCCGGGCGAGGACCCGTGGACGCGGCAGCCGCGCCGGGTACCGGACCCGCTGTGGTGGTCGGCCTGGGCAATCCCGGGCCCGGCTACGAACGTACCCGCCACAACGTGGGGTTCCTGGTGGTTGACGAGCTTGCCAGCCGGGGGGGTGGCCGGTTCAGCCTGCACAAGCGCAGCGGGGCGGACATCTGCGAGGTGCGGCTCGCTGAGCGCCGCGCGGTGCTGGTCCGGCCCCGATCCTTCATGAACGTCTCCGGCGCCCCGGTGGCCGCTGCGGCGCGGTTCTTCTCCGTCACGGCGGACGACCTGCTGGTGGTGCACGACGACCTGGACCTGACACTGGCCACGGTCCGGCTCAAGCGCGGCGGCGGCGAGGGTGGGCACAACGGGCTGCGGTCGATCACCCAGTCGCTGGGCACCAAGGACTACCTGCGGGTACGGGTCGGGATCGGCCGGCCGCCGGGCCGGATGGACCCGGCCGATTTCGTGCTCAAACCGTTTCGGGCCGCCGAACGCACCGAGATCGAGCTCGCGGTCGTCCACGCCGCTGACGCCGCGGAGCTGCTGCTGACCCGCAGCCTGGCCGACGCCCAGAACCAGGTGCACTGAAGCAGCTGCACTGAAGCGGCGTGCGCACTCGCTCAGCCGCTGACCAGGTCGCGGGAGGAGGAGCGGCGCAACTTGCCCGATGGGGTCTTGGGCAGGCTGCCCGGTGCCAGCACACTCACCGTGCGGGGGCGCACCCCGACCGCGTCGACCACCGCGGAGGTCACGGCCTTACGGATCCGGGCCACCTGGTCGGGATCGTCGGCCTGGGCGCTTTCCACCGCCACCCCGAAGCCCTCCCTACGCTCGCCCGCATCGATCCGCACCGCCACCACGTTGCCCGCCCGCACCCCGGGCACCTCCCCTGCGGCACGCTCGATGTCAGTGGGGTAGATGTTGCGGCCCCCCATGATGATCACGTCCTTCACCCGGCCGCACACCACGACGTGACCGGCCTCGGTGAGGTATCCCTCGTCGCCGCTGTCGATCCAGCCGTCGGCGTCCTGGGTGGGCACCGGGCCGTCCACGGTGAGGTAACCCGGCGTCGCCGCTGCCCCGCGCAGCTGGATGACTCCCACCCCCCGCGCGGCGAGCACGGTGCCGTCGACATCAACCACTCGGGCTTGCAACCCGGTGAGCAGCGGACCCAGGGTGGGAAATGCCCTGGCGTGCGGCGAGCCCGGTTGCACCGGTACGGCGCGGCGATCGCGTTCCAGCGCGTCGGCGTCGATGTGGTCGACGACCAGTCCTTTGCCGCGTTCGGCGAAGGACACCGCGAGCGTCACCTCCGCCATGCCATAGGCGCACACCACGCAGCGGGCATCCAGCCCGAAACGTGCTCCGGCGTCGGTGAACTCACCCACGGCGACCGGGTCGACCGGCTCCGCACCGTTCAAGGCGAACCGCATGGACGACAGGTCGAACGCGCCGTCCTGCGCGCGCGCCAGTCGCTTGCCCACGACGGCGTAGGCAAAGTTGGGGGCCGCGGTGATCGTGCCCCGGTACCGGCTGATCAGCTCCGCCCACAGCAGCGGATTGCCCAGGAAGTCCATCGGGGTGACCGATACCAGCTCGATGCCGAACATCATCGGCACGGTGAGGAACCCGACCATCCCCATGTCGTGGAACAGCGGCAACCAGCTGATCATCACATCGGTGTCGATCTCGATGTCCGCCCCGATCCACATGCCCATGGCGTTGGAATGCAGGTTGGCGTGGGTGATCCGGACGGCCTTGGGATGCCCGGTGGAGCCCGAGGTCAACTGCAGCAGCGCGATGGCATCCTCGGCCACGTCCACCGGGTCGGTGTCCGGACCGTCGCCGAGCCCGCCGATGGCCGCCACGGTGACGCCTTGATCGGTGAGCACCTGCTGGACCGGCTCGAACGGGGTACCCAGCAGCACCACCCGGGCATTCACCATTCCCAGCACGGTCATCGTCTCCTGCACCCACACGGCGAGGTCGGTGCGGGGGGTGGGCTGGTGCAGCATCGTCACGCTGGACCCGCGCATCCACGCACCCTGCACGGCCGGCGCGATGTCCACCGGGTTACCGGCCAGCACCGCAACAGCGTCCCCGGGCCCGATACCGGCCGCGGCCAGCGAGCCGGCCACCCGACGGGCGTGGGCGTGTACCTGCGCCCAGCTTCGGCGTAGTGGCGCACCCGGTTCGCCGGTCACCATGCCCTTCGACGACGTCGCGGCGGTGCGGTACAAGGTGTCGGTGAATGCGCTCACGAGGTGTCACCTTAGGTCGCCGACCTCGATGTCCGGGAGGCAGAGCGCGCGCCGGTAACCTGAGCCGGTGACCGAGTCCACCCTTGCCCCCGATCGGGCCACCGCACCGGTGCGGGCCGAGGTGGCGCGGCGGCGGACCTTCGCGGTCATCAGCCATCCCGACGCCGGCAAGTCCACCCTCACCGAGGCACTGGCATTGCACGCGAAAGTCATCTCCGAAGCTGGCGCCATCCACGGCAAGGCCGGGCGTCGGGCGACGGTGAGCGACTGGATGGAGATGGAGAAGGCCCGCGGCATCTCGGTCAGCTCCACCGCGCTGCAGTTCGCCTACCGCTCCGGCTCCGGGGTCGACGCGGTGGTGAACCTCGTCGACACCCCGGGTCACTCCGACTTCTCCGAGGACACCTACCGGGTGCTGACCGCCGTGGACGCCGCGGTGATGCTGATCGACGCCGCCAAGGGTCTGGAACCGCAGACACTGAAGTTGTTCCAGGTGTGCCGGCACCGCGGCATCCCGGTCATCACCGTGATCAACAAGTGGGACCGCCCCGGGCAGGCTCCGCTGGAACTGCTCGACGAGATTGCCACCCGTATCGGGCTGGAGCCGACCCCGGTGTACTGGCCGGTGGGCATCGCTGGGGACTTCCGTGGACTGCTCGATCGGCGCACCGGTGACTACACCCGTTTTACCCGCACCGCTGGCGGTGCACACATCGCGCCGCAGGAACAGCTGAGCGCCGTAGCGGCCGCCGAGCGGGAGGGCGACGCCTGGGCGGTGGCGGTAGAGGAGAGCGAGCTGCTGGCGGCCACCGGAGCCGACCACGACGAGGACCGGTTTCTGGCGGGGCAGACCTCACCGGTATTGTTCTCCTCCGCGGTGCTGAACTTCGGGGTGGCCCAGCTGCTGGACCTGCTGATCGACCTCGCTCCCCCGCCACGCGCCCGCCTGGACGTCGACGCCCACCCCCGTGAGGTGACCGACCCGTTCAGCGCCGTGGTGTTCAAGGTGCAGGCCGGGTTGGATGCGGCGCACCGGGACCGGCTCGCCTACATGCGGGTGGTGTCCGGGGTGTTCGAGCGCGGCATGGTGGTGACCAACGCGGCGACCGGTAAGCCGTTCACCACCAAGTACGCCCAATCGGTGTTCGGCCGAGACCGATCTACTGTGGACATTGCTTATCCAGGTGACGTGGTGGGGCTGGTGAACGCGCTGTCGCTGACCGTCGGGGACACCCTGTACGTCGACACGCCCGTGCAGTTCCCCCCCATCCCGCAGTTCGCCCCGGAGCACTTTCGGGTGCTACGTGGCGCGGTCGGCGGCAAAGCGAAGCAATTCCGCCGGGCGGTGGAGCAGATGGACTCCGAAGGCGTGGTGCAGGTGCTGCGCAACGAGGTGCGCGGGGAGTCCGCACCGGTGCTCGCCGCGGTCGGGCCCATGCAATTCGAGGTGGTGGCGGCGCGGATGAAGAGCGAGTTCGACGTGGACGCCGCCATGGAGCCGCTGCCCTACGCACTGGCGCGGCGCACCGATGCGACCTCTGCCGTCGAACTCGGTCGTCAACGGGGCATCGAGGTGTTCACCCGCGGGGACGGGGTGCTGTTGGCCCTGGTCAGCGACCGATGGCGGCTGCAGTACATCCAGAAGGAGCTGCCGCACCTGACGCTGGATCCCCTGGTCGCCGCCACGGACTGAGCCCACCGGCGGCCTCACCACCCCCCTCGCGTGGGCGGAAGGCTCGGGGGGGGCGAACGGCTCGGGGGGCGAAAAGGTTCCGAATCGCCCGGGGCGGGCCGCTCACACCGACGAAAAGGTTCCGAATCGCCCGGGGCGGGCCGCTCACACCGACGAAAAGGTTCCGAATCGCCCGGGGCGGGCCGCTCACACCGACGAAAACGTTCCGAATCGCCCGCTGGGTCAGGAGTCAGGGTGCTGATTCGGCCAGTGCCATCCACTGCTCCTCGGCGGCGTCCTTCTCTGCCCGAACGGCCTTGAGTTCTGCGCCCAGCGTCTGTAACCGTCCAGGGTCAGTCGCGGCTTCGGCCAGCTCCGCATGCAGCGCCTTCTCCCGGCCGTCGAGCTTGCCGATGGACCGCTCTACCCGGCTGAGCTCCTTACGGGCGGCGCGCTGCTCGGCTGCGCTGGTCACCGGCGCCGCGGAGGTCAGCGCCCCCGAGCCGGACGCTGCCGGGCTGTCGGCCAGGTCCACCGCCCGCCGCTGCAGGTACTCCTCGATACCGCGCGGCAGGTGCGTCAGCGTGCCATCGCCGAACAGCGCCCACACCGAGTCGGTGACCCGCTCGATGAGGTAGCGGTCGTGGCTGATCACCACCAGGGTGCCCGGCCAGGAGTCGAGCAGGTCCTCCAACTGCTGCAGGGTGTCGATGTCCAGGTCGTTGGTCGGCTCGTCGAGCAGCAGGACGTTCGGCTCCCCCATCAGCACCCTGGTCAGCTGCAAGCGCCGTCGCTCACCACCGGAGAGGTCGCGCACCGGGGTGCGCTGCCGCGCCGGTGGGAAACCTAGCCGCTCGGCGAGCTGCCCGGCACTGAGCTCGCGGTCGCCGAGGGTGACGACCCGCGCCACTTCCTCCACCGCGGCCAGCACGGTCATCGTCGGCACTAGGTCGTCCAGTTCCTGGCGCAACCACCCCAACCGGACCGTCAGACCCTCGATCCGCTTGCCGCGCAGCAGTTCCCGCTCGCCTGCCAGGGTGCGCAGCAGCGTGGTCTTGCCGGAGCCATTGATTCCGACCAGCCCGACCCGCTGCCCCGGTGCCAGCCGCCAGGTCAGCTCACGCACCAGCTCGCGACCGTCCGGGGTGGTCAGGTCGGCGTCCTCCAGCTCGATCACCACCTTGCCCAGCCGCCGGGCCGCGAACGACGCCAACGCCACCGAATCCCGCGGTGGCGGCACGTCGGCGATCAGCGCCTCAGCGGATTCGATGCGGTAGCGCGGCTTGGAGGTGCGCGCCGGCGGGCCGCGACGCAACCAGGCCAGCTCCTTGCGCGCCAGGTTGCGCCGGCGGGCCTCGGCGGAGTCGGCTTGGCGGGTCCGTTCGGCCCGGGCGTACACCCAGTCGGCATACCCCCCCTCGTAACTCTCCACCTGGCCCCCGACGACCTCCCAGGTGCGGGTGGCGACGGTGTCCAGGAACCACCGGTCGTGGGTGACGACGACCAGCGCGCTGCGCCGGGCCACCAGGTGCTCGGCCAGCCACTGCACCCCCTCCACGTCGAGGTGGTTGGTGGGCTCGTCGAGCACCACCAGGTCCAGGTCCTGCACCAGCGCGGCCGCCAGCGCCACCCGCCGCCGCTCGCCACCGGAGAGGTCGTCCACCCGGGCATCCAGGCCCACCGCATCAACCCCGATGCCGTGCAGCACCGACCGGATCCGCGGGTCACCGGCCCACTCGTGCTCGGCCACGCCCAGCGGGGCCAACACCACCTCCGCCACCGTCGAGCCGGGTGGCAGCACCCCGCGCTGGGTCACCACCGCCATCCGCAGCCCGCCGATGCGGCTGACCCGACCGGAGTCAGCGGGCTCGACTCCGGCGAGCACCTCCAGCAGGGTGGTCTTGCCGCCACCGTTGAGACCGACCACCCCGATGCGTTCGCCGGAGGCCACCCCCAACGACACCCCGTCCAGCAACGGCTTCACCCCGAAAGACTTGTGCACGTCCTCCAGGTTGACCAGGTTCACCGGCGCTGCCATCAGCTGCCCGCCCTGGCCTCAGCGGAGAGCACCCGCGCACCGGCAGCCGGCCCGCTGGCCACCCGCACGGTTCGGCACACCCCGGCGCCGGCAAGTTCCGCGCTGATCCGCACCGCCGCGTCGGCGTCCGCGCACAGGAATGCGCAGGTAGGACCCGATCCGGACACGATGCCGGCAAGCGCTCCGGCAGCCGAACCAGCCCGCAGCGTCCGACGCAATGCCGGTCGCAGCGACAACGCGGCGGCCTGCAGGTCGCTGGACAGCAGCGGCCCCAGCGCGACCGGGTCGCCGGCGGCGAGGGCACGCATCAGCGGTTGGACATCTCCGGCCGCGGGCGGTTGCCCCACTGCGCGGAGGCGGTCCAGCTCGGCGTAGACGTCCGGGGTGCGCAACCCGTCGGCGGCCAACGCCAGCACCCAGTGAAAGGTGCTGCGGGCCAGCACCGGCAGCAGCTGATCTCCGCGTCCGGTGCCCATGGCCGTGCCGCCGTGCAACGCGAAGGGCACGTCGCTACCCAGCTTCGCGCCCATTCCGGCCAGTTCCTCGCGGCTGAGCTCCGCCCGCCACAGCGAACACAACGCCACCAACGTGGCCGCGGCGTCCGCGCTGCCGCCTGCCATACCCCCGGCCACCGGGATGCCCTTCGCCAGCGAGATCGCCACGTCCGGGGACCGGCCGACGTGCGCCGCGAGCAGCACCGCGGCCTGCCACACCAGGTTGCGATGGTCCAGCGGCACGCTGGCCGCACCCTCACCCCGGACGCTCACCGTCAGTGCGTCCGCCGGGGTCACCACCACGTCGTCGGTCAGCGACAGCGCCTGAAACACCGTCGTCAGGCGGTGGTAGCCGTCCGAGTGGCGCTCGCCCACGGCCAGGTGCAGATTGACCTTGCCCGGTGCCCGCACGGTGACGGGACGCGGAACGACGGCAAGCACGAGGTCCAAGACTAGTCGCGCCTCACGACGGCGCCGCCACATCGGCCAACCGGACAAAGTCGGCCACCCCCAACTGCTCACCCCGCGCACCAGGGTCGATGCCTGCCGCCCGCAGCCGCCGTTGCGCCTCGACCGGCGTGCCCGCCCAGGTCGCCAACGCCGCGCGCAGCGTCTTGCGGCGCTGGGCGAACGCCGCGTCGATCACCGCGAACACCCGCCGCCGGGTGCCCTCGTCGGTATCCCACGGGGACTTCGCGTGGCGATCCAGGCGCACCAGCGCGGAGTCGACCCCCGGCACCGGCCAGAACACCCCACGGCCCACCGGACCGGCGCGCGAGACGGTGCCGTGGAACGCGGCCTTCACGCTGGGCACGCCGTAGGTTCGCGAGCCGGGCGCGGCGGCCAGCCGGTCGGCGACCTCGGCCTGCACCATCACCAGCGCGCTGCGCACCGTCGGCAGCTCCGCGAACAGGGTGAGCAGCACCGGCACCGCGACGTTGTACGGCAGGTTTGCCACCAGCGCGGTCGGCGCGGTCGGCGCGGTCGGCGCGGTCGGCAGGTCCGCAGCGCGCAGCTGCAGCGCATCGGCGCATACAACGGTGAGCTTGGTGGCGAGGCCGGGGGCACGTTCGGCGACGGTGCGGGGCAACCGCGCAGCCAGCACCGGGTCAATCTCCACCGCGATCACTGCCGACGCTGGGCCCAACAGTCCCAGGGTCAGCGAACCCAAGCCAGGGCCCACCTCCAAGACCACATCGTCGTGACCGATCCGCGAACTGGCCACAATCCGGCGCACGGTGTTCGCGTCGTGCACGAAGTTCTGCCCGAGCTGCTTAGTGGGGCGCACCCCCAGCTCGGTGGCAAGCGCGCGGACTTCCACCGGCCCCAGTAGCCACGCCGCTGCCGGGTCCAGGGTCAGTTCAAGCCCAGCTTGGCCGCGCAGGACGGCCACGGGGAGAAGCCGCGGGCCGAGCGGACCCGTTCGGCCACGACTATCTGCTGCTCGCGGCTGGCCTCGCTGGCGATCTGCGCATAGGTGCCGCCGCCGTTACTGAGCCAGGTGCCCCGGTCGAACTGCACACCGCCGTAGAAGCCGTTCCCGGTGTTGATCGCCCAGTTGCCACCGGACTCGCACTGGGCGAGTCGGTCCCAGACGCTGCCGCCGGCCACGCTGGGCGCCGCCGGCGAGGCTGTCGCAGCGGACGCGGTCGCCGGAGATGCCGGTGTCGGCGACGGGGGCGGCGGCGGGGGCGGGGGCGGGGGCGCGGGGTCCTTGGTGCCGACCGCGATCACGGTGGGTTGGGCGGGTCGGGTCACGGTCACCGACACCTGCTGACGGGCGGATTCCGCACCGTTGGTCGTGGTGACCCGGAAGGTCACCGACTGCACCCCCGGGGTTCCAGGGTTGCGCACGGTGGTGGCGCCCCGCTCCAGAGTGGGATCCTCCACACGTTGCTCTGGCACCGCTACCGGCTGGTCCTGGGCCACGTCGGTGGTGCGGATCCGGGTGAGGGTCACGCGCATCCCGTCGGTCACCGGGGCGGCGAGGTCCGCTGAGGCGGTGTCGGCCTGCTGCAAGGACAGGCCCCGGTCGGCCAGCAAGGCACCGACGGTGGTGACCGGGGTTCGCAGGGTTTGCACCACACCGGCGTCGTCGACGATCACCTGGCGTTCCTGCTGAACCTCCAGGTCGTAACCCGCCAACGGCAAACGCTGGGATCGGGACGCGGAGACGGTGATGCCGCTGCCGTTGAGGTCGAACTGGGCGAGCGCCTCGTCGACGGTGAACGCTGTGGTCCACACGGTGCGACGGGTGCCGTCCACGGTGAGGTTCAGTGGGCGCGCCCGGCGCAACACGATGGTGTCGCCGGAGGCGATGGGGGCAGCAGCCGACGGGGCCAGGATGTCGTGCTCGCCCACCTGCAGGCCCGCCTTCTTCAGGGCGCCGGTGACGTCGGAGGACATCGTGCGCAGCGCTACCGGCTGACCGTCCACCTCCACCGTCAGTGTCTTTTCCATCGCGATCGCCGTGGCCGCACCAGTGCTGAGGCTCGGCAGCAGGGCGACGACGACACCACGGCCGAGGGTGGCACGGGACAGCATCCGACGGGCTCGAGTCACGGGGGTCCTGGCGCTCGCAGTGCCCGGGCAGGGGTGAGCACGTCGCTGGCTCTGCGCGGGGGCACAGGCCCGACCCCGGCGCAGCGAACGCCCGAGCGGGTGACGCACCCGGGACTTCCCCATCCCGGCTGGCAATCACGGCACGGTAACGGTGCGACCCCCTTCAGGGCAAACATCGGCGACGCCGGGCATGTCGGTCACAGCCGGTACACCCGTTCGGCGGTGGCTGTCGTGGCCGAGGCCAGCTGCTGCGGGTGCTCTCCGCGCAGCAGCGCGAGGGCCCGCAGCGTGTGCGGCAGGAGGTAGGGCTCGTTGGGCCTGCCCCGGTAGGGGTGCGGGGTGAGGAAGGGCGCGTCGGTCTCCACCATCAGCTGGTTCACCGGGACCAGCGCGGCTGCGGCGTGCAGGTCCCGGGCGTTACGGAAGCTCACCGTGCCGGAAAAGCTGAGCACGTACCCGGCGGCGACGCATTCCCGCGCCATGGCGGCGTCCCCGGAAAAGCAGTGAAACACCACGGTCGGCGGCGGCCCCTCCTCCCGCAGCACCCGCAGCACGTCGTCGTGGGCGTCGCGGTCGTGCACCATCACGGGTTTGCCCACCCGCTTGGCCAGGTCGATGTGCCAGCGGAAGGCGTCCTCCTGCTCGGGGGGCTGCGCGCAGCCCGCGAGCCGGCCGGGCCAGTAGTAATCCAACCCGGTCTCCCCGACTGCGACGGTGCGCGGGTGTGCGGCGAGCACCTCCAACTCGGCCTTGGCGGCGGCCTCCAGGGTGTGCGCGCGGGTGGGGTGCAGGGCTGTGGCCGCCCACACCCGGGCGTCCCACCCGGCCGCCTGGACCACCCAGCGGGCACTGGCGAGGTCGTCGGACACCGTGACCACCCGCCCCACTCCGGCGGCGCTGGCCCGGTCCACGACAGCGGCCACACCTGCGGGGTCGTGCGCCCCGCAGGCGTCGAGGTGGGTGTGCGCGTCGATCAGCGGACTCAGCGGATCTGGCAGGGGTGGTGGCGCGGCCCGATCACTCACGGGGCGGGCGGGGTTATCGGCGCCCAGTCGGGGCCGGTCTCGCCCAGGCCCGGCTCCAGCTTGGCGAACAGCGGGGTGGGCTTGCTCAGCGGCGTGCCGGGCACGATGTCGGTGCGCGCCCAGCGTGCGTGCTCGTCGGCGTAGTCCCCCATGATCACCGGGTAGGGCCGGCCGAATTCGGGCAGTCCGGCCCCGGTGAGTTGATCGGTGAGGTCACTGCGGACCTCGTCGGTGACGTCACGGATCTGCGGTTGCGCGGCCCACACGCCGTTGCCGCCGATGGCGGTGTGCACGGCTTGGGCGGAGTGCGGCAGGAACGGGGTGAACAGTGCGTTCACGTCGCTGACCACTTGCAGGGCGGTGTGCAGGACGGTGGCCTGCCGCGCCCGGTCGTCGCTGCTGCCGGACTTCGCCAGCTGCCAGGGCTGGGTGTCGGAGAGGTAGCGATTGGCCAGGCTCACCACCCGCATCACCTCGTTGGCAGCCTGTTTGAAGCGGCTGCGCTGCAGGTGGGCACCGACTCCGGTGAAGGCCGCCTCGGCTGCGGCGAGCAGTGCCACATCCACCTCGCGCCGAGTCCCCAGGGGCGGAATTTCGCCGAAATTCTTGTGCGCCATCGCGATCGACCGGTTCACCAGGTTGCCCCACTCGTTGGCCAGTTCGAAGTTGGTGCGTCGGACGAACTCCTCCCAGGTGAAGTCGGTGTCTTGGCTCTCCGGTCCGGCCACCGAGATGAAGTAGCGCAGCGCGTCGGGGCCGAACTCCCGCAGGAAGTCCCGCACGTAGATCACGGTGCCGCGGCTGGTGGAGAACTTGGAGCCGCTCATGGTGAGGAACTCGCTGCTGACCACCTCCGTCGGCAGGTTGAGCACCCCCAGGTCACCGGGCTGCCCACCGCGTGCTCCGGCGCCGTTGTGTCCGAGCAGTTCCGCCGGCCAGATCTGGGAGTGAAAGGTGATGTTGTCCTTGCCCATGAAGTAGTAGGACAACGCCTGCGGGTCGCACCACCACTGCCGCCACGCGTCGGGATCACCGGTGCGCTGCGCCCATTCGATACTGGCGGAGAGGTAGCCGATCACGGCGTCGAACCAGACGTAGAGCTTCTTGTCCGGCCGGTCCGACCAGCCGTCCAGGGGGATCGGCACCCCCCAGTCGATGTCGCGGCTCATCGCCCGCGGTCGCAGGTCGGCGATCAGGTTCAGGCTGAACCGCAGCACGTTCGGCCGCCAGTCGGTGCGGGTCTTGAGCCAATCCCCGAGGGCGTCCGCGAGTGCCGGCAGGTCGAGGAAGAAGTGTTCGGTCTCCACGAACACCGGTGTCTCGCCGTTGATCTTGCTGCGCGGGTGGATGAGGTCAGCGGGGTCCAGCTGGTTGCCGCAGTTGTCGCACTGGTCACCACGCGCCGGGTCGTAGCCGCAGATGGGGCAGGTGCCCTCGACGTAGCGGTCCGGCAGGGTGCGCCCGGTGGACGGGCTGATGGCGCCGGTGGTGGTCTTGGGCACCAGGTAGCCGTTGCGGTGCAGGGTCCGGAACAGCTCCTGCACCACCGCGTAGTGGTTGCGGGTGGTGGTGCGGGTGAACAGGTCATAGCTCAGCCCCAGGCCGGCCAGGTCCTCCACGATGACCCGGTTGTAACGGTCCGCCAGCTCCCGGACACTGCTGCCCTCCTGGTCGGCCTGCACCAACAGCGGGGTGCCGTGCTCGTCGGTGCCGCTGACCATCAGCACCCGGTTGCCGACCATCCGCTGATAGCGGGAGAACACGTCGGACGGGACGCCGAAACCGGATACGTGGCCGATGTGGCGGGGACCGTTGGCGTAAGGCCAGGCAACGGCAGTCAGCACGGAGGTGGACATGGTTGGTCAGCCTATGGCCCGGCGCACCAGCTGCAGCGTGCGCCGCAGACGGCAACCCCTGTCGGCGGGGCGAAGGCCAGGTGGGACGCTAACCGGGTGGGAGTCCGCCGGTTGGGTCAGGGGGCCTCGGCCGCCGCGGTACTTCTCGGCCTGCACCGTCGCGCCCGCCGGCTCGGGTGCCCGCCACCGGCGGCACTGGCCGGGCAGTGGTTTCACTCCGCCGCAATCCTCGCGCCCACCCTCGACGTGCAGCCTTGCGATGACCTGCCCGACGTCGGGTCGCTGCCTGGGCCCCCGGGCGCGGTCGGCGGTGGCTGGTTCGGCTATCTGAGCTATCCCGACGGGCACGGCGCGCTGCCGCGGGTCGCCGGCGGCTGGACCGACAGCGTCTTGCGGTTGGACACCGCAGGCTGCTGGTGGTTCGAGAGCCTGCGGTCCCAGCCGTGCCCAGCCGATCTGCTCGACGTGGTGCGTACCGGCGGTCCGTGCACACCGTGGGAGGTGGCCTGGGTAGCGCCAGACCCCCAGGCGCATCGCCGTGCGGTGCTGGCGTGTTTGGCTGCTATCGCCGACGGTGAGGTGTACCAGGCGTGCATCTGCAGCAGATTCACCGGTGCCCTACGGGGGTCGGCGGTGGGCTTGTTCGCCTCCGGGATTCAGCGCAGCGCCCCGGCCCGCGCCGGGTACCTGAGCGGCGACTGGGGTGCGGTGGCCTCGTTCTCCCCGGAGCTGTTCCTGGCTCGCCGCGGCCGCATGGTGCGCTCCAGCCCGATCAAGGGCACCGTGCCCATCGGCGACGACCCGGCGAGGCTGCGCTCCTCCGCCAAGGATGTCGCCGAGAACGTGATGATCGTGGACCTGGTTCGCAACGACCTGGGCCGGGTGTGCGAGCCGGGCAGCATCACCGTGGCCGAACTGCTCGCGGTGCGAGCCGCACCGGCGGTGTGGCACTTGGTGTCCACGGTGCAGGGCGAGCTGCGCCCTGAGGTCGACGACCGCCATCTGTTCGAGGCGATGTTCCCTCCCGGGTCGGTGACCGGGACACCGAAGCTGCGAGCTCGTCAGCTCCTGAGCAGCTGGGAGACCCAGGCTCGGGGGGTGTATTGCGGGGCGATAGGCCTGGTCTCACCCTGGGCGGGTCTGGAGCTGAACGTGGCGATCCGCACCGTCGAGGTAGACCCCGCTGGCACCGTCGCGCTGGGGGTGGGGGGCGGCATCACGATCGACTCCGACCCCGACGTCGAGTGGCAGGAATGCCTGGACAAGGCAGGCGCGGTGACCAACCTGCGCTTCGATCACGTCCTGGCGGCCAGCACCAGCTCATAGAGTTCGTTGCGGGAGCTGCCGGCCTGCTCCGCAACCTGCCCGCACGCGTCCTTCAGCCGCACCCCAGCATCGACCAGGTCCTGCACCCGGGCCACCAGCTCGGCCGGTTCTGGTGCCGGCGCCGGGGCGGCACCGGCTAGCACCACGGTGATCTCCCCGCGCACCCCGTCAGCCGCCCACGCAGCCAACTCGGCCAGGGTCCCGCGGCGAACCTCCTCGTAGGTCTTGGTCAACTCCCGGCACACCGCCGCCCGGCGATCACCTCCCAGCACGGTCACCGCGTCCTGCAGGCAGGCGGCGATCCGGTGCGGTGCTTCGAAGAACACGCAAGCCCGGGGCTCGTGCCGCAGGTACGCGAACCAGGTCCGCCGGGCGGCCGAGCGGCGGGGCGGAAACCCGTCGAAGCAAAACCGCTCGCAGGCGATGCCGCTCAGCGCCAGCGCGGTGGTCACCGCTGACGGCCCCGGCAGGCAGGTGACCGCCAGGTCCTGCGCGACGCAGGCGGCGACCAGCCGGTATCCTGGGTCGCTCACCGAGGGCATGCCCGCGTCGGTGACCAGCAGCACCGTCGCGCCAGCGGCCACCTGCGCGAGCAACATCGGCAGCCGGGCGCTCTCCACCGCGTCGTAGAAGCTGACCACCCGCCCGGTGATGCTGACCCCCAACGCATTGGCCAGGTGCTTGGTCCGCCGGGTGTCCTCGGCTGCCACCACATCGGCGGAGCCCAGCGCTAACCGCAGCCGGGCGGAGGCGTCCTGCGGCTGCCCGAGTGGGGTCGCGGCGATGATCAGTAACCCCGGGCTCAGCTCGTTCCCGGTGCCGTCCACACCGGGGAGCCTACGATTGGGGGGTGGCTCTGCTGACCCCCGACGCACCTCCGCGCGTCAGCACCCCGGAAATCGCCCGCCCGGCGCCGCGCTTGCCCGACCGCGACGGCCCGCCCACCGACCGTCGGCGCGGCTGGGTCGTCACCGCGGTGGTGACCGGGGTGGCCGCCCTCACCCGCTTCGTCGGGTTGGGTTTGCCCACCGACGGTGGCACCCCGGTGTTCGACGAGAAGCACTACGTGCCGCAGGCCTACCAAGACCTCACCAACGGCGGGTTGGAGTACAACCCCGCCTACGAGCTGGTGGTGCACCCGCCGATCGGCAAGCAGCTGATGGCCGTGGGGCAAGCGGTGTTCGGCTACACGGGGGTGGGCTGGCGCGCGGTGTCCGCGGTGCTGGGCGTGCTGTTGGTGCTGTTGGTGGTCCGGATCGTGCGGCGGATGACCCGCTCGACGATGCTCGGCGGCGTCGCGGGGGTACTGGCCATCGCCGACGGGGTGCTGTTCGTGCAGTCCCGGGTGGGCATGCTGGACATCGTCCTGGTGTTCTTCGTCGTCGCGGCGTTGGGTTGCCTGATCGTCGACCGGGATCAGGTGCGGGCCCGCACCGCCCGGGTGATCGACGAGGGCCGGATCCTGGACTCCTCGTTCGGCCCGCGCTATGGCGTGCGGTGGTGGCGCTTCGGTGCGGGGGTGCTGCTCGGGTTGGCCTGCGGAACCAAGTGGTCGGGGGTGTACTTCGTCGCCGCGTTCGGGCTGCTCAGCGTGGGGTTCGACCTGGCGGCCCGACGTGGTGGCGGGGTGCGGCGGCCCTGGGCGGGCACTCTGCGACGAGATGTCGGCCCCGCATTGTGGGCGCTGGTGGTCGTGCCATTAGCGGTGTACCTGGCCAGCTTCTGGGCCTGGTTCGCCAGCGAGACCGGGGTCGACCGGTGGGCGGTCGGTCAGCAGGTGGGCCAAGGAGGCACCTGGTCGTTCATTCCCGGGGCGCTGCGCTCCCTGTGGTACTACAGCTCGCGCGTGCTGGCCTTCCACGAGAAGTTGGTGACCCCGGCTGGCAACCCGCACCCATACGAGTCCAAGCCGTGGACCTGGCCGATGGGGATGCGGCCGATGCTGTACTACTTCGTCGACGCGGACACGGTGCGCGGCTGCGGGCAGGCGCGGTGCGTCAGCGCGGTCATGCTGGTGGGGACCCCCGCGATGTGGTGGTTGGCCTTTCCCGTGCTGGGTTGGGCGCTGTGGCGGATGGTGGCCCGCCGCGACTGGCGGTACACGGTGGTCCTGGTGGGCTACGGCGCTGCGTTCCTGCCGTGGTTCACCAACCTGGACCGGCAGATGTACTTCTTCTACGCCACCGCGATGGCCCCGTTCCTGATCATGGGGATAGCCCTGGTGCTCGGCGACGTGCTGGGTCGCGCCGGAGCCAGCGCGCGGCGGCGCACCATCGGACTGGCGGTGGTGTGCGCCTACCTGGGGCTGGTGGTGGCGAACTTCATCTGGCTGTGGCCGATCCTCACCGGCAGCCCGATCACCCAGGCGCGCTGGCAAGCCGAGCTGTGGCTGCCGTCCTGGCGCTGACGCGGCCCACCACCCCGCACCCTCCCCGCCGCTCACCACCCCGCAGTTGGTAGTAGTTGCAGACGCCTCGGCCGGGTGTTGGTGGTACTTGCAGTACCACCAACCGGCGGCTCAGGTGAGCTCGGGGAAGTCCTCCACCCGAAACTCGCCGGGCGGCCGGGCCTGCGGGTCGGCGTGCAGCTGCCCGTCCCGTCCGCGCAGCTCCACCCGCCGGATCTTGCCGCTGATGGTCTTGGGCAACTCGGCGAACTCCAGGCGGCGGATCCTCTTGTAGGGGGCCAGGTTCTCCCGGGCATGGCGCAACACCGCCAACGCCGTCTCCGGAGTCGGTTCGTACCCGCCCGCCAGCACGACGTAGGCCTTCGGCACCGCGAGCCGAAGCGGGTCCGGGGAGGGCACCACCGCGGCCTCGGCCACCGCCGGGTGCTCGATCAGCACGCTTTCCAGTTCGAACGGGGAAATGCGGTAGTCGGAGGCTTTGAATACATCATCGGCCCGGCCCACGTAGGTGATGTAACCGTCGGCGTCCCGGTTACCCACGTCCCCGGTGCGGTAGAAACCGTCCCGCATCACCTCCGCGGTCTTGTCCGGATCCCCGTGGTAACCCACCATGAGCCCCACCGGGCGCTCAGCCAACGCCAGGCTGATCTCCCCTTCCTGCGCCTGCTCACCGGACAACGGGTCCAGCAGCACCACACTGAATCCCGGCAGCGGGCGCCCCATCGAACCTTCCTTCAGTGGCTGGCCTGGGGTGTTCGCGATCTGCACCGAGGACTCCGTCTGACCGAACCCGTCGCGGATAGTCAGCCCCCACGCCGCCCGCACCTGCGCGATCACCTCCGGGTTCAGCGGCTCACCGGCACCGACCAGCTCCCGCAGCGGCACCTGCACCCGTCCCAGATCCGCCTGGATCAGCATGCGCCACACCGTCGGCGGCGCACAGAACGTGGTCGCCCCGCACCGCACGATCTGCTCGACCAGCTGGTCGGCGTCGAACCGGGTGTAGTTGATGATCAGCACACACGCTTCGGCGATCCACGGGGCGAAGACGTTGCTCCACGCGTGCTTGGCCCACCCCGGCGAGGCGACGTTGAGGTGCACGTCCCCGGGCTGCAACCCGATCCAGTACATTGTGGACAAGTGCCCCACGGGGTAGCTGACGTGGGTGTGCTCGACCAGCTTGGGCTGCGCAGTCGTGCCGGAGGTGAAGTACAGCAGCAGGGTGTCAGACCCGCGGGTCACCCCGTCGGGGGCGAAGTCGGGGGCGGCCGTCGCGGCGTCGGCGTACCGCAGCCAGCCGTCGACGTCCGCCCCCACCGCGATGCGCGTGTAGTCACCGGCGATGCCGGCGAACTTCGCTGCGTCCTCGCTGCGCACCACCACGTGCTTGGCGGCCCCGCGGGTAATCCGGTCGGTGAGGTCGGCGGCACCGAGCATGGGCGTGGTCGGAATGAGCACCGCGCCCAGCTTCATCACCGCTAGGATCGTCTCCCAGAGTTGCACCTGGTTGGCCAGCATGAGCACGAGGCGGTCACCGCGGGCCACCCCCTGCTGGCGCAGCCAGTTCGCCACCCGGTTCGACCGCTCGCTCATGTCGGCGAAGGTGTATTTCGCCTCCGACCCGTCCTCCTCGACGATCCACAACGCCAGGCGCTGGCCCCGCACCGGGTCGGCGGCTACGGCGTCGATGTGCTCAAGCGCCCAGTTGAACTCCGCTGGTCGTGGCCAGCTGAACCCGGCGAGCGCGGCGTCGTAGTCGGTGCGGTGGGTCTGCAGCAGGTCGCGGGCCTGCAGAAACTCGCGGTACCCCGATGTACTCACCGGTTCAGAATAACCACGACAGCTCGGCTCCCGAGTTGCCCGAAAACTCCGGCATCGTGGTGACCCGCGACGGCCGGTACGCGGTGGTGGTGCAGTCCAACACCGGGCGGCTGTTCCGGGTGGATCTCGGGTCCCGCGCGGTGTCTGAGGCCGACCTGTCCCGCGACGCCTCGAGCGGTGAGGTGGAGTCGGAGACCAGCGACCCGAGTTTCCGTTTCCCCACCACCGCGGCGGTCAGCGGCAAGCAGCTGCTGGTGGTCAACAGCCAGTTCGACAAGCGCGGGTGCACCCCGGAACAGCCATTCACCGTGAGCAGCATCCGTAAGCCGTAGGGTCATGGGCGTCCCAGGCGCGGAAGGTGAACCGAGGAGCGAACCCATGCAAGCCACCCGAACCGGCTCCGGCACGCCGCTTGTCCTGGTTCACGGGCTGGGCTCCAGCCACCACAACTGGGACCCGGTGCTAGCCACCCTCAGCGCCGAGCGGGAGGTCATCGCGCTGGACCTGCCCGGCTTCGGGGGGACCGCCCCGCTCACCGGGGCCGTCACCGTGGCCACGCTGTCCGACGCGCTGCAGTCGTGGCTGGCCACGGAGGGGCTGAGCGGAGCCGCGATCGTGGGTAGCTCGATGGGGGCGCGGATGGTGCTGGAGCTGGCCCGGCGCGGGCACACCGGCGCGGTGGTGTCCCTGGACCCGGGCGGCTTCTGGACCGACCGGCAGGCGCAGATCTTCGGTGCTTCCATCAAGGCGTCGGTGGCGTTGGTGCGGGGTATCCAACCCGCCCTGCCCGTGCTGGCCGGCAACCCGGCCGGTCGCACCGCCCTGTTGGCTCAGTTCTCCGCCGCGCCGTGGAAGCTGGACCCTGAGGTCGTGCTGACCGAGCTCCGCGGGTTCACCAAGGCCCAGTCACCGTCGCTGGACGCCGCGCTGCGGTCGCTGGTGAAAGGCCCGCGCCAAGAAGGTGGCAGCACGGCCGCGCCGGTGACGATCGGCTGGGGTCGTCAGGACCGGGTGACCTTGCCCAGCCAGGCCGCCACCGCCGCCCAGCGGTTCCCGCAAGCGACGCTGTACTGGTTTGACAAGTGCGGGCATTTCCCACAGTGGGATCAGCCGGCCCAGGCCGCGCGCCTCATCCTCGACGCGACCAGCTGAGCTGGCGCGATGACCACCTCCGGTTCCCGGCCCGAACATCCCATCGTCGCCCATCAGCGGGCGCATCGCACGTCCAACGCACAGCTGCGGGTCGCCGACGCCATCACCCGCTTCGCCGGGTCGATGCCGTTCGTCTACCTGCACATGGTGGTGTTCGCGCTGTGGATGGTGGCGGTGGAGTCCAGCCCATGGCCGACGTTGACCCTGGTGGTGTCGTTGGAAGCCATCTTCCTGTCGACCTTCGTGTTGATCGGGCAGAACCGGGCTGCGGCGTTTCAGCAGGCCAAGGCCGACCACGACTTCGTCGAGCAGGAAGCTGAGCTGAAGACCAACACCCAGCTGACCAGGGAAATCCACGTGCTGACAACCGAATTGCACCGCCGGGTGGTGACGGACCCGCGCTGAGCCGGCCGCTCACCCTGTGTGGTGCACCGGGGCGAGGGCGTAGACCGGGGTCGCGATGGCCTCCATCCGGGCCTTGAGCTGTAACGCGAGGTAAAGCGAGTAGTACCGGGACTGGTGCAGGTTGCCGCCGTGGAACCACAGCCCCTCCTGCTGGGTGGGTTTCCACATGTTGCGCTGCTCGCCCTCCCACGGGCCCGGGTCCTTGGTGGTGTCCGAGCCCAGGCCCCACACCTTGCCCACCGTGTCGGCCACCTCCTGGCTGACCAGGTCCGCCACCCAGCCGTTCATCGACCCGTAGCCGGTGGCGTAGACCACCAGGTCGGCGGGGAGCTCGGTGCCGTCGGCTAGCACGACGGAGCGCTCGGTGAGCTCCCGCACCGCGCCCTTCGCGAGTTTGATCTTGCCGTCGGCGACCAACTCGGAGGCACCGACGTCGATGTAGTAACCCGAACCGCGGCGCAGGTACTTCATGAACAGCCCGGAGTCGTCCTCGCCGTAGTCGAGGGAGAACCCGGCCCGCTCCAGCCGCGCGTAGAAGTCGGCGTCGCGCTCACGGATCGCGTTGTACACCGGGATCTGGAAGGTGTGCATGATCCGGTAGGGCAGCGAGGCGAAGGTGGTGTCGGCCTTGTTGGTGGTCACCCCCGCGGCCACCGCCCGCTCGGAGTACAGATCGCCCAGGGCAAGGTCCATCAACGAGTCCGACTTCACGATGTGCGTGGAGGACCGTTGCACCATGGTCACGTCGACCCCGGCCTCCCACAGGGCGGCGCAGATGTCGTGCGCGGAGTTGTTGGAGCCGATGACGACGGCCTTCTTGCCGCGGTAGGCGTCCGGGCCGGGGTGTTGGCAGGAGTGGTGCTGCACCCCGGCGAAGACGTCCTGACCCGGCACGGTCGGAATGGTGGGCTTGCCGGACACCCCGAGGGCGAACACCAGGTGTTTCGGCCGCAGCACCACCTGCTCACCGGCGCGCGTGACGGTGAGCACCCACTGCCCGGCGTCGGCGTCGTAGCGGGCGTTGGTGGCGGTGGTCGACCCCCAGTAGTTGACCTCCATGACGCGGGTGTACATCTCCAACCAGTCGCCGATCTTGTCCTTGGGGGAGAACACCGGCCAGTTCTGCGGGAAGTCCAGGTAGGGCAGGTGGTCATACCAGACCGGGTCGTGCAGGCACAGCGACTTATAGCGGTTGCGCCAGGAGTCACCGGGGCGTTCGTTGCGCTCAATGACGATGTGGGACACGCCGAGCTGGCGCAGCCGTGCCCCCAGCGCGATGCCGCCCTGCCCGCCCCCGATGATCACCACGTAGGGCTGGCGGGTGCGGCCGAGTTCGGCCTGCTCCGCCTCGCGGGCATCACGCCAGCTCACCCGGTCGGGGTTGGCTCCGTGCTCGGCGCCCATCGGGCGGCGCTGGTTCAGTGGCTCCTCGTGGCCCTTGAGCTCCTCCAAGGTGGTGAGCAGGGTCCAGGCGCCCTCGCCGGTGAGCCGCAGATGTCCCCGGCAACGCCCGACCGCGGTCTCGAACTCGATCCACGCCGAGGTCACGCCGTCAGCCTCCGCGGGTTCCTCGGTGGTGCGGAACCCGCGCGGATCTGTGGTGTCCAGGGTGGACTCCAGCAGGCCGGTGACGCCGTCGCGACCCTCCACGGTGGTGATGTTCCAGGTGAAAGCGACCAGGTCGCGCCAGAAGCTGGTGGTGGCGAACAGGGCGGCGGCGGCAGCCGGGTCGCGGGCGGTGAGCGCGCGTTCGAAGTCGGCCAGCCACTCGTCGACCCTCGTGGCGGCGGGGGTGACCGGGCGGTCGAGGGTCTGGCTCACGGTTCCTCCTGGGACCTGGGGGCGCACAACAGTGGTGGTGATCACACAACACCCCCTGGATGGGTCGCGCCAGGGTTGCAGCGACGTTTGCAGCGGCGATGCGGCGGCGATGGGCTGCCGGTCTCGCCCTACCCTGCTGTCATGGACACCCTCGCTGCGCCAGTCGGTGAGCTGGAGCTGCACCGGTGGCCGGTGGAGGTCCGGGATCCGTTGCGGGCCTTCGACGCCGCGGACACCCTGGTGTTGCAGCACCTGGCGGGGGTGGACCTGCGGGGGGTGACGGTGGTTCTCAATGACCGCTGGGGCGCGCTGGCAGCTGGGCTGAGCGAGCACCACCCGGTGTCGGTGTCGGACTCCTGGATCTCCCAGCAGGCCACCAGGGCCAACCTGGCACGCAATGGCCTGGGCGAGGTAACGGTGCTGTCGTCGCTGGAGGAGCTGCCCGAACGGATCGACGTGCTGGTGTTCCGGGTGCCCCGCGCCCTCGGGCTGCTGGAGCACGAGTTGCACCTGCTGGCGCCCCGGGTGCACACCGGGACCATGGTGGTGGGCGCGGCGATGGTGAAGGAGCTGCACACCTCCACGTTGGCGCTGATCGAGGCGCTGCTCGGGCCTACCCGGACGTCGCTGGCCACCCGCAAGGCCCGGCTGGTGTTCGTGGAACCGGACCCGGCGCTGGTGCGCCCGCCCGACCCGTGGCCCCGGACGCTGGTGTTGGCGCCGGACGCACCGGCCGGGTTGGCGGGGGTGTCGGTGACCCAGCACGCCGGGGTGTTCTCCGCGGAGCACCTCGACATCGGCACCCGGTTCCTGCTGGAGCACCTGCCGGCGCGCTCCGGGGTGGAGCAGGTGGTGGACTTGGGGTGCGGCAACGGCGTGCTGGGGGTGGCGGCCGGGCTCGCCAACCCCCGGGCGCAGGTGTGCTTCACCGACGAGTCCTACCTGGCGGTGGACTCCGCACGGCAGAGCTGGCGTGGGGTGCACGGTGCGCGGGAGGCGTCGTTCGCGGTCGGCGATGGGCTGGCGCAGGTGCGCGGGCCGGTGGACCTGGTGCTGTGCAACCCGCCGTTTCACCTCGGCCGGGGTATGAGCGACGCCGTCGCGTGGCGGATGTTCGTGGCCGCCCGCCGCGCGTTGCGGCCCGGGGGTGAGCTGTGGGTGGTGGGCAACCGGCATTTGGGCCATCACGCCCGGCTGGGCCGGCTGTTCGGCTCGTGTGCGGTGGTGGCCAGCAATCGCAAGTTCGTGGTGCTGCGGGCTGCGCGGGTGTGAGCGCGAGGACACAGGCCCCCTCGGCGGCCGTCAACAACGCGCTACGCCGCGGGAGCAGGATGATCGGGGTCTGCCACGTTGCGTCGGCCCTCAACGCTCGAAACGGTGGTAGACGTGCGCACGGTGGCCGATCTTCAGCACGTACATCGTCTTGGTTTCCTCGTCGAGGCGGTACACGATGCGGTAGTCGCCGCGGCGGGCTGCCCATCGGCCTTCTAGCTCTCGCTGTAGCGGCTTGCCGCCGCCTCGGGTCATTGGCCAGGCTCCCGAAGATGAAGGCCACCAAGGGCTGAGCCACCCGGGCCGGTACCGAATGTAGATCCTGTTGGCGGCGCCCTCGTTCTTCGCGCGGGAGCTCGACCCGCGACTGCCGTGGTGAGCGCGTTCATCGACGCCCACCGCCATCGTTTCGGGGTCGAGCCGATCTGCCGGGTGCTGCGCGCCCATGGTCTGCAGATCGCCCCGAGCACCTACTACGCCGCCCGCACCCGGGCCCCGTCGGGGCGGACGCTGCGCGACGCGGTGCTCACCGCGGAGATCACCCGGGTGTACGCCGACCGTGACGTTGGGCGGGGCCTGTACGGCTACCGCAAGGTCAACGCGCATCTGCAGCGCACCGGGGGTGTCGACGGGTCCCGGGTGGCCCGGTGCACCGTGGCGCGGCTGATGCGGGCGGCGGGTCTGGCGGGGGGTGCGCCGCTGACACCGGACGGTGACGACCCGCTCGGACCCGGGTGCGCCCCGGCCCGCGGATCTGGTGGGACGCGACTTCACCGCCGATCACCCGAACCAGCTGTGGGTCGTGGACTTCGCCTAATGGCAGGGCCAGGTCAGCGAACTCGGTGCCTGAAGCGGCTGGCGGGTGTCCACTGAGATTTCACCGACTCAGGTCGTGCAGGGTGATCACGAGCCGCTGGCTGGTGATCACTTCTGTAGATGCAACCAACTGTCGAGGTCTCGTATGTAGACGGTGGCCCAGCCAGTCGCCGGGGGCGTATCAGCTTGTGAGATGCCGCGCCTGGAGCGCTGTCCATTAGGTCGCCGCGCGCCTCCTCGGGCCATCCACCACGACGAGGGAGAACGCGGATGACGGTGACCTGCGGGGTCGACTGGGCTGAAGGACACCACGACATCGCCGTCGTTGACGCCGGCGGCGCGGTCCTGGCTACTGGTGGGCATTCGCGACGCTCACGAAATCCGTCGGCGCACGAGCGCACTACGACCGCCGGCGCGCCGCCGGTGACCACCACAACGCAGCGCTGCGCGACCTCGCGAACAAGCTCCTCGGCCGCCACTGGTGGTGCATGCAACACGGCGGCACCTGGGACGAGAACACCGCCTGGCCCACTCCTGCCCAGCACCTCGAAGCGGCCATCGCTTGACGCTGACTCGCGTGGGATGTCTACGTGCCGACGTGGTCGGGCACGGTGTTCACCGCGTTCGTCTCCGACGTCTACTCCCGGCGCATCGTCGGGTGGCGCACCGCGACGACCATGCCCACCGAGCTGCCCCTGGACGCCCTGGAGATGGCGTTGTGGACCCGCTCGCGGGCCGGCCATGACGTCACCGGGGTCGTGCTCCACAGCGACGCCGGGTCGCAGTACACCGCGATCCGATACGCGAACCGGCTTGCCGACGCCGGTGCGCTCGCCTCGATCGGGACCGTCGGCGACTCGTACGACAACGCGTTGGCCGAGAGCGTGATTGGTCTCTACAAGGCCGAGTGCGTCCGTCACGAAGGGCCCTGGAGAGGGGCCGACAATCTCGAGCTCGCGACCCTGAGCTGGGTCCACTGGTTCAACGAGAACCGGCTGCACAGCAGCATCGGCAACGTCCCACCGACAGAGCACGAGAACGACTACTACCGTCACAACCAACCCCGACAGCACCCGCTGCCGGGAGAACTCACCCTCCACCGAACCCGGTTCGCTTCAAGCTAGGAGTGCTTACCCCTCAGTGACATAAGAGTTGTCGCAACACTCCAGGGCTTCTCACCTCACTCCCGAGTAACCGCCGTGGCGGAACCCAGTGTCGTCGTGGTGGAATACCAGTATGACCAGCGGTGCTGTTCCGAACCTTCCCGACGAGGTCGTCGAAGCGCAGGCACCGCCGCTCCATCTTTGGAGTGCCTCGCCACGAGATGGTCGCGGTCGCCGTCATGGAACCAGTCGGTCGGCACCCTTCGATCGCTGGTTTCGCTACCCGGCGGGTTTTGCAACTGACTACGTCGAGCACCTGCTAAGCCGTGTCAGCCTCGAGCCTGGCGATCGGGTGGTCGACTGTTTCGCTGGCAGTGGGGTTACGGGCACCGCGTCACGTGCTGCCGGGCTGGGCTTCGTGGGTGTGGAGGCACATCCGATGGTCGCCGAACTGGCCAACGCGAAGCTGCAGCTGCAAGCCGAACGGCCACAGTTGACGACAGCAGCCGAGAGGCTCCGACAAATGGTAAGTATTCATTCGCCTGAAGAAACGGCTTTTACCGTACCCGAACTGATCTCTAAATCCTTTGATGCTACGCAGCTTCGAACCTTGTTGGCCCTTCGCGACGCCATCTGCGAGCATCCGGAGGCTCCCGAATATGTCTACCTCAAGTGGGCCCTGCTGGGAACGCTCCGCGACGTAGCTGTGGTGAAGGTCGGATGGCCCTATCAACGCCCGAGCCAAGCTCGGAGACCGAGGTACACGCTCACCCTCGAGCGCTTCTGCGAACGTGTGTCCTGGATGGCCGAGGACATTGCTGGCGTCGTCGACGATGACCACGAACGCTTTGTGGTGGCTGGCGACTCCCGCGATGAAGAAATCTGGGCTCGCGGATTAGGCGACGGCGCGCTACGAGCATGCGTCTCGTCCCCGCCATACCTAAACAACTTTGACTACGCCGACGCTACCCGCCTTGAGGCATATTTCTGGGGCAGCGCCGCTACTTGGGCCGACCTCTGCTCAGTGATCCGTGTCGACATGCTAACAGCTACGACTCAGCAGTCATCTCGACGCGAGGAAACAGCCGGACTCGCGGCGCTCCAGGATTCTGCAGCCGCCCCCGACGTCGCCAGCCTGGTGGCCGAACTTAAACAACAGCGCCGGTCGCGGGAGCGCGGCAAGGAGTACGACCAAGTCTTGCCAGCTTATTTGAGCGCGCTGCGCGATATTCTACGAAACCTGTCACGCCACCTTGAACCCAAGGCGCCAGTGCTTTGGCTAATTGGTGATAGCGCACCCTACGGGGTATACATCGACACGCCTCGGCTCATCGGCAAGTTGGCTTCTGATTTCGGCTTCGACATACGAGCCGACGTTGTCCTGCGGGAGCGGGGAAATCGGTGGAGCGGTGCGCCTGGCCGGCATCAGGAACGGCTCGCCGAACGACTGCTGGTCATGAGCGTGCCCTAAAAACAGACGTGCTTATTACGCTTTTGGTTTACTCAATTCGAGCTTGTCTGCCAACCGCGCCAAAAACGTATCGGCCGTTTCTGTAATTTGCCGCTGGTCGTAGGTCAGTTTGTCTCGCTGTGACCACCGCTCCGCGCGGTTTGCCAAAACGAAGGCGCGCACGGGGGCAACAACAAACGGCATCGCCCAGTACTCACGGACCCGCTCGGCGAAATCCGCTCTCGACCAAAATTTATTCAGATCCGTATCTCGCATACTTGCTCCCACGTAAACCCAGGGTGACGGGGCCTCGTTCTTCGTGAGTTCCAGCATCGTCTCTAGCGCCCGTTGCTTGGGACCCGAAACGCCTACTAGGGTCTGCGCGTCGGATGCGACACAAGAATTAAGATCGGAGATTGTCCCGTGCAACTTCCAGACTGGAACCCGAATATCCCGGCCGCTTAGATACGACTTGAGGTGGTTACAGGCATCGCCAAATTGCTCATCAGTCGCAAACACACGACACGAGGCTCCAGCCGCCGTCTCGATCAGCTCATCGAAGTTAACGGTGCAAATTAGCAACTTTCGTCCACTTCGAATGATGCGGGCGAGCGATTCTGGCGCTCCGCCAGGGTACCGGAGGGCATCGGCACAGGCTACTGAAAACTTCTGCAAGGTCGGGGGTGGCTCGGGCAAGAACGATCGGTATTCCTCCCGCAGTACCCGCTCAAGCGTGAGCGCTGCCACGCGGGCTTCGAGCGAAAGCGGAACCTCAGATTCCAGCAGCTGTTCGAGAGACTCGATGTGCTTGTACCAATCCCGCGCAAGCGCCGTTGAGTCCGCATCCGATGGAGACAGCTGCAACGCCCGAATAGCGTCATCGCGCAGTTGATTGCCGAGTGCCAACCGCGAAGAGGCCGAGAACCCAGCGCCGAGAAAGAGCCCGATGAAGCTCGGGTCTCCGCGCACGATGTCCGCGATCATCGCGTCGCAAGCTACAGGTGGGTGTCGGCGCACCATAACGCCTTCGTGTCTCGCAAAGCGAAAGCCGGTAGTCGCATCAACGTGCCGGGAGAAACTGATGTCCGGACTCGCCGCCAGCAGAAGCAAGGTCCGTGGACCAAGCTGGAGACCTTCGAGGTGCGCCGATACATTCCAAGCAGCCGTCTTCTGATCGGCGTCCATCTCCGACTCGTCATATATTACTACAGCCAACGTTTGATCAGCGAGACGCGCGGAGCAAAGGGCACGGGTGAGGGCCAAAAGCGGGTCATCGGCTGCCGGCAAAGCGGCGTTCGGGTCGCCATTGTGGATGACGAAGGCAACATCGACATCACCATCACGCTTCACCAAGTTGATGCCGATCTTTTTACCGTCGACACGGCGATAGGTCAATGCTGTTTCAAGAATGGCGCCGACGGTCGAAGTGGTACGCCCTTCAACCGGCCCCCGGTAGGTCTCGCGGTCGGCGGGCGTCGCCTCGCCCCGCGCCCGTTGCCGTGTCGTGTTAAGCACGGCTCCGCCGGCGGCATGAACTGCCGCGATAAAAACGTCAATATCGATCGCAATGTTATCGGTAAGGCAGGGAACGACCCGAGTCGGTCCACGTTCCGCTACTTCGTGCTCTCGCAGAACGTGATCGAGCATCTGCAGAAGCGGCCGGACGCTGTCAGGTCCTGTCACCGGAGGCCTTCGACGTGAAGGACGCAAGCAACTGACGTTTGATTGTCTCAGACTCCGCCGGCCGCTCAAAGAAGCCGCCAAGCCAGGCGCTCTCAGCGGCCTGCTGCCGATACGCAACTAATAGGGCGTCATAACCATGGGAAACGCGCGCTATTCTAGTTCGCGGCCGCCGCGCAAGTTCAAAGGCGAGCTGTTCGATCACGGCCGTCTCAGTTTCTGGGACTACATAATATCGCCGCTCATCGTCGACGCGGTCGATGCGCAGAGCGGAAATGCGCCTTCGGGCTTCGGTGAGCGCGTAGCCGCCCTTGAAACGGTCCTCGCCCATAGACCGCTCACTTCGTTCAGCGACCACCTCGGCGAACGCCTCTGCCGCGGCAAAGAGCGCCCGTTCGACGGGTGTCGCACGGACCTCCTTTCCTACGCGCACCGCTCGTGCCTGCTCAGTAGATCGGTTAACGAGCATAGCCAGAACTAGGCCGATGGATTTCGCCTGCAAAGTTTCCGGGCCCTTGCCCTGTTGCAGCGACGAGACTTGCCGAAAGCGTTGTAACGCCCAGCTTCGATAGCAACTAGAAGCACGATCGAGGCAATACTCGACCACAGCATCCGACAGTTCGCAACGTTCAGTAGTCTCGCGCACGGAAGACCAAACATCGAGCAACAGTCGGGCTTCCACACCCACGATTCGGCGCTGCTGACCGAGCTCGAAAAGTACGGGTTCATCAAGTTCACCGAAGCGGAAGTGCGGCGGTGGCAAGGTGGTGCCGACGGCTTGTAGCCGTTGTCGGATTGTCTGACCGCGTAGCAGCGGATCGAAATAGTCTCGGCATCGTTCAAGATCGACACTCAACTCACCCGGCTTATTGTGGTAACTGACCTCCCAGAGGTCCGACAGGTAGCGGACGAGCGCCTCAGCATCGGCACAAGTCAGCGAGCTCGGAAGGCCAAAGAGCCGGGCCGGACTAGAGGTTGTCACTATTCGAAACCTCACGAAGGTAATAGCCAGCACGCAATTCATTCGACAGTGCCGGGTCTCGTTCAAGGTCCTGGCTTGTGCGTGTCAACGGCAGGACGAGCAAAGTGCTCTCGGCAGGATAATCACTGAGTCGGCTTCTGAGGTAAGTCTCGAGTCGACCAAGCCAGTCCCGAGACATAAACGCGCCGAACTCGTCAAGCGCAATTAACTGGTTAGGCGCCGAGGTGGCGCTATCAAGTAGTGCCAACTGCGCCCGGGTGTACGCGAAAGCCTGCTCGCCACTGGAGAACGCTGTTATAGGCCGACTGAACGGCTCGCCGTCGATGCGCCACTTCACAGTCATCTCGGCCAGATCGACCCTGAGGTCCGTCGACGCCTCGCCAAACAGCGTGCTCTGTACCTGCCTCTGGCGGAACCACTCTGACACTTCGGCACCGAACCATGCGCGCACTGCGTCAAGCAACGTCGATGGTGGCCGCTTGTCCTGCGCACGACCGGCGAGCTCGTTCTCGAGAGCCGTCAGCACGCCGGGCAGATCGCGCGTAACCCGCCTGACGGCGTCCGCGCGCTCCCTCGCTCTGTTGACCAAGGCTTGCAGGTTCGTCGCTGATTGCGGCGCCACGGCAAAATTTCGCGGCTCTGGGTCAAGGTAGCCGCCGACAGTTTCTCGCAGCCAGGCAAACCGACCATCCTCTCGAAGATTGGTCCAGGCTGCCGACGCTCCGTCGACCTCCGCTCGCTGGTGCGCTTTTGCCGCGGCCTCACCAATCTCGGCGCTCGCGAGGTTCCGGGTTTCCTCCTGTAAGCGAACAGCCATGGTTGCCGCCTCAGCGGGCAGTGCACGCACGTTCAGCCCCAGGGTCGTGAGTGAGGTTGCCAAATGTTCGGCTAAGAGCGCTTCAGGAAGACCTCCACCGAGCTCCTGTCGCTTTCGTACGGCTTCAGACCGCCTGACCGACAAACTGCGAAGTTGCGCCGTCAAACCTTCCCGCTCCGCCGTGATATCGGCGACGCTCGTTCCGGAAGAAGCCATCACGGCAGCGGTGGCCTGCGCGATACGTTCTTCCGCTAGACGAGACCGTTTCGTCTCTGCAAGCAACTCGGATTGAGCTGTCTGAAAATCCTCCGCTTTTCGTCCGCGTCGTTCGAGGTCCACAAGCTCCTGACGGAGAGATTCAGCGTGGTCTGGTGGTTTGATTTCAGCGATAACCGCCGCGCTATGTTCGAGGCGTCGCCGCAGTTCGGTGATGGTCAGTCCGGAGCGAGTAGCGTCGCCAACATCTATAATTTCGCTACCAAGGCCCTCGCGCTCGGCCTCAACAAGTGTGGCTCGTAGGCGGGTGGAAATCACGCCCACGCGTGGAGCGGCGAACGCGTTCCGAAGCTGCCCTGCGTAGGAATCAATCTGGGTCTGAAGCGTCTGCCGAAGTGCGCCCGCATCGACGTCGTGGACGTCCTCTGTGATCCCGAGTCCGCCTGCAATCGCTCGACAACGCAGCAACGCAGCCTCAAGCCTGCTGCCGATTCGCGTAGCATTCTTTTTTGCTAGGACTAATTCGTGCGCAGCCGCAGGGAGTACGCTACCTTTCGCGGCGGCGGCAGCTGTCGTTGTGCGGATACGGCTGGTCACCAACGCAGATCTGCAACAGGCGAATCGCCGCCGATTTGCCAATTCCATTCAAGCCCTCAAGGCGCCCAAGGCGAAATGACGGTATGGCGTTGACTAAGCGTAGACCTGCGCGCGGATGAGCTTCAATTTCAATCTTCATTCGTCAACCAACTAGCCGCTATGGCGTCGAGCAACGTCGACTCATCAGCTAGAACGGCAAGGTCAGCCACCAGCTGCTGCGCGCCGTCGCTGGTGACCTCTCGACGGAGGATTTCAGAGATGTCCCGAAGCGCCGGGTCCGTGAGCTCGCTCATGCCCGCCTAACTTCATTAGCTGACGTTCGTGTATGTGAGGGTAACGCTCTACATCACGGTAGCTGAGCTACCGAAGCTAGGGAGCCTGTCCTGCCCAGGTTCACTGGAGACTCGGTGATGCCGCCGCGGCGGATGCCGGCGCGGGGCAGTCACGGTGGCGCTGGGCCTCGAGCTCGATCGGTGGGACCATACTCAAGGCACAGCCGGAGATGGAACGCCGGTACTCCCCCGTTGAGGACACCGACAGTTGACCTCCACCGCCTTGACCCACACCCACCCGAGCTGGGAGTCCTGGTGAGCACCAACCCGCACATCAGCTCCGACAGCGACACACTAATCCTGATCCTGGTCGGGGCCGTCGTGCTGGGAAGCCTGCGCTGGCGCCACGCTGGCCTTGTCAGAGGTCAACTCCTGGTTCCTCGAGCGTCAAATTCTGCTCCCGCCACCTCCGCCCCCCTCGTCGTGCTGCCCAGGTCCGACGGTGCCGGGGGTGACCTCGCTCGCCGGCGGTGGCCGTCGCGGTCGTGGTGGTCGTCCTAGCCGTCGCGGCCACGGCCGCGACCAAGAAGATGCGCGGCGACGGAGCTCCGATGAGGCCTGTGTCCCGCCATGTCCTCGCCCAGCAGCTGGCCAACGAGATCGCCCGATCCGGCGCCGCAGCGTGCCAGGGGAAGAGTCAGTAGTAGAGCGAACGGGAGGCTGAGCACGCGGCCGCCACCTCCCAAGCCGCAGCGGTCGCGGCGGCCGCGCCAGCAATGGCCCTATGCGCTCGGTGCCCCATCGTCGCTTCATGCAGGAAGCTGGTCGACCTCGTCGGAGTGCACCGGACCTATATGGGCGGGCTGGAGCGGGATGAGCGGAACCTGACGCTGCGGTCACTGGAGCGGATCGCAGAGCGGGCGGACGGTGATGACAAGTTGCAGCGCGATTTCAACCGGGCCTGGTTCGAGGGCCTCGACGTCGACGTGGACGACGACCAGCGCACCGAGGTGGTGGCTGTTCGGCGCAACGACGTCACCGAAGCGTTAGCAGCACGTCGAGAGGGAAGTTTGACGGCGGCCCTGGCCGAGAACTACAAACGCCGCCAGGACCGAGGTCCTGACGGCGGAGGCTGCACCGAGCGTGTCGATGTTTCGAACTTTTCACTTTTGGTGGAGCTGAGGGGATTCGAACCCCTGGCCTCCTCGATGCGAACGAGGCGCGCTACCAACTGCGCCACAGCCCCTGGTAACCGTCTGAAACCCTAGCAGCCGACGGGCCCCGGCCGTGCTCGGCTGACGCCCAGCTACTGCCCGGACGCGCGGGGCAGCTCCATCTCCGCGGGTGCGGTTGGGGTATCCAACTCGTCGAAGGCTGGGTCCTCGTCGTCGATCTCCAACACCACCGCACCGGGGCGGCGCAGACGCTTCGGCACGGCCCCGTGGTGCTCGTCGTGCTCATCGTCGACCGAGTCCACCCCCAGGCGGGCGCGCCCCATCCGGGCCAACCGCCGCTCGCGGACGTCCTCCTCGATGCGGGTCTGCCGGCGCAGGTACGCGAGGTAGCCGACCAGCGCGAGGTCCACCAGCAACTGCGGCCACCACAACGCGCTGAAGCCCACCAGCGCAGCGACCAGCGTCACCCCGGCCACGACCAGCAGGATCATGGTCACCCGCTGCCGGAAGGCTGCGCGCGCTCGCCGCGCCATCGCGTCGGCGTGGGGGTCGAATCCCCCCCGACCGCTGCGCTGCGGTGCGGGATGGTCCTCCTCGGCCAGGTCAATCTCGGTGTGCAGGGTCTCGTCGTCCACGGGGTCCTCCTCGAACTCGGCGTGGTGCTCGGGCGTCCAATACGGGTCGCTGGGGTGCCCGGCGGCCGGTCCGCTGCGCATCGCCAGGCGGATGCCGCTGTCACCGCGGTACAGCACTCGGGTGGCCAGGGCCGCGTCGGCTGTCCGCCGCACCTCCTGGCGATGTTTGGCCAGGATCGGCACCAGGACCACCAGCCAGGCACCCACCAGCACCACGAAGATCACCGAGTCGTACACGGCGCTAGCTCCTCCCTGGCGCGGCAGCCACCAGCCTGATCACCACCGCGGCCACGCTAACCACCAGGACTGCGGCACCCAGGCAGGCGCGCCGCGCTAGCGACGATCGGGAAGCACCGCTCAGACCCAGCTGGCCCGGCCACCGGCCACCAGCGCCGCCGCACAACCCCCGAGACGTTCCTCCGCGGTCAGCGCCACCAGCAGGTGATCGCGCCATTGCCCGTCCACATCCAGGTAACGCCGCAGCAGCCCCTCCTCGCGGAACCCGGACCGGGCCAGCACCGCCCGGCTCGCGGTGTTCTCCGGGCGCACCGTGGCCTCCACCCGGTGCAGGCCCACCGGGCCGAAACAGTGATCCACCCCCAGGGCCACCGCGGCCGTGGCCACCCCTTGCCCGGTGAACGGGCTGGCCACCCAGTACCCCACCCACGCCGAGCGCAACGCCCCCCGCACCACGTTGCCGATGGTGAGCTGCCCGACAAACCGCCCGTCCACCTCGATGACGAACGGTAACGCCCCGCCGCGGCGCGCCGCCGAACGCAGCGCGCTGCAGACCCCGGGCCACGCCGTCGGGTGGTGTCGGGAGTGCCAGGCACCCGTTGCGGTGGGCTCCCACGGGCGCAACTGGTTCTCGTCGCGGGTCCGCACCTCGCTCCACGCCCGACCGTCGCGCAACCGCACCGGCCGCAGTTGCACCACCCCGGCGCCCACCCGCAACGGACCGGGTCGCGCCGGCCACCCCGGGTGCCGCGACCCCGGGCGCTCACCCCACTGCCCCACCGGGCTAGCCGCGCTGCGCGAGGAACACGACCTGCACCTCGTCGCCGGTGCGCACCTCGGTCACGTCCTCCGCCACCAGCACCAGGCAGTTCGCGTCGGCCAGGGTGGCGAGCAGGTGCGAGGACGCACCGGGCGCGCCACCCAGGGCCTGCACCAGGTACTCGTTGGTCTTCTCGTCGCGCATCAGCTGCCCGCGCAGGTACCCGCGTCGCCCGTCGATGGAGGTCACCGGCCCCACGGTGCGGGCGGTCACCACCCGCCGCCGCGGGTTGCGCTTGCCCAACGCGACCCGTACCAGCGGGCGCACCATCACCTCGAACACCACCAGCGCCGACACCGGGTTCGCCGGCAGCAGGAACGTGGGCACCAGGTCCGCACCCAGGCGCCCGAAGCCCTGCACCGATCCGGGGTGCATGGCGACCCGGTCCACCGTCACCTCGCCCAGGTCTGCCAACACCTCCCGGACCTGCTCGGACGCCCCGCCGCCCACCGCGCCGGCGATCACCACGATCTCGCTACGCAGCAGCTGACCCTCCACCACCTCGCGCAACCGCCGCGGGTCGCCGGCGGCAATCCCCACCCGGTTCACGGTGGCACCGGCGTCGCGCGCTGCGGCGGCCAGCGCGTAGGAGTTCACGTCATAGACCTGGCCCGAGCCCGGAGTGCGGTCGATGTCCACCAGCTCACCGCCCACCGAGATCACCGACATGCGCGGGCGCGGGTGCACCAGCACCTTGTCGCGACCCACCGCCGCCAACAGCCCCACCTGCGCAGCCCCGATCACCGTTCCCGACCGCACCGCGACGTCACCGGGTTGCACGTCGTCACCGGTGTGGCGGACGAACTCCCCCGAGCGCACCGAGCGGGTCACCGTGACCCGGGCAGCGTGCCCGTCGGTCCAGTCCAGCGGCAGCACCGCGTCGGCCAGGGTGGGTAGCGGCGCCCCGGTGTCCACCCGCACCGCTTGACGTGGTTGCAACCGGACCGGCTGACGCGAACCCGCCAACACCTCACCCACCACGGGCAACACCACCGGGCCGGCAACCTCATCGGCCCCGTCCTCGGCCGGGCGAGCCCGCAGCTGCTGGACGTCCACCGCGCGCACCGCGTACCCGTCGATCGCCGCCTGGTCGAAGCTGGGCAGTGGCCGCTCGGTGACGACCTCCTCCGCGCACAACAGACCCTGCGCCTCGGAGATCGCCACCCGCACCGGCGCAGGCACCACCGCCGCCTCGAGCACCCTGTTGAGCTGCTCGTCGACCGACCTCATGCCGGGACGCCGGCGTGCACCCGCTCGGCGAGCCAGGAGCGCAGGGACGGACCGTACGTCGGGTCGGCCAGCGCGAAGTCCACCGAAGCCCGCAGGTAACCACCGGGGTTGCCCAGGTCGTGTCGGGCACCGCGGTGCACCACCACGTGCACTGGATGACCCTCGTCGATGAGCAACGCTATGGCGTCGGTCAGCTGTAGCTCGCCACCGGCGCCCGGTTCGATCCGCCGCAACGCGTCGAACACCGCCCGGTCCAGCAGGTAGCGCCCGGCCGCGACGAACGTCGACGGGGCGTCCTGCACCGAGGGCTTCTCCACCATGCCCGTCACCCGCACCACGTCGGGACCGTCATCGGGGTCTCCGGTGTCCACCACGGAGAACACCCCGTAGGAGGACACTTCCTCCCGCGGTACGTCGACGGCGCAGAGCACCGTTCCGCCGTGCCGGGCACGTACGGCCGCCATCAGTTGCAATACACCGGGCTCGTCGTCGGCGGTGATCACCAGGTCGTCGGGCAGCAACACCGCGACGGCCTGCTCGTCGTCACCCAATTCACTCTCCGCGCACCCCACCGCGTGCCCCAAACCCAGCGGCTTGTGCTGGAGCACGGCGCGCACCTCCTCCAGCAAGGCAGGAGCCCGGCGGACCTTCGCCAGCAGGTCGTCATTGCCCCGGCCGGTCAGGGTGGCCTCCAAGGCGGCATCGGCCACGAAGTGCTCCGCCACCGCCTCTTTGCCCGCCGAGACGATGATGAGCATCCGCCTCGCGCCCGCCGCCGCCGCCTCCGCTGCCACCAGTTCGATGCCCGGGGTGTCCACCACGGGCAGCAGTTCCTTGGCCACCGAGCGGGTGGCCGGCAGGAAGCGGGTGCCCAGACCAGCGGCCGGCACGATCGCGGTACGAAACGCTGGGCTGGACGAGGAGGTCATAGCGCCACACTATCCAGGGGAGGGACCGGGCACGGCGACGGAGCGGGGGTGAGGATGATCCGGTGCACCCCGTTACGGCAGGACCGTCCAAACGGCAGTGGCGAACCCAGCTGCTCGCCGCGCGCCGCCGGGTTCCCGCGGCGCTGCGGGCCGCGGAGGCCGTCGCGCTGGCTGCTGGCGCCGGGGCGCTGGTCGAACCCGGCGCGGTGCTGTGTGGGTACCTGCCGGTGGGTACCGAGCCAGGATCGGCCGCGCTGCTCGATCAGCTGCTGCGGCGGGGTGTGCGGGTGCTGCTACCGGTGGCTCGCGAGGATGCGGCGCTGAGCTGGGCCGACTACCGGGGCGAGTCGCAGTTGCGCACCGCCCCGTTCGGGCTACGGGAACCCACCGGGCCGGTGCTGGAGCCGGCGACGGTCACGCTGGCCGACGTCGTGCTGGTGCCCGCCCTGGCGGTGGACCTCGACGGTCGGCGGCTGGGCCGCGGCGGCGGCTTCTACGACCGGACCCTGGGCTTGCTCGGCTCGGGGACACCGGTGGTGGCGGTGGTGCGCGACGACGAACTGGTCAATACCCTGCCAGCCGAACCCCACGACGTGCCGGTGGGCTGGGCACTGACCCCGCAGGGCGGGCTGGTGGCCCTGGGGGGTCAGTGCCCAGCCCAGGTGTGATCAGGCGCCGTTTGCGCGCGGCTGCGCCCTGGCGCATCATCGAGGTTGGCACTCTCACTCGACGAGTGCCAACAGTCGTGCCCTGCCGCTGACCTCCTGCCGTTGACCGCTGCAGGGCCATCCTTCGAGGACCCCCGGGAGAACCACCGTGCCCACCTACTCCTACGCCTGCACCGAGTGCGACCACCACTTCGACATCGTGCAGGCGTTCACCGACAGTTCCCTGACTGCCTGTCCGGTGTGCTCGGGTCGGCTGCGGAAGGTGTTCAGCTCGGTGGGCATCGTGTTCAAGGGCAGCGGTTTCTACCGCAACGACAGTCGCACCGCCGCCGAATCCGGCGCCTCAGAGAAGACCGAGAACGGCGACAAGGGCGACAAGGGCGACAAGGGCGACGCGACCAAATCCGACGCCGCCGCCAAAGCCGACACCGGCAAGAGCGACACCACCAAGGCTGACAACGGCGCCGGCAACCAGAAGGGCGCGGGCGAGGCGGCGAAGGGCGACTCCGCCAGCAAGGCCCCGTCAAACGGCACAAAGCCGCCCGCCGCACCCTCCTCCGGCTCCACGAAGCCGGCCGCGACGTCCAAGGCCGGGCGCTCCTGAACAAGCCGGGCCCCAGCGGCGGGTTGTCCACATCGGGGACGTTATCCACAGCTGCCGCCCGCACCGCTGGGCAGCGTGGTTCCCAGCTCTAGCGTGATCGTTCGCAGCTCCGATCCCCGGGGCGAAGGGGACGAGAGCCGATGCGCAACCACCGTGACACCGACCGCCGGGACACCGACCGCCGGGACACGCCCGCGCGCCGGCACCGCACCGCCGCGGGCACCCTACGGACCACGCGCTCTCGCAGCCTGGCACCGCTGTGGCGGGAGCGGTGGAGCACAGTGACCAGGCCCGGGTGGTCGAGGACGGTGCATGCCCGGCGAGCGGTGGCCGCCGGGCTGGTGATGCTCGCCGCGGTCCTCGCCGTGCGGGGTGATCCGTCCACGGCCAGCACCGACGTGGTGGTTGCCGTCCACGACCTGCGCCCCGGTCAGGTGGTGGGTGACTCCGATGTGCGCAGGGTGGCGCTGGCATCCGGGTCGGTGCCGGCCGGGGCGATCGGTGCCCCCGCCGAGGTCACCGGACGCACCGTGGCAGGTGCGGTCCGCGCCGGTGAGCCCATCACCGACGTGCGGGTCCTTGGCCCGTCGTTGGCCGCGCTGGCTACCGGGTCCACCGACGCCACCTCAGTTCCGCTGCGTCTGACCGACCCGGACGTCGCCGACCTGCTGCGGCCCGGTGATGCGGTGACGGTGTTGGTGCTCGGGGAGCGGGCCGGTGACGTTCGGGTGCTGGCGCGGGACGCGGTGGTGCTCGTCGTGCAACCGACGAGCCAGCGCCGTGGCGCCGACAGCAGGTTGGTGGTGTTGGGTCTTCCCGCCGCCGAGGCTGCCTCGGTGGCCGCGGCTTCCCTGGAGTCGACGCTCACCGTTACATTCCGCTAGCACCGGTACCCGCAGCGAAGGGCATGACTGTGATCAAGGGATTCAAGGACTTCCTGCTGCGCGGCAACGTCATCGACCTGGCGGTCGCGGTGGTCATCGGTACCGCGTTCACCGCCATCGTCAAAGCGTTCGCCGACTTCGTCATCACCCCGCTGATCTCGGTGGTGGGTGGCACGAATCCGGCGGGACTGTCGTTTCTCCTCGTCGGCGGCAACGAGGCAACCCGGGTCAACCTGGGTGCGCTGCTGGGTGCCGCCGTCAACTTCGCGATCATCGCCGCGGTGGTGTACTTCCTCATCGTGGTCCCGATGAACGCCATCAAGCAGCGGCGCCAGTCCGGCGTCGATGCCGGCCCGGTCGAGCCCACCGACGTCGAGCTGCTCATCGAAATCCGTGATCTGCTCCGCGCCCAGCGCAGCGGCTGAGCCGGTGCCCGCCTTCTCGATCAGCCGTGATGCGGCGGCACGTCGCGGCGCAGCTGCTCGTCGCCGACCTCGGGATCGGTGCGCTCCTGTGGACCCAGCTTCGGCAGTACCTCACCGAACACCTCAGCCAGGCGAGCCCGCTGCTGACGCGGAGTCGGCGGGGCGCCGGGATCGGTCATGCCTGGTCGAGGCCGGACAGTTCCGCGATCACGTGCGCGACCAGCGGGGTCAGGGTGGCCATCCCGTCGCGTACCGCCGCGCGGGAAGACGCCAGGTTCACCACCAAGGTGCTGCCCGACACCCCCACCATCCCGCGGGACAGCCCGGCGTCGACCGCCCCGGCCGCCAGACCAGATGAGCGCAGCGCCTCGGCGATGCCCGGCACGTGGCGATCAAGCACCCCGGATGTCGCGTCGGGGGTGACGTCGCGCGGGGAGACACCGGTGCCCCCCACGGTGATCACCAGGTCCACCCCCCCGATCACCGCCGTGTTCAGGGCGTTGCGGATCTCCACCGGGTCCGCGGCCACCGCCACCGTGGCGTCCACGTGGAACCCAGCCTCGGCCAGCAGCTCGGCAACCAGGGGACCAATGGAGTCCCACTGGGTCTGCTGCGCACTGCGGTCGTCGACGATCACGACGAGCGCACGGCCGAGCTGCGGGGGCGTCAGGTCCATGACCGCCACCCTAAGGGCAGCAGTGTCCGGATCGTCGACGCCGGGCAGCGCCGGGTTGCCGACCACGCTGAGGGTCACCGGGCCGTTCCAGGAACCCCCGGTCCTCATTTGGCGGCCACCGTCTGGCTGCCCAGGGTGACCTGCACGGTGCGGGTTGCGCCACCGGAGTCGGCGACGGTGAGGGTCACGGTGTCACCCGGTGCATGCGAGCGCACCGCGGCCACCAGGGTGTCGCCGTCCGGGATGATCCGGTTGTCCATCTTGGTGATGACCGAACCAGCCGCGATGCCAGCTTTGGCCGCTGCCCCGTTCGGGGTCACCGCACCGATGGTTGCGCCCTTGCTCGTGGGGGCACTGCTGGAGGGGGACCCGGAGCCGGCGACGCTGACACCGAGCACCGCCTGGGTGGCAACGCCGTTCTTCGTCAGCTCGGTCGCTACCCGGCGAGCCTGGTCGATCGGGATGGCAAAGCCGAGTCCGATGGAGCCGGACTGCGCGCCGGGTGAGCTGGCGCCCAGCGAGGCAATCGCGGAGTTGATGCCGATCAGCTCGCCGTTCATGTTCACCAGCGCGCCACCGGAGTTGCCGGGGTTGATCGCCGCGTCGGTCTGGATGGCGTCGAGCACCGAGGACTGCCCAGCGGAACTCGTGTCGCCGCTGGCCCGCACCGGGCGGTTCAGCGAGCTGACGATTCCGGAGGTGACCGTCCCGGCCAGACCGAGCGGCGACCCGATCGCCACCACGTTCTGCCCGACGGCGAGCGAGCTGGAGCTGCCCAGCGCGATCGGGGCGAGGTTGCTCTGACCGTCGACCTTGATCACCGCGATGTCCGAGGAGGGGTCGCGCCCGACGATGGTGGCCGGGGCGGTGCTGCCGTCGTTAAACGACACGGTGATCGAACCGGATCCGCTGGCGGCGGCGGCGACCACGTGGTTGTTGGTCAGGATCATCCCGTCGGCGGACAAGATGATGCCCGAACCCTCACCCCCCGAACCGCCCGCTACCACCTGGATCTGCACCACGCTGGGCAGCACCTTCGCTGCGACCTGCTGGACGGTGCCGTCGGGTGCCTTCGCCACGGGCTGCCCGGTTGCGGTCTGCGACAACGCACCCACCGTGGTGCCGGTGGCGGCACGGTTGTCCAGCAGCGCCACCGCACCCCCGCCCACGCCGCCGGCGGCCAGCGCCAGCACAAGGGCACCAGCCGCGATCCGTCCGCGGCCACCCGTGCGGTGGCGGTCGGTACCCGTCGGCGCGACCGCGGGGGGCCCGTAGGAGGAGTACGGCGCGTAGGGGGTGGTGTGCCAACCGCCGGTCGGCGGCCCCTGCTGGGGGGAACCCTGCTGCTGCGCGCCCTGATCGTGCGGGGCCTGCTGGCTCCACCAGGGTGACTGGCTGCTGGGGTGGGGTTGGCCGGACTGCGCGGGGATCGGCCCGGTGGCCGGGTCCGCCTCGTGGCCGTGCGTTTGCCCAGCACCGCCGCTGCGTGTTGCGTCTGATCCGTCGAACCGCTCGTTGCCATCGCTCATGGGGATCACTGTGCCGGGCTGGTCTGAGATTCGCCTGAGATGACCCTGTACGTCCGCCATGGATCCTTCGGCGGGCACCCGCTCAGGCGGGTTCGCCCGGCAGCCGGACCCGGATCAACGCCCCACCGCGCTCGGACGCCTCGGCCCGCACGGCCCCACCGTGCTTGGCCACCACCTGTTTGACGATGGCCAGCCCGAGGCCCGATCCGGGCATCGAACGCGACGACGTCGATCGGTAGAAACGTTCGAACACCAGCGCCCGGTCCGCCTCGGCGATGCCGGCCCCCGCGTCGGCCACGGTCAGCTCGGCGTTCGCCCCGTCCACCTGGGCCAGCTGCACCTGCACCTGCTCCCCGGCGGGGCTCCATTTGGCGGCGTTGTCCAGGACGTTGAGCACCGCACGCTCCAGCCCGCCCGGGTCGCCCAGCACCGACCAGGGCTGCAGGTACGCCACGAACTCGATCTCCCCGCGCCGGCGGCGCGCTCGTTCCAGCGCACGCTCCACCAGGTCGGCGAGGTCCAGCCGTTCGCGGACCACGGCCGGCGCGTCCTCGCGGGCCAGTTCGATCAGGTCACCGACCAGAGTGGACAGCTCCTCGATCTGGGCCTCGACGTCGGCGAGCAGCTCCGCGCGGTCGGTGTCGGCCAAGGCGCGCGCGCCTGGGCGGTTGGTGGCGGCCAACAATTCCATGTTGGTGCGCAACGACGTCAGCGGGGTACGCAGCTCGTGGCCGGCGTCGGCGACAAGGCGACGCTGCCGTTCCCGGGATTCCCCCACCGCCGCCAACATCCGGTTGAAGCTCTGCGTCAGCCGCGCCAACTCGTCGTCCCCGGTCACCGGGATCGGGGAGAGTTCGTCGGTGGCGGCCACCCGTTCGGCGGCGGCCGTGAGCCGGGCGACGGGCCGCAACCCGGCGCGACCCACCGCGGCGCCGGCGACCACGGCCAGCAGCACCCCCGCCGCCCCCACCAGGGCCAGCACCGTCGCCAACCGGGCGAGGACGTCGCGGGTGGGCTGCAACGACTGGGCCAGCACCAAGGTGATCCCGTTGTCCGCCCGCTGCGCGAGCACCCGGAAGTCACCACCGGTACGCAACGACGCCGGCGCCCGCCCCTGGGCGACGGCGATCTCCGGGCCGTCCACCGGGGGCTCCTGGCCCACCAGGCTGATGCGCTTGGCACCGTCGGCGCTGACGAACGCCACCCGGAGATCGTTGGAGAACAACGCCGACGCCGCCAGGCCCTGCTGCAAGTCGTTGGAGTTCAACACATTGGTCCGGCTGATCAGGGTGTCCGCTCGGTTCTGCAGCTGGGTGTCCACCTCCCGGTACAGCGCGTTCTGCACCACAAAGAACGCCGACGCGGCCAGCAGCGCCACCGCAATACCCACCACGATGGCGGCCATCGCGGTGACCCGGCCACGCAGCGAGACCGATCGGGTGAGCTGGGTAGGCGGGCGCATCGCCGCGGTCGCCGGCGCCGGGTCGGCGATGGGTTGCACCGGCACCGCAGCTGCCGGCCACGGGGTGGTCTCGGTGCTCACGGCGGGGCCGTCTCCCGCAGCACGTAACCGACACCGCGCACGGTGTGGATCAGCCTGGTCTCACCCTCGGCTTCGGTCTTGCGCCGCAAGTAGCCGACGTAGACCTCCAAGGCGTTACCCGACGTCGGGAAGTCATAGCCCCACACCTCCTCCAGGATCCGGCTGCGGGTCAGGACCCGGCGCGGGTTGGCCAGCAACAGCTCCAGCAGGGAGAACTCCGTTCTGGTCAGGCTCATCGGACGGGCGCCGCGAGTGACCTCCCTGGTCACCGGATCCATCCGCAGGTCGGAGAACTCCAGGACGGCCGAGTCGGGTCCGTCGGCGGTGGCGACGCGGCGCAGCAGGGCCCGCAGCCGGGCCAGCAGTTCCTCCAGCGCGAACGGCTTGGGCAGGTAGTCGTCGGCGCCCGCGTCCAGCCCGGCCACCCGCTCGGAGACCGAATCCCGCGCGGTGAGCACCAGGATCGGCAGGTCGTCACCGCGGCCGCGCAACCGGCGGCACACCTCGAGCCCGTCCACCCGCGGCATCATCACGTCCAGCACCAGGGCGTCGGGGCGGTCGTCGGCGATCTTGGCCAACGCGTCCACCCCGTCCGTCGCCAGGTCCACCGTGTAACCGTTGAACGACAGGGACCGTCGCAGCGACTCCCGCACGGCCCGGTCGTCGTCGACCACGAGGATGCGCATCCCCCCAGTGTGGACGCCCGATCTGAGAAGTGTCTGAGCAGGGCGCCGGCGCACAGTCGGGGCTCACGCGGTCGAGGCGCTTAGGGGGTGAGCGCGATGTACTTCACCTCCAGGTACTCCTCGATGCCCTCGGCGCCACCTTCGCGGCCGAAACCGGACGCTTTGATCCCACCGAACGGCCCGGCGACGTCGCTGACCACCCCGCGGTTGACGCCGACGATGCCGGTCTCCAGGCGCTGCGCCACCCGCAGCGCCCGGTCCAGGCCCTGGGTGTAGATGTAGGCGGCCAGCCCGAACTCGGTGTCGTTGGCCAGTGCGATGCCCACGTCCTCGGTGTCGAACCCGGTGACCGGGGCGACCGGGCCGAACACTTCCTCGCGCAGGATCCGGGCATCCGCGGGGACGTCACCAAGCACCGTCGGGGTGAAGAAGGTCCCCGCGCGATCCGGGGCGGATCCGCCGGTCAGCACGGTGGCACCCTTGGCGACGGCGTCGGCCACCAGCTCGGCGCAGGTGTCCACCTGATCGGCGTTGATCAGCGGACCCACGTCGGTGCCTTCTTCCGAGCCCCGGCCCAGCCGCAGCGCGGACATCCGGGCCACCAGTTTGGCGGTGAACTCCGCGCGGACACTGTTGTGTACGTGGAACCGGTTGGCGGCGGTGCAGGCCTCACCGCCGTTGCGCATCTTCGCCAGCATCGCACCGTCCACGGCGGCGTCGACGTCGGCGTCGTCGAACACCACGAACGGCGCGTTACCACCGAGCTCCATCGACGTGCGCAACAATCCCGGCGCGGACTTCGCCACCAACGCCTGCCCGACGCTGGTGGAGCCGGTGAACGTGAGTTTGCGCAGCCGCGGGTCGGTGATGATCGGCTCGGTGACCTCACCGGAGCGCGAGGTGGTGAGCACGCTGAGCACACCGGGGGGCAGGCCCACCTCGGCGAAGATCCCGGCCAGGGCCAGCATGGTCAGCGGGGTCATGCCCGCTGGTTTGACGATCATGGTGCAGCCAGCGGCGAACGCTGGCCCGATCTTGCGGGTTCCCATGGCCAGCGGGAAGTTCCACGGCGTGATCGCCAGGCACGGCCCGACCGGTTGCTTCATCACCAGGATCCGGCCGGTGCCCGCGGGTGACGGGGTGTAGCGGCCGTTGATGCGCACTGCCTCCTCGGCGAACCAGCGCAGGAACTCTGAGCCGTAGGTCAGCTCGGCTTTGCTTTCCGCCAGCGCCTTGCCCATCTCCAGGGTCATCAACAACGCCAGGTCGTCGGCGCGCTGCACCACCAACGACCACGCTGCTCGCAGCAGCTCACCCCGCTCGCGGGCCGGTGTCGCCCCCCAGTCGGCCTGGGCGTCGGCGGCGGCGTCCATGGCTGCGCGCGCGTCGGCCGGGCTGGCGTCGGCTACCTCCAGCAGGGTGTCCCCGGTGGAGGGGTCGGTGACCGGGAACGTGGCGGCACCCTCGGCGTCCACCTGCTTACCGCCGATCCACAGCTTGGTGGGAACCGCGGTCAGGACGTCACGCTCGCGCTGGCTCAGACTCGACACGGTGTGCACTCCTTGTTCGACGGGGCTCGGTTGCACCCACTGTCGTCCGGGAGCTCCGCGCGGGCCAACTCGGGACCTGCCCGACCCCCGGTGATCGCCGTTTCGGCATGAAACCGTTCGGGGATCGCACGTATCGATGCCGAACCGGCGATCAAGGGGCGGGGGGCGGGGGGGTCAGAGCACCGTGGAGCCGTACATTTCGCCGAGCGGGTCCGCGATCAGCTCCAGCCGGGCCCCGTCGGGGTCGGCGAAGTACAGGCTGACGTCGCTGTGCTCCACCAGCTCCACCCCGGCCGCTACCAGGTTGGCCCGCAGGTGCTCCCAGCGTTGCGGCTCGACGCTGATCGCGATGTGGTGCAAGCCGCCCAGCACTTCCGCGTAGGGACCCACGTCCAGGCCAGGGAAGTCGAAGAACGCCAGCAGGTTCTGGTTGCCGATGTCGAAGAAGAAGTGCGTGGACCCCGGGTAGTCGCGGTTCTCGATCATCTCGGTGAGCGGGAACTCCAGCACCCCCTGGTAAAACCGCACTGTCCGCTCCACGTCGCTGCTGACCAGCGCGGTGTGGTGCAGCCCGCGGGCCGAGGACGCCGGTCGCTGACCGGGCGGGTGCAGGTGTTCGGTGCGGATCCGGTCGCGGGCGGCGGAGTGTGCGTCCTGGGGGCTCATCACCGCACATCCAACCGGGAGTGCATCTCCCACACCAGTACCTCGGCGGCTTCGGTGGCGGTGACCCGCTGACCCCCGGCGCCGGTGAACCGCACCGCATCGCCCTCGGGCAAGGCGCCGGCACCTTCCAGGCGCGCGCTGCCGCGGGCCACGAACAGGTGCAGCCACGGCGCGTCGGGCAGCGTCACATCCTGGCCGGGGCTCAGCCGCGCCACGTGCAACGCGGCGTCGCGGTTGGCGATGCGGATGGCGGAGGCGCCGTCGTGGCCGGGCCGACCCGAGGCCACCGTCACCAAGGCACCGGCGAGCAGCTCGTGATCGATCTCCAGTTGCTCGTACCCCGGGGTGATGGCGTCGGTGTCCGGCACCACCCACATCTGCACGAAGTGCACTGGGTCGGTGTGCTCCTCACCCTGCAGTCGCCAGGAGTCGTTCTTCTCCGAGTGCAGGATGCCGGTGCCCGCACTCATCCGCTGCGCCAGCCCGGGGTAGATCACCCCGGAGTGCCCGCTGGAATCTTGGTGCACCAAGGAGCCCTGCAGCACCCAGGTGACGATTTCCATGTCCCGGTGCGGATGGGTCTCGAACCCCGCGCCGGGGCTGACCACGTCGTCGTTGTTGACCAGCAGCAGCCCGTGGTGGGTGTTGGCCGGGTCGTAGTGGTGACCGAAGGAGAAGCTGTGCTGGGAGTCCAGCCAGGAGATGGTGGTCTTCGGGCGGTCCGCTGCCCGCCGCACGTCGATCAGGGTCCGTTCCGGGGTGAGGCTGGTGGTACGCACGTCGACCTCCATGTCTGACTCTTTGATTGCGTTGTCAACTACCTGCTCAGCGCTGGGCTGGCTCCCCTTGTTCCCACGGTTCGCAGCATTACCCAATGATTACTTAAAGCACACCGGTAGTTCACCTGCGGTGATCGGCCGTTCATTCCGGTGCACCAGCATCCCTGACGGCGCCGAAGCGGCGACCGACTATCCGTGCCGCGGCGCGCGAGAAATGGGGGCCCCTCGTGGGTGTAGGTCGTCTGAGGTCGTTCTCCTTCGCCGTTGCGGTGGCGGTGACCGCCGGTCTGACAGTCGCGGTGCCCACCGTCGCCTCCGCCGCGGTGGACCGGGCAGCACCGGTGATGATCAACGAGGTCTACGGCGGTGGCGGCAACAGCGGCGCGCCGCTGCGCAACGACTTCGTCGAGCTGATCAACACCGGCACCACGCCCGTCGACCTGTCGTCCTACTCGGTGCAGTACGCCGCGGCAGCAGGAACCAACTGGTCCGGGGTGATCGCGCTGACCGGGTCGGTGCAGCCGGGTCAGACCTACCTGGTGCAAGCCGGCAGCGGTGGCAGCGCGGGCGCCGCACTGCCGACCCCGAATGCCACCGGCACCACCAACTTCGCGGCCGCGAACGGAAACGTCGCCCTGGTGTCCCGAGCCACCGCGCTGACCTGCACCACCAGTGCCTGCGCCAGCGACCCCGCGGTCGTGGACCTGGTGGGCTTCGGGACCGGGCAGGCCTTCGCTGGCACCGCGGCTGCACCCGCCGGCACCAACACCACCTCCATCGCCAGGACAAAGGCGGCCAACACTGCCGACAACCGGGCCGACTTCACCGCTGGCGCACCCTCGCCCGCCGCCGGGACCGCCGCACCACCCCCGGCGGGTGGCGCGAAGACCATCGCCGAGATTCAAGGGACCGGGGACGCCTCCCCGCTGGTGGGAGCCACCGTCACCACCACGGGGGTGGTGACCGCCGCATACCCCGATAGCGGGTTGCGCGGCTTCACCATCCAGACCGGCGGGACCGGCGCGGCGCGCACCACCGCGACCGGCTCCGACGCGGTCTTCGTCTTCGCCGACGCCGACCCGGTGAGCGTGAGCGTCGGTCAGTCGGTGTCGGTCACCGGCGTGGTGAGCGAGTTCAACGGCCTCACCGAGATCACCGCCCGGGCCACCGATGTCACCGAGTTGGCCCAGCCGCTCCTGCCGGTGACACCGGTAACGACGACCTGGCCGCGCACCGAGCCCGAGCGCGAGAAGCTGGAATCGATGCTGCTGCAGCCCGGCGGGGCCTACACCGTCACCGACACCTTCGCCACCAACCGGTTCGGCGAGGTCGCGCTGGCCACCGGCACCACCCCGTTGGTGCAGCCCACCGATGCCGCGCCGGCCGGTTCCGCCGAGGCCGCCGCAGTGGCCGCCGACAACGCCGCACGCGCGGTCACGCTGGACGACGGGGCCTCGATCAACTTCCTCACCCCCGCCAACCAGACGCTGACCCCGCCCTACCTGTCGCTCACCGAACCGGTGCGGGTCGGGGCAGGGGTCAGTTTCCCGAGGCCGGTGATCGTCGACTACCGGTTCAACACCTGGCGGTTGCAGCCCACCACGCAGGTCACCAACGTCAGCGCGCCGACCGAGCGGGCCAGCTTCGCCAACACCCGCACCACCGCGCCCGAACCCGTCGGCGGCGACGTATCGGTGGCCTCGTTCAACGTGCTGAACTACTTCACCACGATCGGTGCCCAGCTGAGCAACTGCACGTCGTTCAACGACCGCATCGGCGACCCGGTCACCGTCAACAGCTGCCCGAACAACGGTCCCCGGGGGGCCTGGGACCCGGCCGACCTGCAGCGCCAGCAGGACAAGATCGTCACCGCCATCAACACCACCGACGCCTCGGTGACCGGGCTGATGGAGATCGAGAACTCCGTCGTCCTCGGTGAGGCCACCGACGAGGCCACCGCCACCCTGGTCGCTGCGCTGAACACCGCGGCCGGGGCGACGAAGTGGGCCTTCGTGCCGTCCTCGACGGAGCTGCCGGCGGCGTCGGAGATGGACGTGATCACCAACGCGATCATCTACCAGCCGGCCAAGGTGAGCCGCACCGGCGAGTCCCGGGCACTGGGTACCGCCAGCAGCGCCGGTCAGGCGTTCGACAATGCCCGCGAGCCGCTGGGACAGGCGTTCACCCCCACCAGCGGTGGGGCGCCGTTCTTCGTGGTGGTCAACCACTTCAAGTCCAAGGGTTCCGGCGTCGACGACGGTACCGGGCAGGGCAACGCCAATCCCGACCGGGTCCGCCAGGCCACCGCACTGCGCGACTGGGTGCCGACCGTGCAGCCGGCCGGCGTGCAGGACACCTTCCTGCTCGGCGACTTCAACTCCTACGCCCAGGAGGACCCGCTGCAGACGCTGTACGCCGCCGGGTACACCAACGTGAACCAGACGAAGGAGTACTCCTACTCCTTCGCCGGCAAGTCGGGGTCGCTGGACCACGTACTGGCCAACGGATCCGCGTTGCAGCGGGTGACCGGCTCCGACATCTGGAACATCAACTCCCCGGAATCGGTGGCCCTGGAGTACAGCCGGTTCAACTACACGCCCACGAACTTCTACGCCAGCGGGCCGTTCCGGGCCAGCGACCACGACCCGGTCAAGGTGGGCTTCGCCGCTGCCGCACCGGCCGCGGCCACTGTGGACATCAACCTGCTGAACATCAACGACTTCCACGGCCGCATCGACGCCAACACGGTGAAGTTTGCCGGGACGATCGAGGGCCTGCGCGCCCAGGGCGGCGAGGCGAACACGCTGTTGCTGGCCGCCGGCGACAGCATCGGGGCGTCGCTGTTCGCCTCCTCCAGCCAGCAGGACCAGCCGAGTATCGACGTGCTCAACGCCCTGGGTCTGGCGGCCTCAGCGGTGGGCAACCACGAGCTGGACCAGGGCTTATCGGACCTGACCGGGCGGGTTTCCACCGCGTCGAGATGGCCCTACCTGGCGGCGAACATGTACCGCAAGGGCACCACCACCCCGGTGGTGCGGGAGTACACCACCTTCACCGTGGGTGGGGTGACGGTCGGCGTGGTGGGCGCTCTCACCCGGGAAACCGGGTCGCTGGTCAACCCCGCCGGCATCGACACGGTGGAGTTCGGCGACCCGGTGGATGCGGTGAACCGGGTGGCGGCTCAGCTTTCCGACGGCGACCCCGCCAACGGCGAGGCCGATGTGATCGTCGCCGAGTTCCACGGGGGTGCCAACGCCGGAACCTCCGAGCGCGCCACCATCGACTCCGAGATCGCCGGTGGCGGGGTGTTCGCCAAAATCGCGACCCAGACGTCGGCTCAGGTCGACGCCATCTTCACCGGCCACACCCACAAGGAGTACGTGTTCGAGGGTCCCATCCCCGGATCACCCGGCAAGACCCGGCCCATTCTGCAGACCGGGTCCTACGGGGACCGGATCGGCCAGGTGGTGCTGAGCGTGGACGCAGCAAGCAAGGGGGTGCTCAGGCACACCGCGCGCAACGTCGCCCGGGTGAAGAGCGACGACACGACGCTCGTCGCCCAGTACCCACTGGTCGCGCAGGTCAAGGCCATCACCGACGCCGCGCTGGCGCGCGCGCAGGTCGTCGGGGGGATGCCCGCGGCCACCATCAGCGCCGACATCACCCGGGCGTTCTCCGACGGCGGGTACACCGGCCCGGCCGGCACCTACGTCGGGGGTAGCACCGAGGACCGCGCCAAGGGTTCCACGGTGGGGACCTTGGTCGCCGACGCTTTGCGGGACGCGAAAGTCCCCACCGGAGAGCGGATCGACCTGGGCATCACCAACCCCGGGGGTCTACGCGCGGACCTGCTGTTCGCCGGCGAGCCGGGCAGCCCCACGAACAGCGACGGTGTGGTGACCGTCGCCGAAGCGGTGGCTGTGCTGCCCTTCGCCAACAGTCTGTTCCTCACCACGTTCACCGGTGACCAGCTCAAGGCCGTCCTCGAACAACAGTGGCAGCGCAACTCCGCTGGGCAGGTTCCCTCCCGGGCGTACCTGCAGCTCGGGTTGTCCGACAACGTGAACTACACGTTCGACCCGGCGCTGCCCGAAGGGTCTCGCATCACCTCCATCACGGTGAACGGGATGGCGGTCACCCCCACGTCGACCTACCGCGTGAGCACCCTGTCGTTCCTGGCCCAGGGCGGGGACAACTTCCGGGGTTTCCTGGCCGGGACCAACACCACCGACACCGGCCTGACCGACAGCGACGTGCTGATCGCCGCGCTGAAGGCCCGCTCACCGGCGGCCCCGGACTTCACCAAGCGCTCAGCCCTGCTCACCGGGCTGTCGCCCGCGGAGGCGACACCGAAAGCCGGTGACCGGGTGAGCGTGACGGTGTCCGACCTGGACCTGACCAGCCTAGGGTCGCCGCGCAACACCACAGTGCAGGCGAGCATCGGCTCGGGCGGGGTTGCTGCCGCCGCGGTGGGCACCTCGTTGGGGTCGTTCGCCGTGTCCGGCGGGGCAGCGGATGTGTCGGTGGTGATCCCGGCCGGGTTGTCCGGTCGGCAGACGTTGACCTTGACGGCGCAGCCGTCCGGGACGGTGGTCTCGGTGCCGCTGGTGGTGACAGCGGCCGCCGCAGGTGCAGGTGGTGGCGGCGGTCTCATCGACCCGACGGTGCCGGCGGGTGCGGTGCCGGCGGGCGTGGGTGCCGGAGTTGGACCCGGTGGGGGTGCCGGCACGGGCGGTGGGCTGGCCTTCACCGGCGTGCAGCTCGAGTGGGCGCTGGGCCTTGGCACGATCCTGGTGGTACTCGGTGGGCTGATGCTGCTGGCGAGGCGCCGCACCAGCTGAGCGCCACCCCCCACCCTCGCGTTATGTACAGCTAACGTCGCCCGGCGCGTCCGCGCGGCGACGTTAGCTGTACATAACGCGGGAGTAGTGCGCGGACAGGGAGGCGAAACCCTGCTCCAGGCTCACCCGCGGCACCCACCCGAGCACCGCGCGGGTGTGCCGCTGGTCGAACCAGTGCGCGGTGGACAGCTGCTCGACGAGAAACCGCGTCAACGGCGGGGTGCCGCGGCGGTCCAGAACCCGCCACACCCCCTCCGCAGCGGCACCGGCGGCCAGCGCCACCCCCCGCGGCACCCGGCGGCTCGGCGGCGCCACCCCGGCCGCGACGCACAGCCGGTGCAAGATCTCCGCGACCGGGCGAGGCTCCCCGTTGCTGACCACCAAGGCTTGGCCGTGCACGGCCCCGTCCGCGGCGGCCACCAATGCCTCGACGGCATTGTCGACGTAGGTGGTGTCGATCAGCGCCGCACCGGTGGCGATGATGGGTAGCCGCCCGGCCCGCGCCCGCGCCACGATCCGCCCCACCAGCTGGGTATCCCCGGGTCCCCACACCAGGTGCGGGCGCACGCTTAGCACGGCCAGCTCGGCGGAGTCCGCGGCGAGTGCCGCTTGCTCGGCCAGCGCCTTGGACCGGGCGTAGTGCCCGCGGGCCCGTTGCGGATCGGCTGCGCCCGCACCGACCCCCACCAGCGCCCGCCCGGCGTGAGCCACCGACGGTGAGCTGACGTTGACCAGGCGGCGCACCCCGGCGGCCTGGCAGGCCCGCACCACGGTGCGGGTCCCGGTGACGTTGGTGTGGGCGTACTCGGCCCAGGGCCCCACCACGTCCACCTTCGCCGCCAGGTGCACCACCACCTCGCACCCGGTGACGGCCCGGGCCACCACGTCCGGGTCGGCGACGTCGCCGAGCACCTGCGCGGTGTCCACCTCTGACCGCCGCCGCTGCAGCAGCGTCACGTCGTCGCCGCGGTGCAGCAACGCCCGCGCCACCCCGGCCCCGAGCATGCCGCTGGCGCCGGTGACCAGGACCTTCACCGGCGACCCCCGGCCAGCACCTTCACCTGGCGCTGACCGGCCAGGACGCGGCCGGCCCACTGCGCCAACGCGGTCCGGTCGATTTTGGAGTTGTGCCGGATGTCCACCGGCAGGGCACGGCTCACCAGGACGGCGGACACCGCGATCCCGGCTGCGGCCCGCACCTGCTCGGCGGTCTCGGCGTCCGCCAGTGGGCCGCCCGCCCCGGTGATGACGACCACCACCTGCTGGGTGCCGACGGGCCCCACCCCGACCAGGGCAGCGGGTGACCGCACCGTTTCCACCCGCTGCTCGATCCCCACCGGGGTCACCGGGCCCTCGGCGGTACTCAGGATGTGCACGGTGCGGCCCTGCACCCACAACCGTCCGGCGGTGTCGAACTCACCGACGTCACCGGTGCGGTGCCATCCGGGGTCACCGGAACTGGCCCGCTCGGTCATCCACAACGCGTCGTAGCGGTCCTTGACGTGCTCGGCGCGCACACAGACCTCACCGCTCACCCCCGGCTCGGCGGTCAGCTCCCCATCAGCCACACCCACCTCGTTCAGCGGGCTGAGCTGCACAGCCACACCGGGCAACGGACGGCCCACGCACACCCCGTCCCCCGCCCCGGCGGCGACGATCTCGCCCAGCGAAACGTCGGTGATCGGGAGTGCCTCGGTCATGCCGTAGGGGGTATGCAGCTGCGCGAGCGGCAGCACCTCGGCCAGCTCCCGCATCAGGGCCACCGGCACCGGCGCCCCGGCGGACATCACCAACCGCACCGTGGCCAACGCCCCCGCACCGGCGGCGTCCAACTCCCCCGCGGTGGCCAGCACGTTGCGCAAGGCGGCCGGGGACGCGAACACTACCGTGGCGCCCACAGCTTCGGCGGCCTGGGCGAGAGCGGCCGCTGTCAGCGTCGCCGGCTTGGTGACGTCGGCGTCGGGCACCGCTGAGGCGATGCCCAGCGCCGGCCCGTACAACGCGAACGGCGCGAAGGCGGCCACCAGCTTGTCCGCGGCGGTGAGCTGATAGGTGGCCCGCACCAGGTCCACCTGTGCGCGGAGCTGGCGGTGCCGGTACAGCACCCCTTTGGCCGGGCCGGTGGCACCGGAGGTAAATACCACCGCGGCGGGCATATCCCCGCTCACCTGCGGCAGCGCACCCACCGGACCGGGCGGCGCGCCAACGCCGACCCGGGTGCCGGGCAGCCGCATCGCCCGGGCCGCAAGCAACCCCTGACGGCCCCCGATGACGTGGTCCACCCGGGCCCCACGCAGCGCCCGGCCCATCCCGCGCAGCCCCAGTCCCTTGTCCGCGACCACAATCACCGCACCCGCCCGCCACACCGCGTACACCGCGACGGTGAGGTCTATCGAGGGAGGTACCAGCAGGGCGACCCGGTCACCCGGGCGCACCCCGGCACCCACCAGCGCGGCGGCGAAGTCGGTGACCCGGCCGTGCAGCTGCGCCCAGCTGATCGACGCCCCGTCCACGGCCACGATCGCCGGGTCGTCGTCGTGGGCGTGTTCCTCCAGCTGCGCCCACAGCTGGGGGCGATCCGCCGCGCCCGGTTTCAGCACCGGCACCTCCTCGGCCAGCGAGGCCACAAACTGGGTGACCGCGTCGGCGTACGCCGGGGCGTCCTCGGGCAGCAGGTGCGCGGCGCCCTCAAAGCGGTGTGTTCGGGCGGCGGGCAACCGGTCCTGCAGGTCGCGCAGGTGCTCCTCCAGGAACACCGGGTCCCTGGGACCCCACAACAGCAGCGCGGGCACGTCCAGTGTCGGCATGCCCTCGGCGATGTCATCCAGCGCCGTGCGGCTGGGGTGTTCGGCGGCGAAGGGGATGTCGGCGACGAAGCCGCCGACGGCTGCGCGCCGCGCGGGGGTGCGGTAGGGCTCGGCGAACGCCGCTCGCACCTCGGCGGGCAGCACCGGGCGGCTCAGCGCGGTGGTGGCCCGCACGAACGCCGGGGTACGCACGCACACCGCCTCCCCGACCGCGGGCAGGTGGGCGGCGCGGATCAGCCACGGACCTTTCCCGGGCTGCGGTTGGTGTACGGCGGTGTTGGTCAGCACCACCGCCCGCACCTGATCGCGGTGCGCCAGCACCCAGCCCATGCTGAGGATCCCACCCCAGTCGTGCGCGACGGTGACCACCGGTCCGTGCACGCCGAGGGCGTCGGTCAGCCGATTCAGGTCGTCGACTCGCTGGGACAGCGTGCGGGGCGAGCTGAGCCGTTCGCTGTGACCCATGCCCAGGTGGTCCGGGGCCAGCACCCGCCACCCCGGCGGGGCCGCGGCGAGCAACCGCCGCCACAGGTAACTCCAGGTCGGGTTGCCGTGCACGCACAGCAGGGTGCCCACCGCGGCAGCGCCACCATCGGGCCAGGAGTCGAGCACGTGGAAGGTTCGCGCCACCCCGTCGGCGTCGGTGACCGCCACCAGCCGCGACCACCCCGGATCCAGGCCGGGCAGTCCCGCGGGAGGAAGGGTCGCGGGGGCGGCGGCGTAGCCGATCACCACACGATCTCGACGAGGGAGGCGTTCAGCCCGGAGCCGATGCCCATCAGCAGCACCCGGTCGCCGTCGGAAAGTGAGCCCACCTCCCTGGCCAGGGTGAACGGGATGGACGCCGGGCCGATGTTGCCCCGGGTCGGGAAGGTCAGCGGCACCAGGTCTGAGTCGATGCCCAGGGTGTGGCAGATCGCCCGGGTGTGCACCACCGACACCTGGTGGATGATGTAGCGCGCCACCCCGGTGTCCCAGCCCCACTCCGGGGCGCTCTCGGCCCACATCGCGGCGCTGAGGTCGAGCCCCGCGTCCATCAGCCCTTTGCTGTCGGTGCGCATGTCGTCCATGTCCCCGACGCACAGTTCGTGATGGGAGGTCCCCGCCCGGGTCACCCCACCGAGGAATCGGTGACCCTCGGGGTGCTCGTCGGCCCGGCCCAGCACCATTGCGGCCGCCCCGGAACCCAGTGTCATCGAGGCGAACTGGCTGAACACGTGCTTCGCGGTGACCTGCGCGGGGTCCCCGGAGTTGAGCCGGTCGATGGTCGCTTCCTGGATGCCGCGGGCGTCCTCCCCGTTGACCACCAGCGCGTACTCGATCTGCCCGCTTTCGATCATCGCCGCTGCGAGTTGCATCCCGTTGACGAAGCCCAGGCAGGCGTTCGTCACGTCGAAGTTCTGACAGCTCGACGCCAGACCCAGCGCGTTGTGCACGCTGACCGCGGTGGACGGCTCCAGGTGCGCCCGGCTGACGGAGGTGTTCACCATCAGCCCGATCCGGCGCGGATCCACCCCGGCTTCGGCGATGGCCTTGGCCCCGGCCATGGCAGCACCGTCGGCGAACGTGGTGCCCGGGCTCCACCACCGGCGCTCCTCGATGCCGGCCAGGCGTTGCATCATCCCCGGGCGCAGCCCCACCCGGTCGTAGGTATCGGCCAGCGCTGCGTCAATCTCGTCGGAGGTGACGACCTGCGTCGCGTCGATGGCGCACACGCTGAGGATCGCGGTATTGGCAAAACGGTGCACTGCGTTTCCAGACATGGGGTCCCTTCGGCCGCTACCGGGTGCGGCACTGCACGGAACGCACAAGTCTGCCCGCGTACTCCGAGCAACAGGAACTGAGCGCGACGGCGGTCACACGGTGCTGGCCAGCACCCGCCCTTCGCTGTCGCGGATCTGCACCACTGCGATAGCTGCCGGGGTCATCGAGGTAGCCCCGGTGACGTCGGCGGCTTTGGTCGGGGTGGCGGACCAGGTGGCTGCTTGCTCGGTCCGCCCGGTGGCACCGACGACCACCATCACGAACGGTCCCGGGCCTGCCAGACCCGACAACTTGGCCTGCACCGAGGTCCCCCACGCTTTCGCCGTCAGCGCGGCGTCCCCGGACGTGGTGGAGCCCGGTGCCGACACCAGCACCGCCGCGGCGGGCAGCGGGGTGGGGCTCACGGGGGGCACCGCAGTGACCGACGGTGAGGCGGTGACCGAGGGTGCGGCGGTGACCGACGGTGAGGCGGTGACCGACGGGGCTGCAAGGGTCGGCGCGTTCGGGGTGGTGGCGGTGCGGGGCGCTACCGCCACCACCCCGAGGCCCAATACCGTGATAATCATCGCGGCCACCAGTACCCGGGCCCGCCGCCGGCCGGTCGCGCGCTCGCGGCGCACTTCGGCCAGCAGTACCGCCAGCTGCCCGTCTGCTGGCTCAGCCGCCCGCCGGGCTGGGTCGTCGCGGGCTTCGGCGGGCACCCGACTCAGCAGTCCCGGCAGCGGGGCCAGCTCAGCGAGTTCGGCACGGCAGTCCGCACAGGTGCGCAGATGCTGGGTCACCGTCACCCGATCGTTGTCGGATAGCCCGCCCAGCACCAAGGCACCCAGCAGCACCCGGACCTCGTCGTGAGTGCTCATCGCAGAACTCCGCTCTCCTGGAATGCCGCACGCAAAGCACGCACCGCGTAATAGGCCCGGGACTTCACCGTGCCCGCTGGAACGGTGAGCGCTCGCGCGGTGTCGGCGACCGAACGCCCCTCGAAGTACAGCGACTGGATCACGCTGCGGTGCTCCGGTGTCAGGGTTTCCAGTGCCGCCGCCACCAACCACCCCTCCACCGCGCTGTCCACGTCGTCGGGAGACGGTACTGCCGCCACCGCCGCCATCGCCGCCGCACCGGAGACCAACTTGGGGCGTCGTTGCTCAGCCCGCCACAGGTCCGTCAGCACGTTACGGGCCACGGTGAACAGGTAGGAGCGGGTGCTGTCGCGGGTGGGGTCGATTGAGTCGATCCCTTTCCAGGCCCGCAGCAGCGTCTCCTGCACCACGTCCTGCACCCGTTGGCGGTCATCGGTGTAGCGCGAGACGAAGGCATGCAGCACCGCGGCGTGCTCGTCGTGCAGCGCCGTCATCAGCTCTTCGTCCCGCGTCACCCGCGTGATCCCGCTGCCGGTCAGGCGCCGCCGTTGATGCGGAACGTCACCGTCTGCACCTGGGAGGCCAACCCGAGCGCTTCCAGGTCCGTCGCATCGATACGGCCGTCACCGTTGGCGTCCGGTACGACCGCCGGGGCGTCGTCGTAGATGCCGTTGCCGTTGAGGTCGGCGACCACCGCGACGGTCAGCACCGTGGTGACGTCCTTGCCGGCGATCGCCGCCCCGACGATCCAGTTGTCCCGGATCTCGGTGACGGAGTCGGTGCTGTTGGCCAGCCCGGTCACGTTGAACAGGTTCGCCAGGTTGGTGCCCGGGCCGCTGAACGGCGCACCGGTCTTCGTGGTCGAAGTGAGCACCACCAGTCCGGGCAACCGGTCGTCGCGTCCGGTGGAGAAGGTGCCCGGGAACGGGGGGGTGTTGTTGTGCAAGGCAGGACCGGTGAGCTGGGGGGAGAACCCGCTGGCGGTGCGACCGGCGGGGCCACCGGGGTAGCGCACCGCGAGGTCGACGATCCAGGCCGCGCCGCCGATGCCGGCGTTGTCCCCGCGGTGGGGAGAGACGATCTGCACGGACACCGGCGTATCGGATTGCTGGTCGCGGTTCTCGCTGGCGGAGTCGGACTTGCTGCCAGTGGAGTCGGTGGTGCCACCGGCAGCGGCGAGCCCCGCTCCGGTGGCTGCGGTGGTGAGCACGACGGCGGCGGCGAGGCCGACGCGGAGCGCGGTGGTGGTGGGCCTTCGAACGGACACGGCAACCTCCTGGGTAGCTGAGCTGGGCTGATGCCCAGTGCACCGAGGTGTACGACGGGCCGGGCTCGCAGGTTCACTGCACCCCAAGGTCGCCCCGGTCAGCGGCGCAGCAATGCCCGCAGCCCGCGGCGGCGCGGTGCGTCGGTGGCTGCCAACCGCTCCGCGCGCAGACGCTGCACATCGTCGCGGGGCAGCGGCGCCAGCGGTTCGCCGACCGCCCAGCCCAGCAACACGTCGGCCAGGTCGGGATTGCGGGCTAGCACCGGGCCGTGCAGGTAGGTGGCCACCAACCGCCCCTGGATCGCGCCCTCCACTGGCAGTCCGCCGCCGTTGCCCACCCCGCGCGCCACGCTGGCCAGCGGCGCGGCCGCCGGGCCCAGCACTGTTCCGCCGCGATGGTTTTCAAACCCGGTCAGCGCGTGCGTGCTGCGCTGCGCCCATTCGCCGGTCGGGGTGGCCACGATTTCCCCGATCGCCCTGCTGACCTGCGGCTTGGTGGTGGCGTCCAGCAGACCCAGACCCTCGTACCCACCATCGATCGCGTGCACGTGGTGACCCATCAGTTGCAACCCGGCGCAGACCGCCAGCGTCGGACGCCCGGCGTCGATCGCCCGGCGCAGCCCGTTCTGACCGCGCAGCAGCCCGGCCGCGGTGCGCCCCGCTCCGTCCTCCGCGCCGCCGAGCAGGTAGACGTCGCACTGCTCGGGAACCTGGTCACCGACGTCGACGACGTGCACCCGGGACGGGATGTCGCGCCATTGCAACCGACGCTGCATGACGACGGCGTTGCCACCGTCGCCGTAGGTGCCCAGCAGGGAGGGGAACAGCAGGGCAATGATGATGTCGCTCTCACCGGGCACGGGGCAGCCACCTCAGCAAGTCGCGGAACGCGGTGTAGTTGGCCAGCACGTCGACGGCCGGCTGGGAGGCGCTGGTGATCGCGGCGCCCGGGTCGTGCACCACCTGGTGGTTGACCCCGGCGTAACTCAACCGCACCGCGAGGTCGGTGGCGCGCTGGCCGGAGGCGGTGACGACGCGGCCGGCCAACCGCTCGAAGGGCACGTCCCACAACCAGGACAGGTCACGACCGTCGGCCTCCTGGCCGTTGATGGCCACCACCAGGGCGGCGTCCGAGGCCCCCAACAGCTCCAGGGTCTCGGTGGCGCCGGCCGGATTCTTCGCCAGCAGCAGCCGCACCGACTTGTCCCCCACCGACACCCGTCGGTACCGCCCGGCGATCTCGGTGAGGGTGCCCGCCGCTGCCGTCGACGCTGCGGGGCTCACCCCCAGCACGTCAGCAGCGGCCGCGGCCATCGCGGCGTTGGACACGTTGATCCGGCCAGGCAGTGCGATGTCCAGGTCCACCAACTGCCCGTCCGGGGTGCGCAACCCGTCTGGTTCGACGTCCCAGGAGGGCTGCGGTCGGTTCAGGCCGCAGCTGCACACCCAGCTGCCGCCGGTGCGGTCCAGCAGTTGAGCACACCGGGGGCACACCGTGGAGTCCTCGTGCCAGCTGCCGCCCCCGGCCACCCAGCGCACGGTGGCCGCGTCGGGTACCGCGGCGACCACCGCGGGATCGTCGGCGTTGGCTACCACGGTCGTCGCCGGGCGGGCCTCCAACGCCGTGCGCAGCGACCGCACCAGCATGTTGACCTCCCCCACCCGGTCCAGCTGGTCGCGGGTCAGGTTCAGCAGCACCACCGCGGCCGGGTCCAGCGCGGCCGTCACCTGCCGCAGGTGCAGCTCGTCCACCTCCAACGCGGCCAGCGGGGCATCGGGGTGATCGGTGAGTGCGGCGACCAACCCGTCGGGCATATTGGCGCCCCCAGCGTTGGTGGCCACCTCCCCCAGCGTGCGCAGCGCGGCGGCGATCATTGCGGTGGTGGTGGTCTTGCCGTTGGTCCCGGTGACCAGCACCACCCGGCGACCGGCCGCCAACCTGCGCAGGGTGTCCGGTTGCAGGGCCACCGTCACCCGGCCGCCGATGATCGCACCGGAACCGAGCCGCGCGGTGCGCGAGAGCCCCGCAGCCAGGCCGCCGAGGCGCACCGCGGCCCTGGTGCGCAGGTCAAGAGCGGGGGCGGTGGGTGAGGGCGGGGCAGGCACCAGTGACACTCCTGGGCAGACGGGGGTCTTCGGGGGTATGACGGGAACAGTCTCGCGCATCCCACTCGGCACCCGCCACAGCGCTACCCGCCCCGGTGCCGCGGCGGGTCGTTATCCGCCGAGGCGTCCGCGGAGGCCGTCCAGGCGACCTTTAGCACCGTCCAGGCGACCTTTGGCACCGTCGAGCAGGGTCCGCCCAGCCGACTGCGGCCGGAAGTCGCCGGCTGCCGCGGTCAGCGCCTGCTGCTCGTCGGCGGTGAGGTCGAGCTCGGCGGCTGCGACGTTGCTCTCCAGCTGGGCGACGCTGGATGCCCCCGGGATCACCACCACCTGCGGCAGCCCCAAGAGCCAGGCCAACGCCACCTGGGCGGGCTCGGCGTCGTGCACCGTGGCGATGTCGCGCAGCAAACCCAGCACCGGCTCGATGCGCCGCAGGTTCTCCTGCCCGAACAGCGGGTTGGCCGCGCGGACCCCGCGGGGTGTGTGGCCTACCCCGTACCGCCCGCCGAGCAGTCCCTGCGCCAGCGGGCTGTACGCCATGACCATGCGGTGCTCACGCTGGGCGAACGGGACGATGTCGGCCAGCGCCGCGGACTGCGCGAGGTTCAGCTGCACCTGGTTACTCACCACGGGCCGGCCCAGCTCCGCGTCTGCGCGCTGCCAGCGCTGCAACGAATAGTTGGAGACCCCCACGGCGCCGATCCGCCCGCCGTCCAGCAGCTCCCGCAGACCCGGCATGATCACCGCGTCGCCGACCACCGGGTTGGGTTGGTGCACCTGGTACAGCGGGATGGTGCTCAGCCGCAGCCGGCCAGCGGAGCCCTCCGCGCGCTTGCGGACGATGGCCGGAAACGGCGCGACCGGGAAGATTTTGCTGGCGACCACGACCCGGCTGCGGTCCTCGCCAAGCGCGTCCCCCAGGATCCGCTCGCTGCGCCCGAAGCCATAGACCTCCGCGGTGTCGAACAATGTCACCCCGAGTTCGAGCGCCCTGGCGACGATGGCGTGCGCGCCGCCGGTGGCGTAGTCCTCGCCGTAACCCCACTCACGGGAACCGAACTGCCAGGTGCCCAGGCCCACCCGGCTGACCCGACCCAAGCCGTCGACATCGAGGTATCGCATACCCCCAGTGTGCCTGGCCGAGCACCCAACCCCGGGCACCCGGCCCTTACCTGGCGACGTCGCCGGGATGCTTCTACTGTCATCGCATGACGGCAGCAGACCGCGGCGGCCTGGTGGTGATCGGCGGGGGTCCGGCCGCGCTCGCCGCGGCCATCGGTTACCGAAGAGGCGGGGGTGCCGGCCCGGTGCATGTGCTCTCCGCCGACACCGACCCGCCCTACGCGCGCCCCCCGCTGTCCAAGGCCTACCTGCGGGGGCAGACCAGCGAGGATTCGCTGGAGTTACAGCAGACCCGGTCCTACAACCAGCACGGTATCCGGGTGGCGTTGGGCGAGGCCGCCACCGCCCTGGAGGTCGAGGCTCGCTGCGTCACCGCCGCGTCCGGGGCGGAGTTCACCTTCGGGGCGTGCGTACTGGCGACGGGGTCGCACGCCAGCCCGCTGCCGGTTCCCGGTGGTGACGACCCCCGGGTGTTCCTGCTGCGCAGCCTGAATCACGCCCGAGCGTTGCGAGCCGCTGCGCAGAACGCGAGTTCCGCGGTGGTGGTGGGTTCGGGGTTCATCGGGTGCGAGGCGGCCGCGTCGCTGGCCGCCAGCGGCTTGGCGGTCACCATGGTGTCTGCCGAGGCACTGCCGCAGGCCGCGCGCCTCGGCCCGGAGGTGGGTGAGCGGGTGGCCGGGTGGCTGCGCGGCGCCGGCGTCACCCTGATCGGCGATGCCCAGGTCAGTGCCATCACCGACGGGCGGACCGTGCACCTCGCGGGCGCCGAGCCGATCACCGGGGATCTGGTGCTGACCGCGGTGGGGGTGGCGCCGCAGAGCCAGCTCGCCGCCGAGGCCGGGTTGGCGGTGCGTGATGGGCGCGTGGTGGTCGATGGGCACCTGCGCACCACGGTGGCCGGGGTGTACGCCGCGGGCGACGTGGCCCTGGCCTACAACCCCACCGCCGGGCGGCACTTGGCGGTGGAGCACTGGGGTGAGGCGGAGGCGATGGGCACGGTGGCTGGTACCGGCGCGGCCGGGGGCGACGCCCAGTGGGACGTGGTACCCGGATTCTGGACGGAGATCGGCGAGCGGACGCTGAAGTACGCGGCCTGGGGCGACGGTTTCGACGAGGCGCGCCTAGTTTCCCACGACGACGATGCGTTCACCGTCCACTATGGACGGGGCGGGGTGACGGTCGGTGTGCTCACCCACAACCGGGACGGCGACTACGAGCGCGGGGCCGAGCTGGTTGCCGCGGGTGCTCTACTTCCCTGAGATCCGGTGCCCTGAGCGGGGACTTCCTTCTCGGCGATGGCTCGCTGCTCGTCACGGATTTCCCGTGCCAGGAAGAAGTTCAGCGCCGTACGGATCGCGGCCACCGCGGCCAGCTTTCCCAGTTCGGTGAACGTGGGGGCGATCGCGGTGCGCAGCACGTCACCCGCAAGCTGAAACTCCAAGCCCAGGGCCAGGAACCGGCCCAGCGACAGCCGGATCGGCACGAACGCTTGCGGGTCGCGGCGGGGCAGTGCCCGCAGGAACATCCACAGCGCGACCACGGCACCGATCGCGATGACCGCGGCACCGGCGGCCTCGATGAGCCGGACCATCACGTCGACGGCGCTGCGTAGCCGGTCGTCGGGCAGCAGGTCGAGGGCCTGGGTGTGCACCATGACGGGCAACCTACGCAGGATCGGCCGCTGACCCGGTACCGAATTCGGCTGCCACCTGCCCGGCCAGCTCGGTGAGCAGCCGGTGGGCGTCGCGCTGGGCGATAGCGGCGTCCGGTTCCAGTTCCAGCAGCGAACGGGCACCGGTGATCCCGACTGCCCGCAGCTGACCGGCCGGCACCTCGAGGCGGCCGACCAGGGCGATCACCGGGATGCCCCCAGCGGCGCGCGCCACCCCGATCGGTGCCTTGCCGTGCAGGCTCTGCGCGTCCAACGACCCCTCGCCGGTGATCACCAGGTCGGCGCCGCGGATGGCCTCGGCGAATCCGACCACCTCCAGCAGCAGGGCTATCCCGGAGGTGAGGCGTGCACCCAGGAAGGCCAGTGCCCCCGCGCCGGTGCCGCCAGCTGCCCCGGCTCCAGGCACGTCGGCCACGTCGATGTTCAGGTCGCGGCGGAGCAGCTGCGCGTAGTGGGCGAGGGCGGAATCCAGGGTGGCGACGTCGTCGGCGGTGGCGCCCTTCTGCGGTCCGTACACCGCGGCGGCACCCCGCGGCCCGCACAGCGGGTTGTCCACGTCGCTGGCCACCACCACCTCGGTGCCGGCCAGGCGCGGATCGAAGTCGGCGACCTCGATGCGGTGCAACTGGGCCAGCCCGGCCCCACCAGGGGGCACCTGCCGCCCAGCGGCGTCCAGCAACTGCGCCCCCAGCGCCTGGGCCATCCCCGCGCCCCCGTCGGTGCTGGCGCTGCCGCCTACCCCCAGCACGATCCGGCTGGCCCCCGCATCCAACGCGGCCCGCACCAGTTCACCGGTGCCGTAGCTCGATGCGGTCAGCGGTGCGGGACGGGCGAGCGGGAGCAGCCGCAACCCGGAAGCCTCGGCCATCTCGATCACCGCCGTGCCCTCTCGCACGGCGAACACCGCGGTGACCGGTTGACCCGTCGGGCCCTGCACCACCACCCGGTGCGGGGTGAACCCTGCGGTCAGCGCAGCATCCACGGTGCCTTCGCCTCCGTCGGCGACGGGCAGCTGCACGATCACGGCGTCGGGATGCGCCGCGGCGAACCCGGCGGCAATCGCGGCGGCGGCCTGCACCGCGGTGAGGCTGCCCTTGAACTTGTCCGGGGCAACCACAACCCGCAACGGCCGGCCCAGCCGATCATGTGTCATGGGCCTAATCCCACCAGGAAGCGTTGCACGATGGCCAGGAAGGTCTCCGGTTGCTCGGCGTGCACCCAGTGCCCAGCGCCCTTGATCCGCACCAGGCGAGTACGCGGGAACAGCGCGGTCATCCGGGCTCGGTGCTGGTCGAGGACATATCCGGAGTCTGAGCCAGCCAGCCACAACACCGGCCCGCCGTAGGTAGCCCCGGGTGGCGGCTCGGGGAATCCCACCAGCTCGGTGAGGTGGGCTTCCAGCACGTCGAGGTTCAGCCGCCAGCGCCAGCCGTGCTGGCCGTCGCGGACCAGGCTCTGCAGCAGAAAGCCACGGACGCTGGGATCGGGCACCGCGGCGTGCATCGCGGCGTCGGCGCCCGCCCGGTCCGCCAGCGCCTGCAGGTCGAGGGACTGCATAGCGGCGATGTAGTGCGCGAATGGCGAACTCGGGCGGTCCACCGGGTAGTCCGCCGGGGCGACATCCACCACCACCAGGGCGGTGAGTAGCTCCGGGCGGTGCAAGGCCAGCGTCATTGCCACCTTGCCGCCCATCGAGTGCCCGACGAGCACCACCGGCTCGCCAAATCCGGTGAGCAGCTGTGCCACCAGCTCGGCCATCTGGGGGTAATTCTGGGTCGGCAGCCACGGTGAGTGTCCGTGATTGGGCAGATCCACCACCGTGACCCGGTAACCGTCAGCCGCCAGCCGAGCCGCCAGGGTCGAGAAGTTGCGGCCCTGGCCGAAGAGCCCGTGCAGAAACACCACCCTGGGGCCGGTGTCACCGACAGTGCGGCTGTCCAGGGTGCTCACAGCCCCCATCCCACCAGAGCGTCGGCCCCCGCTGTAGTCACCACCCCCGCCCGCCCGCGTGCGCCCGCCTGATCGCGTGCGCCCGCGTGATCGCCGTTTCGGCATCGATCCGTGCACTGAGCGCCTGCTCTCATGCCCAAACGCCGATCATGGCGGGTGAGCGATGATGGGTGCCGTGGACAACCACGAGTTCTGGCAGATCATCGATGAGACTCGGGCGCAGGCTCGGGGCAACCTGGATGCGCAGGTGGACACGCTGCACGACAGGTTGTCCCAGCTGGACGTGCTCGATGTGGTGGACTTCGACCGGTTGCTGGTGCAGGCCAATCACGGGCTCTACACCTGGCCGCTGTGGGGTGCGGCCGACCTGATCTTCGGCAGCTGCGGGGACGACGCGTTCACCGATGCCCGCTCCTGGATCGTCAGCCTGGGTAGCGACGTCTACCACCAGGTGCTGGAGGATCCGCAGGCGCTCGCCGACATCGACACCGACCCCGATCCCGACGACCTGGACGTCGCCGAGCAGTGGGCGGGGGTGGCCGCCCAGGTGTACGCCGGGCACACCGGCCGTCATCTGGACGAGGCATACCCCGAGCGGACCCCGATCTCGTTGCCCGACGGTGAGCCGCTGGGCACCCAGCTCAGCGACGAACCAGAGGACTTGGCGGTGCACTTCCCGCGGTTGGCCCGGCGTTTCGGGTAACGGGTTGCGCCGGTGTCCGATGACCGCCGCGTCGGGCCCGCTCCAGCACCCACCCGCCGTCACTGTGCTGCACTACTGCCCGCACACCCCGCACCTGCGGACCGAGGCGCAAGTCCTGCAGCAGGGTGACGGGACCGCGTCGGTTCGGCCCTGAAGTGGCGCGGGTTACGGCGCGGGGTGACGGTGCGCCATCCGCGGCAGACAGTCGTCTGCGGTGTGCCCGCTAGGCTGGCCGACCGGGTCTCGCGGCCCGCGCCTCTATAGCTCAGGGGATAGAGCATCGGTTTCCTAAACCGTGTGTCGCAGGTTCGAATCCTGCTAGGGGCACCACATAACCGCTGTTCAGAGACTCGCGGAATAAAAATGTTCGCTTGGAGGTCGTACTCCGTACCTCCACGGTACCTTCGCGAAATCGGCGGCGCGGCCAGGCACGGCCCGCTTCGGCTGCGCAGATGTCGGATGCACGGGGGTCGGCAGGCCTGGCCACCAACACCGCATGAGGCCTCGTCGATTAGCCAACTAAGAACGACCGGCAATTGATGTGACTGGTGGTGTGGATGTTGCAGGTGTGTCGTTGCGGGTAGGGGCACGGACCCCGGCTTGATCATGGGATTGCTGACGTCCCGACGATCACCGGGAGGGTCCGTGCCCCTGCTGCCAGCATCCCTGACCGAACCCCTGTGGGTCCAGTTCTCCACGCTGTTGAATGAGGATGATCACCCCGAATTCGTCGCGGATCATCCGTGGGGGTGTCACCGGCGCCGGATCCCTGATTGGGTGGTGTTCGACCACGTGCTCGCCGCCCTCGTGCATGGCAGCGGCTACGAGCGCATCGCCACCCCAGGGTGTTCGGATCGCACGATCCGCCGCCGACTGGCCGACTGGGCCGAG
>JAABUV010000153.1_pt1 | contig 99839 bp, 102 predicted proteins | sample 5559971 | NCBI WGS metagenome assembly JAABUV01 (sample SAMN10711881, study PRJNA513362) | rock metagenome | isolation source: Antarctica rocks | place: Antarctica: Victoria Land, Knobhead nord | collected 2015-12-19 | reverse complement strand
AGCATTGCAGCCATTGGGAGTTCTATCGTTTCGTGAATGCAAGCATGCAAGGACATTCCTGAAATCAATCACCCCGTCAAAGCAGTCATCGCAGCCATCAGAGAATCTATCCTCCCGCACATGCCATCAAGTATCATCATCATCGTCGTCAAAGCCCCTTTTCTCGTCTCCATTCACAATAACAGGATGCGCCCTCCGAGAACACACCCTCACTCCTGACACTCGACCATAGCCGCTTCCTGCCCCTCCTTCCCCCACCGCATCCTCTCATCGCCCTCCGTCCACAGCTTCTCGACATAGCCCAGCGTCTGCTTCACCTTGTGCACCGTGTCCGAGTCGCCCGTGTTCTTGCCGATGTTGTCGCTGATCTTGACGGCTGGCTGGCCGTTTGCGGAGGAGAGTTTGATGACGATGTTTAGGGGGAGGGATTTCTGGGAGGTGGAGGGGTGGGTGAAGTCGTCTACAAGAGAGGTGTATTAGTTTGTTTTTACAAGGGAGGAGGTTGGGGGGGAGGGGGAAGGGGGAGGATAGTAAGAGACTTACTGGTTAGGAAAGTGCCGATGCCAAAGGTGGGGTTGAAGCCTGCGTCTTCGGCCGCGCGCATGTATTCGAAGCATAGCTCGAGGTTGAGGGAGTCGGAGAAGACGATGGTTTTCTTGTCGGTGATGCCCTCGCTGTCGTAGAAGTCGCGCATTAATTTGACGAACGTCAATGGGTCGCCGGAGTCTTGGCGGACGCCTGTGAATGTTTGAGCGTATGAGGGGCTTTTGGCAACTTTAGACTGGTCGTCGGGTATGGAAGCGTTGCGTGTGGATATGACGTCGACAACACCGTCCGTAAGCTCGACTGCAGGGCGTGGTGCCGTAGGTATCTGGGTGGATACGGTGTTGAGCTCCGCTTCAGATCTGGTCGGCATGGATTTCCTAAAGGCTCTCAGAAAAGTCGGCGTGCCAAATGTATCCGTCAAGGCGATCCCGAGGACGCCTTCGCCGAAGCAGCCAACCCAATACCTCAGCGCAGTCTCGTTCGCATGTACGTAGTCATTCGTGATAGAGGCGATACCCATGAACCATTCGTGCGCGACAGTGCCGACGGGTGGGATGCCGTACTTCATGGCCATATGGACGTTGCTAGTTCCCGTGAGTTTCCCTTTCCACCCTTTTCCTTTCGCAGTGGCCGCAGCCCTCGTGAGTCCTTGCATCACCAGTTCGTGAGTGTGGGAATCCCTCCTCCGCCGTGTGCCAAATTCGGAAAACACGCAGCCATGCTCGAGGAGCTTTACACCCTTATCGTACGCTTTCAACTCCTGTCCATCGTGCGTCCAGTCTTTGTCGCAGAATCTGAAATATGCTTCGCTGGTAAGGGCAAGGAGAGGGATTTCGTAGAGTATCGTGTGTAACCATAATCCCCCAATGTCTAGGTGTAGATCTCCAACATCCTCTGCACTTCCTGTATCGCGTACGGGTATCCATGAGATTTTGACTTGCTTGGCTGGTTGTAGACGGAATGAGCTGAGGAATCTGAGATAGTTGTCGTTGAAATATGGGCATGTGGTGCGCAGGAATTCGAGTTCGTCATGGGCTACTTGGACGTTTGCGAGCTCTGAAATCCTACATCAGTATAGGTTGATATGTGACTGAAAAGAGTGACTCACTGTCGACCTGCTTCTGGATCCAATGGTACGCTGCTCTGCTGAGGCGCATATCAGGCGTGCGGTTGGTGAATGCGTAGGTGACATCTATTCGTCTTCAGTCATGCCACAGTGATCATAACGAAAAGAACTCACGAACGTCAGGCAGATATTTGAGGATCGCACATTGCATTGTCAATTTGTACAAGTCTGTATCCAGCAAGGAGATGATGCCTTCCGGGAGGTCCTTGAGATCGGGCATTGTAATTTGATGAAGCCCGCTGTTGGCTAGCCAAGCTGGGAGAATGTTCCTTTCCACTCGGGCTCTAGCATCTACAGATGTCGTAGAGCAATGGAGCAAGGGACTTGGCTGGAGAACACTTGGATGAAGCCTCGGAAGGTCGAAAGGCACGAGAGCCTGCGCTAAGATAGGGTAGCAATCAGTTTTCTAGCTGCATGGGCGGCTAGCGCGCCTACAAAGTGCAAAGACGGAGAGACCATCCTCACGATGTCCCAACCGACAAAGAGTACAATATTCTGCAATGAACTCGCAGAGAGATTTAAAGTCGTTTGGGACCATGCCGTCAATGGCAATTCTATGTCGTTCCTAGGTGCCTTTTGCAGTCAATGAAGCAGAGTCTCCCAATACAGGAAGACTGCACCAGAAGCTTCACTTATCTCCTTTTAATAATGGAATTTCGCCTTGTCAGATTCATGCAATGCATGGAGAGGCGTCATGCCAAGGCTCATGTCTGTGGCTTGAAGGTTTGGCTCAATTTGATGGAAGATCATGCTCTGGAGCATTCCGCACATATCCTTGATCACTACTCATGGTTTATTATACTTCTCTTCAGGGCATCTTCCTGTGTCGTGACGATGACTCCTTGTCAGTGCTCCCAACTGCCCACACTGTCTTACACAGGATTAGACTACGGAACTGTCATACATATTGATCACACAAGGTATCCACATAGTGGAGAAGACCGTTACGCTACTCTCTTTATCTGTAAAACTCTCTCGTTGGCTAAGTCTTGATTATGTTCCTCTCTTACTACTAATTCCTTCGTATCCTGATTCTTTCTCTCCATTACCCTATTTACTTCTTTCTTCCCAAAAGCGAGCATTTATATATATACACTCTCTTTCATCACTCACTCCACCCTGTACCTCAAGATGAATTCCTTAATCTTCTTCAGCCTCTTCATCCTCTTTGCATGGAGCTGCATAGCTCTTCCCCCTCTCGGCCCAGGCTTACCCATCCCGCCCAATCAGGACGCCCTTCAAGCCGTGGATGCAGGTCTACAAACAGCCGTGCCACCTACCGCCAGCGAAAACTTCATCGATACCTCTCCACCCCAGGCTCTAAACACCTCCACACCAACACCCACCCACCCCCTACCCCTCCCCCATCTCCCAACCACCACCGCACCAAACCCACCAAACCACCCCCTCAGCTCCCTCCCAACAATCCCCACCCCCAACACCCAACCACCATTCCTCCCCCACTGGCCACCACACCCCCACACACCCTGCACAACCACCCTCACGACCGCGCCCGGATTGACTCTAGCACCGAAGCCAGCAGCCGTCGTCACAAGCACCAAAACGGCGTATGTGGACTGTCACGGCTGTGAGCTGGAGATTAGGATTGTGGATAGGTTTGGCCACGGACCTGTGGTGCCGCTGGAATTTCTTACGGTGGCAAAGGGTGCGGATTTGGGGACTGCTACGGAGACGGTGATGGAATGTCAGCCTAGTGCTGTTGGCGTATGAGTGTATCGATTGGAGCTCAAGTGGTGGAGACATGGTTTGGAGGGAGTGAAACAATCTCGGGGAAACCCCCGAAATGCCCTAGTTACTCATTCTAGCATCAACATCCCACAGCCTAAAATTCCAGATACTCATCTCCGACTTCCTCCAAGAAGAACTCTACTATACCCACCAACCCCGCCTTTCCTGAATGCTCTCTCAACCCCTCAAACTCCCATAATATGACCTCGCAGGGATACATCCTAAGAAGCCCCAGTCACATTCACTAAATTCAATACTCGCCAGGATAAGAAACGGAAAGAACCTCTTTTATCCTGTTGCATTGTGCCCTCGATTGTAGCCATCCCCAACAACCTCACTAGCAAAGATATACAGAACCAACCTACCCACCAACTCATCCACCAACCCATCTATACCTATGATCCATTTTGCACAACACATAAAATCAAGCTTTTATCCACCTCTACACCACTACACCCTCACCATCATACCAAGCTCACAATCCGATACTGAAACTTGAAGACTCGTGCTATCGCACACCAGGAGTTGACTTTAACAACCACATGGATCACGGTTTTTCATCCCTCAATTCTTATTTCTTATTCCTAACCTTAGTATTTGCCTAGAGGGAGTTGTGAAGGTTATTAAATTGGAAGAAATCAGCGGACTTGAAGCTATAGCTAGCGGGTTGTACGTGTGCGGAAGAGTGATGCTTCCTTCCTATTCTCCCGCCAGCTTCCTACGCTTCTCTGCTGTTGACAGATCTGACTTACGACTCTGTGATCTGTCCATATCACCAGTATCTGATTAGTGTTGGCGATTGCAGTTGCAAACTGTGTATGAGTCTAGACTGAAACGAGATTTTAAGAATCGGTACTTTGGAAGTCCTGAGTGATATGCTGCCAGCCATCCCATTTCTCTGAGGCAGTATCATCCATCACATATCTGTTGACGAGACTGATGCTCAGATCTAGACAAGACCCATATGATGTCCAAGACAAGGACTCAGGTCCCCAAGCCTCAAGATCCCCTCTTACCCACCCTTCTGCGCCCGATCCAACTCCATCAGCCACGACTGCGTCTCCGTCACCAGCTGTGTCCTCCTAGCCCTCAATTCCGGAAACCCCTCTGTAGTCACTTCATCCAATTTCAGCAACACCTGTACCGTTACCTCCTCGCTCAACTTCTTGTGTTCAACGTCTCGAGCTTTTGTGTCAGTGGGCGGATGGTCCATGAATTGAATACATCGCGGTACCCAGTCGTTATGGAACTTGTCCGTGATGAGGTCCAGCTTCTCAATTTGTGTAGAGGGAGCGATTTGAGCAGGCGGAGGGGCTTGAGGTGGCATATGGTGAGAGGAAGAGGGTTGCTCGGACGATGATGTTTCATTTCTCATTAGCCCATCAGCCTCTAGCAACGCCTGTATGACCGCCTCAAAGAAGACCTTGGCAACGATTGGAGGATACGCGTTGCCTATCTGTTTCCTGGCTCTTGCAGGGCCGAATTGGTGTTCCAGAGGGAACCCTTGTAGGCAAGCGAGTTCTCGATTTGTAAATGCCCTTTTGCCGGATGGATGGCTGATAGGTCCCCCACCACAGCAAATCGTGTTCCTGAGGGGTAGGTTTCCGTCGTATGGCATATCGTTGCGGGTCGCCATTTGATCGGGATTGTGGAGCGGCAATCCCTCAGGAATCTCTGCGATCGCATCATTCACGGATGTGAATCGAGACATTGATGGAAAATGATGAAGATCAGCTGCTTTGCAATGCGTAGCTTTGGGAAACTCAGGAAGGACTTCACCGGGGCTGGAGAGAGAATCAGCAATTATCTCTGTGTTCTTTTAGTGTGCTTACCAGGAAGCGAAGATTATCAATCGCTTTCGAGGCTGTGGCAGGCCAAAATCACAGAGATTGAACACCTTCCAACGCACGCTAAAACCCAACTTGGTGAACATCTGAATCATGGCCGTGAACCAAGGCAGGGTGTCGACCTGCCGCGTGAGACCGAAAGTCTCTTCAAGCGTAACGATGCGTGGCTTGACTTTGTTAATTAATTCTGTAACGGCCGAGAAAGTTGCCTGGTTTAGCTCGTCGTTCTGGCCCGGACGAGTATGCATCGGGGAGAACGGTTGGCAGGGCGGAGAGAGGTGGAGGACGTCGACTCTGAAGTCTTCTGTCAAGACTGTCACGAATTCATGAACCGCTACTGCTTCGCACCTGGTACCGTAAAAGTTTCGACGGTAAGAGTCAATCGCAGCGGGATCGTAATCAAATCCCCAGTCGACTCGAAGTCCAGCTACTTTAGCTCCCCGCGAAGCTCCACCAGCACCACAGAATACGTCCGCGAACTTGTATCGAGGCTTACTTAGATCGGTAGCCGAGGAGTAATCATAGCGTGGGTCGATATCACCGCACCTTGCACGCTCATTACAATCGAAACTTTCTTCTCCTATTAGCCACTCCCTACACGCACCACCCTTGATCGTCTCTCCTCGGAAATTTCATCTCATTTCCTTATCATCTATAGCGTAACCTTCGTCCACCTCGTGATCCTTATGCACTTATATGTAGCCCTCGTTCTTACTGACCAAGAGTTGTCTCGTACGACAAACCAGCTACCCGTTCTGCATAATAAAGTCCTTGCCTTGGCTTCCAAAGTTGGGATCGGCTTGGCGAAAGCTAAATGTAGGAAAGTGTTGGTTGGTCACCACTAATTTGCGGATTCGTAAAACATCCGATAGTGGGACAGTCTTGACGCTCTGATGGTAGACGTTCGGGTCATTTTCATTAGACTCTTGTAGCATAGTGACCTCGTTCATCTTGAATTCAAGTAACCCGCCAAGATCTTTGTTTCGTCGGAATTTAATCCCCATTAGGGAGACTAATTGGGTTGCATGATCTGGGACGATAGTAGTGATACGGAGGAAGTCCCCATCCAGAAGTTCTACGGTCTTACCCGGTTTGTAGGTTCTCCCATCGAAGGCGACAGCGACATCTTTGCCGAGATTGTTGTAAAGATTAATCTTCTCTCCCTTCGATCTCGTAGAGACGGGAATTCAATCTTCCGATCCAGACGTCCCGGCCTTAACAGAGCAGGATCCAGAGTATCGGCTCGATTTGTCGCCATGATGACTTTTACGTTGCTGGTTTGATTAAATCCGTCCATTTGATTTAATAGCTCCAGTAGTATGCGCTGTACCTCTCGATCTGCACCCGTCTGCGCATCAAATCGTTTCGTTGCGATGGCGTCGATTTCGTCAATGAAGATGATCGCAGGCGAGTTCTCAGCTCCAGGTATCCAAGCGCTGGATATCGTCTAGAAAACCTGCCGAAGGTGCTATCCTAGTAAAGATGATCTCTGGTGTAGGATTCACGAAGCGATCTTCAAAGTCATCGCCAAGTAGCGTTCCGTCGCTATCGTCATTGTAGTCAAGGTCAAGGTCAACGATGTTTGGTTCGCCGGTACCAAAATCGAAGAGCAGAGAGCTGTTGTCATCGTGCTCAGAAGCCATGATGTGACTCCTCTAAAGTCGTTGTAGAGCTGAATCGAATCTGCTGCGGTACTCAAAGGCCGGAAGGGAGTGATAATATTGATAAAGGTGGACTGATGATTGAACGTCGGAGTCCTCTGATTGTAGACTTTCGCATCCAGTACTTGTTATACGCCGTCGGAGAAAGACAGTATGACGAACCTCCGGGCACATAGAGGTGTAGTACGTACAGCAGTCCTCATCGATTGAACGTGGATGAAAGGGTGGAAAATTGCCACTCGCGCATTCAGAAGATGGCGTGGATGAAGATTGCCGTCATTCACTCCTCTTGTCAAAACTCTCACTTTTAGCGAGAATTCACATCTAGGAGGAATACTGGCGGGTAAGGGTTGCCGAACGGTCGGGGCCCATTTCGACGCAGGTCTCATAAAGATGTCTGCCTTGAATGTGGCAGTCATGGAATATAGCACGATTTGACAGTCACAATCTCAACCACACGAGCTGCGTGATATGCCTCGTTTCTTCGCTCTTTTCTTTGGATACTTCCACGATTTCTTCACTCCAATCGGCTGCAAGAATCCATCCACATGGACACCTCCAAACGTTTCACTCTTCTCATTGTCACTGCCAATGATGTCACTAGCTACCACAGCCTCCTTGCTTTGGCTTACAGTAACCCGCGCCATATCATCCAGCTGGTAAGTTCTTTCTTCAAAGCGGAGACTACCCTCCTCCAGCGTCCTGAAAGTGATACCCTCACCAAACAAAGATGAACATCGAGCAGCAGCTCTCTCTACCACGTTCGGTGGCCACCCGGTCATCGATGCAATGCCGAGTAAATCGCTCCAGTCTCGACAGCCCAAACGCAACACTCGATTGCGGAGATTTTGACTGCTCCTCGGTCGAGAAGTGAACTTTGGACGCTTACTCTGGCTTTTGGATCTTGACACTGTACTACTTGTTGATGAATCCTCGGGCTCAGAAGCAATATCAATCTTGGTGTCAAGGGTTGATGTGCTATGCTTCCTCTTCCTGGCCTTACGCTGAGATGTTGAGCGGTCATTGGTTTCGCTTTCGGAGTCGCTCGCGGCATGCCCAACAGCGAGGTATGATTTTCTGGCGTAATGAAGCCCTAGCAGTAGATCATCTATTCTTTTCATGACATGTTGAACCGTAGGCCGTAAAATTTGACTTGCTCGCTCATCGTCTGTCATCACTACTGGCTTCAAATTCTGGGTCGTATCGTCTGTTCCTTTCACCAGTGAGACCTGAGACTGGCGCTTCCTCGGTCTGATCTCCGACGCTTCAGAATCCTGATCTTCTGACTCCCTGTCATGAAATCGCCCTCTAGCTACCCGTAGAACTTGGGCCCCTATGAGCTCCCTCAAGAGCTCTCTCGATCTTGTTGCTTTCATAGAGAACGATTCAGACACAGAGGCCGCTTCTTCCCACCGCCTTTCCTCCTCCCTAGGAACATCCACTGGCGGCAGAGGCCATGCCGTCCACACCTTTGGTGGCGTCCAAGACACAGACTCATCAGGCACGTTTCCGTCAGCGTCTAGGAGCTCAAGTTCTCGCGGCCGGGCTCGGGTGCCACGAGGTTTCTTGAGCATGAAAGCATTGTACAGGTGGATGCTGATATCCTTGGCTGTCAACTGATCGAGACTAGCCGCCAGATCCCTCTCGGGAGCAGTCCAGTTGCGCCAGGTAGAGGGAGGTCCTAGAAATCGATTTGGACGTAATGGTGGAAGGTTGAGTGCTGGCGAGTGTTCCTCTGTTGATGTCCCCACTTCCTCTGAGTCCTGAGCTGCGATGTTGGGCTGGGGATTGCCATCATCACTAGTGATTTCAGCTGCTTGAGGCACTGCTCCAATAGTGGCAATATCATCAGGATCAAGTCCGTCAAATGAATCGACACTTAAGGAGTATAGTTGGTCCTCCTCCGCATAGACCTGGTCCTGTGGGCGTTGTGCGGATTGGAAGAGCTCCTCTTCATTGGAAGAAGACATGAAGAGAGGCTTAAGGTAATCAACGAGGGCCGAGGATGTTTCAATATAAATCAATACACAGATCTATGGGATACTGCCATTTGGCGCGAGTCGATGTGCAGCAGGCTTACTCAATGACCTCTTCGCCCATTCATACGGCTCAAACCACGCTTACTACCGATTGACCCTCTGGAGGTATTCCATGTATAATCTCCATTTACCCCATCTTCGTGGTCGCTTTCGTGCAAATTCTGCAACATTAAATATAGTCAAGCGATTAGACACACAGTGCAACTAGAATTAGTGCCTTGATGGCCCGCTAGCCGACCCAATCGTAAACGATATATCGTAGATTAGAGAAGGAACTCGATATTAAGCAATTGGGCGAGGTTGGATAGCTGCAATATGTGCGAAGGAGGCCAAGACCTGGCTAAAGCTGGGCTTTCTACGGGATACGCGAGCACTATACGTTTGTCATCAAGATCGTACAGATTGAACCTCGAATGATGTCTCATAGGACAGATCCAGAAACGTTGAAGCGACTCTACCGCTGATGTCTATGATCTACTGTTCTACCTATGGCAGGAATGGTCTCTACTTTACTCCGCACGGCTTTGGCGATCTTGAACCACTGCTTCTCTGCCATACCTATGCTCCACTACGCATGCTGACGTGCGACTTCATGAACGTTCCTGTTCGGTAGCATTTAGGCAGCAACGACCTGTATTCCAGCGAGGAGTCGGAGTGGCGGCTTTTGATAATGTCCACAGTGATGCCTGATACCTACTGAATTCTCTTTTTGCCCTCTTCGAGATGACCCAAACGGGTACTACTTAAGCCACGCTCGTGCCGGGAGACAAATGGACCAATGAGCTTATCCTGGATGACACTGCCCATCGTGTCCTGATAACCTTCTTGAGCCCAACGAGGAGTATTGAGCTTGGGCCAATTTACCTATGACCGGCAAGATCAGCATACAGCTCGATTTCGGTACGGTATGACTTACATAAAGCATGCCATGCGTCCAGATGAAGTTGGCACACCACGTCCCAACCATCATGCATAAAAGAGCAAACACACGTAAAGGCCAAACCGTTGTTTCTGGCCGAGTCCTGGTCAAAGAGGTGACCATGATCATTAAGAAGCTGAAGGCAAGTAGGTAAGGTATGGCTTGGATTGCAATCGGCCTCCGGTCCTTGAAGATGAGATTGTTGTTGGTGACAGAGGAAGAGGGGAGATGTACGCCTAGGAAAAGGTCAAAAGCATCTTGTCTGGGGCCGTCTCCAAAATTGTTTTTCACGTAACGTGTTATAGAATTGTTAAGGTCCTGAGCGGCCCCTGCCCTTGTCCTTTCGCCTGTGCGGGTGAAGTCAGTCTTCAAGGCCCCAGTTCCCGAATACGATCTTGACACAACGTCGGCGTTGTCTGCCCAGACGTTGCGAAATAAGTGTTCAAACATTTTGTTATCGTCTGCAGACTCCCCTGGTTTGAGTACCCCTGCGTCGGTCAATTGCCGGGTCAAGGTGTAACGAGCCAACATTGTCTGAACAACATTGGTCCTATCCAAGCAATCCATGCAATTCGTCCTCACTACAGCCCTCTGTTGGTTTCGAACTTCCAACCGGCCTTGCGCATCAGCAGGCATATCCACCCCCCGAAAGTACTGTCCTCTGTCCAAGCCCGGTTTCAGCTGATCGAGCAGCAACTGAGCACGGTGCCATTTCAATCCTTTGGTCTCATTGTGGAAGTCGAAATAGACGTAGTGAAGCCGATCGTACTTCTGCTTTCTATCGCTCGCCTCCACGACATGTATCTTCTCGTCCGTGACATAGTCTGCCTGGGTTGACTCATCAGGCGAGGAGACCAATATGCGCACCATTTGCTCATAGGCTTTCTTGACTTTGTCTTCCCGACCTCTCTGATTGACAAGGTTCACCAAATAGTTATCGCCATATAAGCTGATCTGCTCGTCAAAATGCCGTCGGGCCGCGTCCACAGCTGTCTCCACACCCCGAACCTCAAGGGTTGGTGTGTAATGCAACGTGCTGATTTCTGCCCAGTACACTGGGATACTGCCTCTCGTTTGCACATAGGACATGACCTGAGTCTCGTGGCCTTCGTTAGCTCCGACCTTGCCATTCTGCATTCCTTGCCCCCCAGCAAAGCCACCCAATTCTCCGCTTTCGTCGTGCAATATGACGATCTGTTCCGTCTCGTTATAATTGGACACATGTCCTTGATCGTCAATACCTCGGGTAAGATATCGCGTCCCCGCCCTATACCTCGATCTTCTTGTTATCAACGTGAATGTCAACGGTGTCGCTTTGAGGCACGTCTGTGTGATCCTCATCATTCCGAACATGACTGGCAGAATGAATGGGTCGGCTCCAGCTTGCTGTCCGCCGCGAAGACCAGATCCACTACCAGCGCCATTGGCGAAATCTATCAGATCTGACTGTATGAACCTGTTCCAAAAGAAGCGATCGTCCGCCCGTTTCCACAGTGGCTGTCGCAGATCTGACAGTGCCTGCCGCTGAAAGCTATTTGTAATGTCGCAAGAATATGAGAAGTACATAGGACCGGTCTTGAGGAGGGTTCTGAGGAGGGCGAGGTAGGTGTCTTCATCCGGGTCATGGAGAGCTCGATCGCGAAGGGGCAGGAACTCGGTGGAGATGATCTTATAGACCATGTGACCTTTCAACCTACCCATTGGCTGTGCTTTGGTAATTACTATTATGTATTTGTCTAAAGTCGTTAGTACCGCTGCTGTTGGGAAGTGTGCGCGATTCACCTAATCTGAGCTTGATCATGCCCAGTATGCCCGCAATACTGGACACTCGCTTGGTACCTAACAAAGCGCCATCATTCAACCGGAGATCGCCAGATGGACGCTCAACAACAAGGGTTTGCGCTGAGGGCGAGGATGGGGAGGTAAAGGCATAATGTGAGGCTGAGGCGTGTACGTTGATGTCTCTGAAGGGTATCAAGCTGCGCATTTTGGATCGGTGCTTGCTAAAGGTATCTGGAGAAGAGTAGAGGAGAGGTAGTGTTGTCGTTGCAATGATCTGAAGCTCGTACAATAGTACACCTCATATCACGAAGCTTACTAGCGGCTTGGCAGCTATCCTAGCCCTACTAAATAAGATGCAGCGTCATTTGACGCCGCTAGGAAGGCATCTGCGTTTCAAAGTCCATTGTCTCCACCATTCTACATACACCACTTTCACTGATCTGCTTATTCGAATGGTGTCTGCACTACCACACCATCCTCAGACCAGACAGACCATGTCATCACGAGTCTCTACAGGCGCTCGGCCAGGAGCACGGTTTGCTCAGTTCAAGCTTGTCCTTCTCGGTACGTCGAGCCCGATCATCAAGTAATGAACATGCGATGGAGTTGCTAACACTGCTCGACAGGAGAATCTGCAGTCGGAAAAGTAATTACTCCTTGGACCCGGAGCAGTTGCGGATCAAAGCTGACACAGACCAGAGTTCGCTTGTCCTACGTTTTGTAAAAGTCAGTACTCTGAGATTGGCGAAGCGGTACGAGTCCACCTAGGCTAATGTCACAAACACAGGATCAATTCGATGACTATCGAGAATCAACCATCGGCGCCGCCTTCCTCACGCAGACCATCTCCCTTGACGATACCACGACAGTGAAGTTTGAAATATGGGATACTGCTGGACAAGAAAGATACAAGTCTCTGGCCCCCATGTACTACAGAAATGCCAACTGCGCCGTTGTCGTCTATGATGTTACACAAGCTGTATGTAAGCCCTTTTCTTCCGCGAATCTTCGCTAACGCATCCGCAGTCTTCGCTAGATAAGGCAAAGGCTTGGGTGAAAGAGCTACAAAGACAAGCAAATGAGAATATCATAATAGCTCTTGCGGGGAACAAATCGGATCTGGTTGCTGAACATCCAGATAAGCGTGCCATAACGACTTCGGACGCTGAGGCATACGCGAGAGAGGCTGGCCTGTTATTTTTCGAGACATCGGCTAAGACGGCGGAAAATGTCCGGGAGCTCTTCACAGCTATTGCACGAAAGCTGCCTATCGAACAAGCGGGTGCCCGAAACATGAGATCGAACCGCCAACCAGGGGTAGATCTGAGACCTGAGGCACCTGGAACCCAAGGTGCTGGTGCATGTAATTGCTAGAGGCTTGTCACTGCACTATCGTGGTGATATCTGATTACTGGAGGTCAAGGGGTGTGATTGACCAGTGATTAGCAGGCTTATGCGCAACAAAGTGGAGAAGCATTTTCGACGGACTCGAGAGCAAGTATGGTCTTGACACAGCGGAGTTGGCGTTCAATGGTCCTGGGATGAGGGCAACGTTCCCAGGCATGCACGTTTAGCGAGTTTTGTGTTCTTAGTAGGTTTGACCTTCATCTCAATAGATAAGTTCAAAGTCAATATACCATGGTTTCATCTCAAGAAAACGAGCTAAGTCCCCAGGATTTCGAGAGCCAAGCTAAATGGGACAGAGTTTGGGCTATCTACTTGATCGCTGAATCTGTCACGAACAATTGAGCTCAAGGTACCTTAGCCGTCACATATTGCTGGCGCTTGGCCGACATACACCTAATCAAAGACACGATCAAAGGCTTGGCAGAACAGACAGCGACGCTTCGTCTCTTCCATCAAATGCACTATTCACAATCATCATTGGGTAAAGCTAATATCGCATCTCAAGAACAAAGGCTTAGTGACGAATTCTCCCGTACTGACTCTACAGACAAATGTCCCTCCGCTAGCCGGGCCATCTTCTTGTACGATTCCATCACAATCGCCGATATACGAACCGACTAATGTCGCTCATTCCCCCAAAACACACTCAATGCAACGCTCCCATCAGTACGCGGTTCGAGACGGTATGCTCCTAGTTGCGCAGCCGACAACACGAACGCTAGCATCCATCGCTATGTTGTATTTAATAACAAGGAAATTCGCGCCTACGATTGATCTGGAGAAGTACACTGTGCAGAATTGAGCGTGACGGCTGCAGTCTGCGATGAGAGGGGGGAAGATCGCCTCTCGAGTGGTACCCTGGTCAGGTATCTGGGCTGGGAGACGAGGAAATCAGTCCTCCTATCATGATTCCTCGCTGGGGTAGGCAGATGGTGACATTACCTACAGATTGAAAGCTCACTCGATGAGACAAACATTGAGACTTGACAGGATTGCTCAAGCTCTTGTATTTACTTCTGAACGATACGCATGTATAATTTCAGCTTGTTGAGCTCTTTCATAACCTCTTGATCAGTCCGTTCGTCAATCAGTCTTCACATAGCCAGGGCTAATAGTCATGAGGCTGTCGGACTATGCCAGTGAGGGTGAAGCTTTGGAAAAGCTGCGTGCATCGTTCCCCAACGGACCAACCTGTCGCTAGACCACATTGATGACAGGGCCTACTAGCCGTTTGGGTGCCAGTCTTCTTGTTGGCCCATCGACTCAAAGTGCTGGGACTAACATCATTGCTTTCGTCAATCTAGAGTCGAAGTCTGACACATTCCAACGTGTCCAGAATCCGTGCACTAGCTCATCATAATTGGTCTGGATACTGAGAGCCGCAATTAATTGTATACCCACAGATCTAGCAAGAAAGAGCTGAAGCTTACTTCGGACCATTGGCATGTTGAAGCAGAACATCGATATCATCCTCAATGACACCTCCATTGTAACCTTGATGAGTATACACTCAACCTCGGAGCAACTTATAATGTACACTTGATATTATAGGAGGATATGATCCCTCACAAACTTTTCAAACTCTGCACCTGTATAGGAAAACGTGACACTTCTACTATATATCGTTCTACAACATACCGTACAGGCTGAATATATAGACCTGCATACTATTGTAGTCCAGAAATCGTTTCCAACAACAGTGTATAAGGTAATTAGATTAGATTTTGTACGCGTCAAAGCCGCTAGTACCACCTAGCTTATCACCACCCCTGCCCCGCTTGTCCTACCATCATCACGTCCCTCACCACCCTTTCTCTCCCCTCTCCTCCCTTCACGCCCCCATCCCCCTTCCCTTCACCCCCCACCCCCCCTCTCCCCTCCCCTCCTCTCCCCTCCCCTCCTCTCCCCTCCCCTCCTCTCCCCTCCCCTCCTGTCCCCTCTGCCCCCACCACCCACAAAAACCCCACCCACAAACCCCTCACCCACACCCCATGCCCCCCCTCCGCCGCTACCTCCGCCTAACCGCCCACTCCGTCCTCGAACTCCGCATCTACCTCGACAACCCCACCGACGCCCACCGCTGGCTCATCCCCGCGCGAAACCCCGCCCTGCCGCGCGTCATCGCCGCCGTTCGTCCGCTCGTGCTGCCGAAGTTGAGGGAGGAGAATTATTTGAATAATGCTAAGGGTGGAAAGGGTGCGGGTGGGGGTGGGAAGGGGAGAGGGGGGAAGAAGAGGGGATGGAAGGATGTTGTTGTTGTTGAAGGTGCGAAACTTTAACTACATTTTTGGAGATGGGGGATGGGGATGGGGATGTTCTTGGAGACGAGGGCATGAGCGTACTAGCTAACAATGGATAAACCAAACAGGCGATTTCGAAGTCTCAATCTTCCTCACCGAAACCTCAACGCGTCACTCCATCCTCCGCAAGGAGAAACGGGTCAAGAGTGAAACAACACTCAGGATGGGATCTACAGAGGTAAAAATGACCGGGACGCACGATGTGCCGTTTGAGATTGGCGAGGGGGTCGTTGTGAGGGAGGAGGATGAGGAGGAAGAGGAAGGAATGTTCATTTCTTCCATATCAGAGACTGGGAGGGGAGATCCTCCTCCCACCTCTCCTACTTCTCCCACAACTACAACTCGTCAGGGTGCGAAACGAAGAAGGCCGAATGATATCGCTGGTGATGAAGATGAAGACGCAGACACCGACACCGATACCGACGCGAAGAGGAAAATGGCGCTCGATACCATCTATGACGGTTTCAGCATCTATGGCCGGATACTATGTTTGGTCGTTAAGAGGCTAGGTGCTGTCAAGGGGCTGGGGAAGGACGGAGCTGGACAAGGGCACGGGCAGGGAAAGGCGAGGATGGAGGAGTGGATTGCTTCGACGCAGATGGGAGGGGGAGGGGGGATGATTGATTGAAGGATCGTGAGGGATTCCATGTGTGAGGTTTGTGTGTGTTGATGGAGGGGGATTGCCGGGAACTAGAAAAGTGATGGCTCGGATTAACTCTCTATCTAGCAATTGCTCTTCCATACCGAAAGCGACTACGGCCGCGGACGATGGTGGTCGTAGGTCTTACTTACTCTCCCTCTCTATCTATCACCTTCCCACCCCCTCCCCCATCATCCATCCATCATCCCATCAATCAATCAAATTCACAAATCACAAATCACAAATTCACAAATCACAACACCCTCCACTACAGTCCCGCAGAACCAAGAGGGGGGGGCCAGGACATGGCAAGATATCGTATGGATAGACGCAATGTCCGTTTAGCATATCCATTATGTTATTTGCGGAAGGGAGGAATGGAGGAACGATGTATAGCGGAGTATAGGATGGGGTGGGAATTGTATATTTAGTTTGCTGAGCGATGCTGGTGGTGCTGAGCGATGCTGGTAGTGGTGGTGGGGGTGGTGCTGGTGGGACTTACAAACTTCTCCATCAATCATCACAGAACACGATGCAGGAACTGGGAACTGGGATGCACCTGGTATCTTGTAAAAATGGGAGGAATACATAAGGTCGTATAACGAAGGGAGGATTCAGGGTCATGCAGCTGAGCTGTTTTGAGGGTTCTGGGATCTACCTGGCTTTTTATGTTGTATTAATAGAATGAAGGATTTTGCTGAGTTGATTGGAGGTTTCAGCTCTAGGGAGGTCCCTTTTGTTGGTGTTTCAAGTTCAAGACTAGATCGATGTACGGAGGTTTCGTTCCCAGAAATACGGGTGGCTCTTGTATCGGTCGTTGTCCGAGACCAATCCTCGGGTCCTTTGGGGGAGTACCATCAATCATCAGAGGGTCCAAGTTGGCGAAGCACGGGTCGTATATCCTTCCTTTTTCGTTGTGTTCCGTGCCACGGTATGCAAGTGTACGAAGCCTTTTGTGCAACGTATGTATATTTTCGTAGGAGGGAAGGCTGTTGTTGGCTTGAGTCGGATTAGCTGGATATCAGGGACCGATGCTGCGTATCTGTCAGCGTGATTTGGTTGGATCACCAACCCAGCAGAGATGGCCCTTCATGGCTGATGCAAATTTCAAGCCCATCAGCAGCACCCTCCATGATTGATGCAGCGGTCCTGAAGCAGCATCCCTCTTCCGTTGGACTCGTATCGATCGGAAAGCAGCAAAGGCTTCAAACCTGAGCCAAGGTCGGCCCCCACGGAAGATTCGAGGTCAGCTGTCCATCAACCTGTCATGTGTCAACCTTAACGTCCACGCTGTAATTGCCCACTCATTTCCACCATGCGCTTGATCCTGCCCCGGATCCCCAGATTTGCTATAGATGTTTCAGAGTGTGCAGGTTCAAGTTGCCTTCTGAGCTCCCGGGATGATTGCTTCATGCATGCTGCAAACCACTCCGTATGTTTGTAGTGGTGTTCCCAAGGGTGATCTAGCCGGCCCCCAAATCTTGCCTCGTGAGTTGACGCCACGGTTCTGGATTGGGCATATGACATGCAGCTTGTACTGGTAGGGATAGCTTGCAGCCACAGTGGTATGGTTGTCATCAGCAGTCATCAAGACGTATGAGCGGGTCAGGGTGCTTGACGCCATGTTGTTGGATGACTCGGCTCCGGACGAAAGCGATAATGATAGGAGTCGGAGCATCCGTGGGCCGAGTAGGTCAATGCGATGAGGTGGATAACGGGTCCTCCAGAGCACGGCTGTCAGCATTCACCCACAGAGTGTTAGGTGTCAGCTAGCCATTGCTCACCTCGTACTCCATACGGAGTAGTCCAAGCAGCAATCTCATTCACAAGGCAGGGCACATCATGCGCGAAATACGAAGCAGCCTTGGTGCAGAGTATGTTGTAGGACTATCGAGACACCACACCACCATTTGTTGTTCATCGGCCAATGTGATAGGCTGGGCGAGTGCTCCCGCCAAGTTTCGAATGGAAGCATCCTACCGCCGGCGCCGTGTACTTTACCGTGTACCGTGTACCTTGCATGAATTCTCAGTCTAATTCTGATGAGGTGTGGCTGCCAACCGCGCTAGTGAGGTGCAGCCTCACGGCCACGTGGTCCTTTCATGCAGCCCATCCCACTTCGGCCATTTCGGCCACCTCGGACCCCTGCAGATCTCATTTAGACTTTGATGCGAGTTGATTGATAATCGGACGCTGTTGGTGGTGCCCATCGGATCGTATTTGGCGCGTACATACTTTGTACGAAACAACGATGCCAATGTCAGCTCGATCCATGGAAATGTGACGTCCGGATTGAGGTGTTCCAACTTGAGTTGGTATACGAGGAGGGCATTTGTGTCAGCTCGTCTCCTATGAAGAAAAACAGGGAAGTACAGCGAGGCTTTGCGCCTCACCATATCCTGTCACGCTATTCCTTGTGCAAAGTCCTTTTTTGAGGTGGAAGGAAGGGAGGCGGATATTCTAGTGGGTGGCCTTTTGCTGCCGAGCGGCGATTGACTTTCTCCGAGCAAAAAGGTTCGATCCAATCGCATCCTCAGGTCAACGTTATCGTCATCATGGCATGGGCAAGAGGTTTATTGACTCCTTCTTCCGTAGACGTTGTATCATCTTTCCTGGTCTTTGATTACCCAGGGGCAAAGGGTGTGGGATGTCGTGCATGAAGGAATATGGGTTGAGGCCTGTGAATGCCAGGAGCCTACGATGGTACAAAGTACTGGCTCCATTGTGGGAGAGAGGCCGGCACGTTGGCTGTGGAAGAGTTATGTGAAACATGGGTGAGCAATCCGTCCGTTGCCGTGGGATTCTGTGATTACTGAAGCATAAGGTATCGAAAGTGTGGTCCCGCCGCTTTGATAGACGCTAACGGTTGGTGATCGTGCCAAGATGCAAAGTACTTTACCGTATCTTGACACTGTAGGGATGATACGGCACGGTAAGGATATGCTTCCGCCTTCTCGCACATGAGTATTGTTGGACGATAGGGAACAGCATCGACATCGCCGTTACTGTCTTCTCCTACGCCCACAACTATACTTTACCTACGCCTATTGGTCATGGTGGCTGCCGAGGGAAGACTCCTTCCAAGAATTGGCAAGAGCTAATTTGCTTGAGTTCATCAGATGATCCCTCGACCAAATTACCTTAATCACACACACGCACACAAACACGCACACACACCTTATACACACTAATCCAATTTCTTTCACCGCCTGCTCGCTAGGCGCGTCATCTTTCTCTCCTAGTTGATGGCCGGGGTCTGCTAAGATCGACCCACCCCTGACTTCTCGCACTCGACCCCTGTCAGTGCCATGCTTGCGCCCTGAATATCCTCACTTCATCAAACCTTACTCTCCGCCGGCTGCACTAATTCCGAGTACCATGGCTGCATTCGGGAAAGATGGTTTGGCAGCCGTTGATGATGACATTCGCCCACGGAAACCATAAATACTTCTCCTTTCTCCCTCAACCTCTGTCTGATTCCATCCATCTCGCACACTTCAATCAGCCTTTGCTTTCACCTGAGCTATCTTCACTACCGCTGACTTCGTCATACGTCCACAGCTCTCTATAAGTGCATCCACTTGTCCTATACGACCACCAGCAATCGCCAATCGACTTTTCCAGATCATACACCAAATGCCTTCGACGCCTTCCACAATGCCTTCCTACTACAATGCTCCATCGCAACCTCAATACCCTCCCTGTCCGGGCCCACCCCCCAATCGCCCTCTCCCCAAAGTCCCGAGGTAGAGCAGCCTACAGCGACATCGACGAACAATCATTCGTTCATACGAGGATAAAACCCTACGCGTGATCCTGCAATCTCGTGCAAGATTACCTATACGCACATCTGGTCTTCAACGCTCTACATTGAACATATGGCATTACAAAGATGGCAAGGAGGACATTGGGAGGGATTTCAGGACTTGGCAGTTGCTGGACACTGGCCAATTTCATCCCCAATCACCAACTCCTCGCCCTCATTTTCACCGTCCTGAATCGAATCCAGCCGTACCTGCTGATTTCAGACATCGAAACGCATGATGTGGGCCGCGCGTCCTTTGCCGGGGCGTTCATCGAATCAAGATTGAACCGCTACACCACCATCTCTTCAGCAAGAGCCTCAATCTTCTCGGCTTCTACCTCGTCTCCAAAGAAATATCACTTTCGGGCCGTTTCTGTCCCATTATCGAACACCCCATCATCACCAAATACATGTACGACCACGATATGTTCAGGATTTAGCACAATCGGTTTTTCGTCCGCTTGGTGGGATGTTCTTCTGTTTCGCATGTTCGAGATATACCCATGTACAAATATACATCTACGATTTCGCGTTCATCATTGGGGGGAATACTGCAGGCTTGGGAGGGGCCGATTATCAACCAGTATATCACGAGCAATTTTCGAATACATTTGATTATCGTTTACATGCAATATCATCGCTATGCCTTTCAATTGCATTTTTCGTTCACACCTGCAATAACATTCTCGCCCAGTGTTTTCTTCCCGACATCTTTGAGACGTTGGAAGGTAATCAGCACCTTTCTAAAGTCTCATGAGCATGATTCGCTGTATCAACGTCATCCGTTTCACATCTCAACCCCAATTCTCCGACCTGTCCGTCATTGATCTTCGATGCAGGCTCTTTCGGAAATTTCGCGATTATGCAGCTACAGCTAGTCGATTGCAAATCTCAATAGTATGAGTTTCACGACCCCACGGAAATCCTCCGTACGGCTTGCTCCGTTTCAGCTCAATGTCTACTGGCCCCATCCTGACATGACTCGTGCATACTCAACTTACTTACTCATTTCACCGATCCGCAGCGCCAACACCGTTCGGGATAATTTTGGTAACAGTTTCTTCATAAAGCCACTAAGTTACCCTGCATCACGATCACTCCTCAATGCCTTTTTGCTACGTTCCGCAACTAGTACTAGGTGCATCAGAGTGACGATCTGCAGCCCTATATGCAGGTTGAGTCATCATGGAACGCACCAAGGATTTGGAAGTGTTGACGCTAGGGTTTGAGGATGGGAGATCGGCATGAGTTGAGGGCGGAAGGGGAAAGGGGAGAGGGATGGTCGGGGGAAGGAGAGGGGGAAGGTAGTAGTGTGAGCTGTGTGCTGTCATAGGTTTACCGTTACGGATGGTTTGAGGAGGAGAAGGGGAAGGGGAATAGGAAAGGGATGGAAACATGCTTTGTGCATCAAAGGCTAGCGCCAAGGATTGACAACTCAACTTAGGGTTAGGGCTTGATTTTCTGCAAGAGTCGAAACAGCTCTATCTGTAATAAACTCACTACAAGCATGGTCCTCGAGCTGCATGTATGGGGTCCGGCCTTCACCTTGCCGTCCATTGATCCTCAATGTCTAGCCGCAATCTTCTACATCTCTTACGCACTTCCACAGGATCAATGGGTTCTCGTAGCCAACTCCGACGCCGGATGGAGTCCGACCAGTTCGTGAGCCACCACACCTCGTCCCGCATACCGGTACACAGCTCTGAGGTCTGAAATCATCTGCTGACGTATATGGTGCTTGATAGAAGAGCTACCGGCACTGAAAGATGAAGCTGTCGTGCTCGGCGGACTCCAAAATACCATCGATCATTTACGCCTAATATCCAATGGAGAATGGGACTTGGACCAAGGTTTCGACAGCTCCCCACAAAGAGCAGATGTAACCGCGTACGCTTATCCCTTACCCCCTCATAACAAAAGCTAAACAACGTGACAATCCACCACCTACTAACGACCACACCTCCAGATTCTCCTCCCACATCCTCACCCACCTCCACCCCCTCCTCTCCCTCTCCCTCTACGTCTCCTCCGAAAACTACACCACCACCACCCGTCCCGCCTATACCTCCATCCTCCCCTGGCCAACCCAATACTACATCCCCCCCTCCCACCGCCAAGCCGCCAAAACCCACACCTCACACCTCAACCTCTCCTCCCTCGACCTCGACACCATCGACGACGACGAGCGGCACAGAAGACGACTGGCGGATATCGTTCCCGAACGCCTCAGACGCTCCACACAGAGCGTTACGGGGATGGTGAGGGAGAAGAGTAGCGGAACGAGGTTTAAATGTGATGCGCTCGTCGACGCCGCATGTGGACCTTTGCAGAAACTGCTAGACGGGAAGAAATATCTCCTATCGGACGACCATCCCTCAAGTCTGGACTGTCTGGCGCTAGCATATCTAGCTCTAGCACTGAAGCCCGAATTACCCCAAAATTGGCTACAGGAGGGTATCAAGACCCGTTACCCATCACTGTGTGCATATGTGGAAAGAGGCGTGCAGGCCTGTTTCGGCGACGAAGTCAGCGTGCAAGATGCGCTGCTGACGGAACCGATGGAGCAAACGAGCGACATGACGAGGACGAAATTACCATGGAAAGCGCCTTCGCAACAGGGTCTCCAAGCCGCCGGATACACAGTCCTCCATAGCATCCTCTCCGCCGTTCCCATATCCTATCCCAATCCCATCACCCCTTTTCCCACCACCACCACGTCGAATGAAAAATCCAACTCATCAACCACAACCACCACTAACTCACCCCTCCTTCCCCCAATCATAGCGGCCAGTACCGCCGTCGCGGCGGCCGCAGCGGGGTATCTCCTCTACGCGTTCTCGATCTCGAAGTCTGAGCCTGAGCCCGAAAAGCGGCGGAAATTAGAGGATATGGGGGAGGCGGGAGCCGTGTTTGCTGGGTTGGATTTCGGTGGTTGATAAGCCGAGGGGAGGGGAAGATATGAGGGATATCGTAGAAGATGGAGACAGGAGCTGTTTGAATGTCTTGTCGCTATTTTAACAAGTATGGAGCTGTCCATAAATCCCAAAAAACCGCCAGAGCCCTACGAGTGGCTGTCAATGCAATGCAACACAATGCAACACCCTACACTTTACAATCAAATCAAATCAAGACCCATCCTCCCAACCCCCCTCCACGCCTCACGCCCACTTCCCCAACAACGCCATCAACCCGGCGCCCAAACACATCATCCCAAACGCCCCCATCACCACCCTCAACCTTGCCCTCCTCATAACACCGCTAAACATAAACTCATGCGCCATCAACTCCACCAAGCCCGTATAGATCAAGATCCCCGCACTGATCGCATCAAACACCCCCTTCACCACCAACCCGCGCTGACTACCCGGCTCATAACTCCTCCGCACCCCCAATCCCACGGCTATGGCTAGGGGCGTCGAAAGCCCGTAGCCGAGGGCGAAGAGGTAGGGGGTCCAGCGTTTGTGGGGGGGCCAGGGCGTGGCGGCGAGGCGGGAGCCGAGACCGAGGCCTTCGAAGGTTTGGTGGAAGACGAGGACGGGGTAGAGGGTTGTGAAGGCGGGGCCGGTGACGGCGAGGGTGAGGCCGATGAAGATGGAGTGGAATATTACGCCGAATTCGAGGATGAGGATGGCGGTCATTTGGGCGGCGTAGTCTTCTATTTCGTTGTGGGGGTGGGGTGTTGGGGGTTTGGGGTTGGGGTTGGTGAGGGAGGGGGGTTGGGAGGGGGATTCTGGGGTGGGGGAGGAGGGGTCGTATTCGATGTGTTCGCGTGTGTGGCTTAGGTGGTCTTCGCCGGGGGTGTGTCGCTGTCCGACGTTGGAGGGGGAGCGCGTGCTGCGGATCTCGAGGGTGTGGTCGTGTGCGTTTTCCTTGTCTATTTCTTCTTCTTCCTCGCTTCCTGCTTCTCCTGCGTGATCATGCGTGTGGCCGACGGCGCCAAAGGTGGCGGAGCGCATGGCCATCAGTTCGATGAAGAAGAGGAGGAAGATGGTCATGAGGGCGATGCCTTCGGCCCAGTCGTAGGAGGTTATAGGGCCGGTGAGGCAGGAGTCTGTGAGGGCGTTGCAGGCAGGGGCGAGGAGCTGGGATCGTGTTAGCGATGGTTTGTAGAAGCTGGAGTGTGTGGTGTGCGTGCGTGGATGAATGCTGTTGCGATGATGACGCCTGATCCGAAGTATTTCGCTACGAAGAATGCCCATTCTGGGACTCCTATGCCTCGGTGTCGTGCGGCGTAGACGGGGAAAGCGGCGCCTGTATATCACTGTTATTTGAGGGAACCATTGGCCATCGGCTGTCACGCTTACCGAAGAGAGATCCAATTAGTATAACGAATATGGCAGAGACTCTGAGGCCAATTCTTCCATCATAGCCGTTTTCTGTTGCACAGGCCGGTTTGCCAATTGCTCCCTGCGCCGTCGCCGTTGTCGCTGCTCCTGCGGTTTGGTACGCTTGTCGAGCAACGACGTCCACAATGGCATGGACGCCAGACATCTTGTCCGGACGTCCGTGGACGAGATTGTTGTTTAGGTACAGACAATGACCGAGGTTGCAGATGGTGGCTAGCTGGAGTGGTTCTGTTCTCCACGGGATGGAGAAAAAGACGGCTCGTCTCGTGGCGATGGCTGAACTTTGTCAAGCCATTGAGTCTTGAAGGGCCGATTTCCTTATGTACAACGGTACGACCTGATGCAAACCGCGATGTATTGAGATGCGTAAATGACAGACGATTGGAGACAAAAGAAATGGCACCTTCCGGACAGGTCACATACAATGAGGTATATTGCCGCACATGATGAGAGAATTGGGGATCTGGATGGACGTGGACGATATCGGCCTTTGCTTGCAAGGGTACACAATCTCAGAAGGGCCGCTCCACCGCCTCGTTTAGCGTATGCAAGACTCTAGGAAAGTTCGGCACCAATCTTGCAAAATCCCCTCCAGATCCCATTGGATACCGCACAGCAATTCACTTATCTTTGTTGAAATGTGGCCATTTGATGGGAGCAAGATGATGGGTTGATTAACTATCTAGGCGACACGTTACATCTGCAGAGTATTATGTTGTACATGACTGCCAAGACGCTAAAATGTGACGGTGACGTCCACCTCCAACATTTACATAATTCACAGGTTATAGTAACTATATTTATTCAGCTATTGGCGACGCGTACTACTACGATTACTGACTGACTGCTACGCGGACTATCATACAGTATCGATGGCGTGCTCAAGGCTAAGCGTCCCCAAGAGCCTTTCCACGGCTCAATCTGCCTCATATCCATGGAAGTGGTGTGGATTGTTCGATAATGCAAAGGAACAACCAAAGAGTTCTACAAGTCGACATGTCTATGGATTGGAAGTTTTTGTGATACCGGTGGATCTCCTGATGCACAATTGAATACCATCAACTTCCCAACCTGCGCCTTAATACTGCCTCCCACTAAATGGTGTATATGGGCCACTATTCCACGCTCCATCAATGTCGATAACAGCACGACCTATGGCACCATATATTTTCAGAGACTACATGCCGATCCTGCTATCGTAGCGGTCCACCTCAAGGCTCGAAATCACAACCATAGCCGCTTGGCGAGATGCATTCACAATCCCAAGTAGTGTCCGCGTCATGAGGAGAGTTCGAACATCTAGTAAGTCCACCTTGGCAATATGATCCTGATCCCCCAAGTGTCTGGCTTTCCATAGCTCCATGGCCACTGCGAGGAAAACAGTACTGGTCTGCAGCGTAGGCCAGAGGTTGAGAGGAGAGAGACTACTAGTTGGCCATAGATTATCGAAAGATATGTCATAATAACATGGATATAGGTGACTTCCATACTTTATTTGAGATCGCTAGAACGATTGAGGATCGCCAGAAGGCTTCGCTGAACGAAGCTGATACTGACGATGCATTCCATGGCGACCATCGCGCCCAAGACCTTCTGGTCTGTGACCGACAAACAGGCCATCCTGCACGTCCATTCCAACATACCCTGCACTGCCACAAAACCCATCCGTGACAAGTTGCGCCCCACATGGCCATCGAAGATACAACCATGTTTTCAGCTCGCGGAGATATCCAAAAAATGGCCAGCACGATCACTACCTACCAATGATATCGCAACAACACTACTATAACCCAAACCATCCGATACAAGCACGATATCGTTAATATTTAGTACAAACACGAGTGGTCAATATACCGCACACTCAATCCAATCTACCACGAAGAAGATCGGCCAGGACGGGGAAAAGCAGTGCTTTGGAAAACCGGAACACGTCTTCCGCCCTACGGCACCGCTTCGAAGTGAACTACCATAACTACGCACAGCCACAGCAGAAATGGTAGAGCGGACTGCGTCCTCCAGTCGCAAGATGCAGTGTCTCCACAACTCTGCTACGTCAAGCGTATGTGTGGATTTGAGCTACGATACCTTTTCACCATAGATATACATAAATGGATAGATAGTCACTAGATCCCATTTCATGACGTCGAATGTCAAATGCATATACGCTCACTATGTTCCGAGAGAATCATTGCATCGCGGATGGCTTGTGCTCGGGGGTTTTCGCTGGAGATATATATCTGATGTTGGAAGTAAAACATAGCACTGAGATATGCCAATGTCTGATTAGCTACGACCCGATGCGGGATTATGCATCGTAGGCCGGCTTTCTCCAATATCACAACATACGATAAGTAGCTGTCTCAACATTGTGAATCCTTAGTAAGGAGAGAGAACAGGGACAGTGAATATTTATACGACTACACAAACCCAACAATCTCAAACAAATAACTCCGTCCACCCCTTCCACACGCAGTGCCGTTCGCAAAAAATCTTTGGCCAGAATCAAATCTTAAATAGTAGATAGTTCACCATAAAAGGTCATACTCCCGCACACCCACTTCCTTATCCTGCCATACACGACGCTAGGCACCAGCTCACACCGATGATGTTCCAGATTCAGATATCTATCAGCCGCTATGTATCAAATCATGAGTACGTAAATGTCCGCCTTTGTATGTTGTAGTGCAGAGACTCTTTGGCCACTATAAAAGGAGTACGCTATGGCCACATCGTAGGGGTTTACAAATGCCAGGAGCAGCACCCCAAGTTGACGAGAATAGAGATGGAAAAATTGAAGAACGTGATCCTGACGCCGGCAGTGTTGCGGATTGATTGTTCTGCTGTCGTCGCGCTTTGTTTGTGATGCAAGGAACCTTGTGCACTGTGAGCGTTGAATTGATTTCAGTGGGCGCGTCGAGTCAATGAGGTTGACAGACTTGACATTTGACACGGACCCGATATTCTACAACCGGGTGTTGCGGCAAGTCCGAGCGAAATCCTGAAGGATTGCCACTATGTATTCTATGAGTTGCATGAGCTCTGTTCCTGCATGGCGGCAGGATTCAGGATTCGGAATTCCATCCGCCGGCCGCTAGTGGCAGTGGAGGGTCCATCGACATCCAGGATCGATTGAACGTGACGAAGGATGTGGTATGTTTCTGAAGCGGTGCGGCAACAAAGTGGTGATCTAATGTTGAGAATGTTCATGGGATCGTTGCCACCTTGAGAGTGAGGACGAAATTACCATCGTCCAAAACCCATTTGCCACCTCCAGTCCCAAAGCCCAGGATAGTACGGAGGTTGACACCCAAAGTCTTGAGCATGCGCTAACGGGAGAGGCACCAATCTCCCAAGGTGTCAGCGGCCGGAAACCACACCCGAAAGCCCTAGAGCCGGTCCATATCTTCCGGGGCCCTGGTCCCTGTACATTTGGCGCATGCTCAAGACTTTTGGTGTCAACCTCCGTACCTCCACAGCGTTCTAGCATCTATGGGAGATCGATGATTCATCCCGGGAGGGAGGGAAGCAACCCCTCATAGTCGAGCGCCTGGGGCGCGGAGTGTCTGCTCCGCTCGGCTGCGGCCCAAAATAGGTCTGTCAAGAGATTGCAAGATGGAATCCTTCGATATAATATTAGACTAATGAGCGAGCCGCGAAGTAGCGGCCGTTTTATTCCCGGGTAGAGTACATGATGTTACCACAAGGACGGTGGTGTGAGGCTGGAGTGGCCGTGCTCGAAAGGAATGAATGAATGATAGCCATCGTGTAATCCCTTGGCCCGATCTCAAGGTCCCTTTCGCATAGATGGCAATGACGTCGCGATCTTAGCGTTCTGCTGTTAGGAGAGTGCACGGTGTGGGCTCGCTTGTTGCCCCTTATCGACTTTAGCCCGTCAATAAATATCGACAGAGGTGGGTGACCTTTGACATTCACAATTGACTAACACCGGCGAGACATGCATTGTCTTATCATATTTCGAAGTCGGATTGCTCGCATCTTCTTCGCATGGCTCGCGTACCTGAAACGTTGCTGCAGACGCAGGGAGAGAAGACGCGATATTTAGGAAGGAGATAATTTAAAAACAACATGTTGCACGCCCCAGCGGCCACAGATCTAGTGGCTGTAGCTCGTGCTTGAAAGGTCCCTGAATGCACGACAGACGCCGATGGCTCTAGCAATTTTCACCCGCAGAGTGAGCCTATGATTGCCTGGCTGGGAGCGCGAGACTTTTCTATTTGCATAGCGCACGGCTCAGGACTAGTGAAGACACAAGCTTCGTAGGCTATCGTTTCCTGTCGACGTTCGATTTAAGCTAGATGGATCTGTCACTCAAGCTTCGGGGCGTGTCGTCGCGCGTAGGTGGCACCACCCTGTCGGAGGTATATATTGTAGCGATCTGTGTATTAGTGCGGCTGGTTGGAAGAACGCTCGAGCGTTGGCCCAAGCTAGAAGCGCGCCAGCGCATCAGTCTGAGGTTAACAGCGCTTTTCCATCGTGTTGATTTTGTTGAGCTCCTTCCGCGCTTATTGCTAAGTAGATTGCTGAAACAAGCTGTAACTCAAGCGACTGGAGCGCAATGCATGGAGATCAAGCCGCACTGGCGAATGCATCTTGCAACCAAGCGCTTTCCGTTTCTAATGACATGCTGTTGATTTCAATATATATGATGCATGAGGACGTTGGATCGAAGTTCATACCAATTTCACTCTCACACAAGCTTCTCTTTCGATCACAATGTACCACTCAATTGCCCTTGGCGCTTGCTTCACCACAGCTTTCTTCCTACAATTCGCGGCCAGCCAATTTACCGGCTCAATCGCCCCTATTGGAGCAGAAACAGATGGATTCGTCATTGTTACAATAGAGAACAACAGCACAGGCAACTATTCGATGGAAGCAAGGAACAATATCTTCGACGACGCAAATCCCTACCGGCCTCTAAGGGTCAAAACCCAAGCGGGTGCACTTGTCACTCTTGTCGGATCGTCATACAGCTACGGCCAACTCACCGATGCTGCCTTCATCTCAATGAGCCCTGGTGCGGTCTGGCAGAGGACTTTCAACCTGACGGAATACATACCAGCAGATCCAAAATTGAAGATACCCACGTCGGAGTGCTTCACCGTTAGCTTTCCCAGCGGCCTTTTCGCAGTAAACACAACCAGTTTCACCGCGGACGAGCATCTAGCGACAGGATTCTTGGCTGGCGCCTCAGCCGAAATTTTCGTCCAATCTCCTCCACTGCATCTGAACATTACGGTTATGCCGGCGACGGCGGCCGAGGCAGCAAGCCCCACCGTCACAAGTCAGCCCGTCGGTGCACAGCGAGCAGCGACGCTCGTCCAGGGAACAGGCAAACCGGGGCTTGGTGCATCGGCACCGACTACTGGTAATAGCATCGACAATTACCTCTCGGGGACGACACACTTATTCGGACCCCACAAAGTTTGAGACGCTCTGCAAGGCCGGTCAATGCCGCGGGCGTGAATGCTTTCACGCTGGATCAGTTGTTGATGGAACACATTCGACAACAAGGACGCTATATCAGCGGCTTTCCACGACTTACGGATCGGTAGGCAGCCCATGACTTGTGACGTTGTACGGCACCTCGGCTGGCAGAATGATACGCATCATAAGCATGATCTGGCGTTTGTTGTACGTGAAATGGTTTTAAGATGAAAATGTGACTCCGGATGAGGTTGGCGGGGGACATAACTATTCACCGGCCTATACCCAAGGGCGTCATCCGGAGTTCGGTCGTTGCATTGTGAAAGTACACAGGATCCAGAAAATGGATACATCGTAAGGGCTCTATAGAATGTACATAGTGTCAGCAAAACATTACAAAGATTGAACACTTTATCACATAGATCTGAACATACTCGCGCTGCTAAACCATCTGTGCTGAAAACGTTGTTGCCGAGTATTTTCTACGATGATGATTTTCCATACATTCGAGTCCAATATTCGAGACTGGGAAACACTAGAGCATTTTGCCTGCCAGACTGACGCCAAGATCCGCGCCTATGAACACGGGCCAAACGGTTATGCGGATAGCTGTGTGAAGCCGGCATTAACGACAACTACGCTTTAGCTAGACATTCGCCATAACCCCGGGATGAATGGTTTCTAGCTTCTGAGACAACTCTTCCCACACTCTCCGTTGTGCTTTCGCACCATCGTCACTCAATACAAAGGGCGAGGGCCTGCGTCGTCTTGTCAGCTTCTGTATGTCGCGCGTTTCGCAGGATCGTGGCTTACTTGACCACCTGGCAGCTGCTCAGATACTGCCCGTGCGTTTGGGGTCCTCCCTCGGATGCATCCACCAAGGTTCGACTTCCGTACTCTGTAGACCTTGCGAGTAGGAATTTGAGAATTGCTAAGGCCCATCCGGCGTCTCGTGCCAGTTCAGAGTGACAAAGACCAGGGTTGATGAGATTAATGATTACTTCAGGTTTGCCACTCTGGTTTGTATTCGCAGCGAGCTCTCTAGCGTAAAGCACTTCAAGTAATTTAGATACCGGGTATCTGACGCCGTTAGCCACTACTTCGGGTTTTGAGAGATCTTTGCACACCTGGCAGCCATGTCTGCTGTCTCCTTGTCGTTCAACGTCTTGAAGATGTTCGTACTATTTCTTTCTGGAAATTTGGTCAAGCCATGGACTTCAGACGTTACGATACAAAGACGGGGAGTGGTATTGTGAGTTTTGCCGCACTCCCTAAGCTTCGGGAGAAGCAAGAGACCTAGCAGAAAGGTGCTGACGACATTGATCGTGATGGTAGATTCGCCGTCTTCCAAGATTGAGTATTGGTCTCTAGCCACGCCAGCGTTCTCAACCACAGTATCCAATCTCGTCAATCCCTCAGCTCGTTTTGCGAATTGTTTAGTGGATTCGTAGCTCGAGAGGTCAAGCTGCCACACCTCAACGACGCCTCGGCGGCCTGTGGTCTGCTCAATCGACTTCTTTGCATTCTCTCCTTTCTCTAAGCTCCTCACAGCCAGTATGACCTTTCCTGCGTTCAGGCGGGTAAAGTGGCGAGCTGCTTCCAAACCTAGGCCAGTGTTGGAGCCCGTCACAACGATCGTTTGACCAGAGTGATCGTGGGTGGGATATGGGAGTTTGACAAAAAGCTGCTCGTAGAGGAACGTCGTGAACAACGACATTGTAAGTTATGGAGGGTAGGGAATCTTGGTTGGAAGAGGTAGAGATAGGTGTGAATGAGACTGAAGGAGGAGCATCATATATATGGAGTAGTCTGTTCTTTACGGAGTATTGGACAGAGGAAACCGGGCATTGAATGGATATAGCGGACGGACTTTAGATAACATTCCATTCATCCGTCGCCGAGATAAGCTTACTCATCCACTTTGATTGGTCGAGAAAAGCCTACCTACCTTACTACTATTCTACCTTAGTCAAGTCTGATTACTCATAGATGGAGTGCACCACTACAACATAGTCCCCAAGTAGCAAAGACCTGGATACTCCCTATGAGAATGATCCTAGCCACTAATCGGACTTCGATCTATCCGTAGTCCGAAGATAGAAATGAGTAAGGTAGCGTCACATATCGAAGTGACGTGTGCTATTCTAATCCTTTGTCAGAGATGTGGAGGCAGTCGTGGCCACAGGATGTTGATCAGGCCAACTGCCCGTGGGCTGCTCACCATGTATGCACATGAGGTTCCGCGTGGGCTCTTGGGTACACAATGTACTCTTAGATGAACTGGATGATTTTCTCATACCGGATTCTTTTTGGAAAATTCATATACACCATATGCCGGCCTCATCGACCTATACAGAATTCAAACCTCCCTATTTCTTAGCTAATTTCCTTAAAATGCAAGAACCTCATCCTGTGATGGTCACCCTTACTCGACCCTTCATTGTGTCTGACGGGCGAGATCCACTGGATTGCATCGATGAGGTCGCAAGTGGCGCATCGTGGCATGAGCAAACCACTTGGAAGGAAGGTCATCCAACACGAAAGTTGTGAGATTCAAAGTCACAATGGGGAGCCTTGTGGGAATTGTACTCTTACTAATTCCCAGTGACACCTCGCGCATTGATGGCTTGACATCGCATAACGCCACGCCTCCTCAATCTCCTTCGAGTCCCAGCATGCATCGGATCTCGCCATTCCCAACATCAGCTCTGTCAGATGAGGATTCAGCCATAAGACCAACAATATATGAGACTGGTAGGCATGCAATCTCACGTTCCTCGGGTCTAGACAACTCTTGAAATCGTCCTCTGTCGTTGTAGAGTCCAAGATCGGCATTACGCCCTCACTGTCAAGACGTCTTTGCCGTCGTGACTGCTATTTGTCTTTTGAATCTCCGATCGATTGCTTTGGCTTTCTGCCCACCCTGAGCCAGGTTCGTTGCTTTTAGGGTCAGCTGATGGCACGGCCCCGAAATGTGACTATTCAGAATGGTATGCTTCGACAATAGCGAAATCACCTATTTGTGCCGCAGCAGTGTGTCAAGATCCAATCAAAAGTCTAGGTTCTCCTTAGGTTTTTCGGAAACCATTGAATTCGGATAAAGTGAAGACATATGATCAATCCCCTATGCGATGCCGTGTAAGATTATCTGTTTTAGGCAATGTCTGGAATGTGGGGTTTGCCCTTTGTTCGAAGTCGCGAGATAAGGCTTGAAATGAAACAGTCGCATGCGGCGATTCATTAACTGTTCCTTTCAGGTATTCTCTTGGAAATTGTCTAGGCCCACCACCAATTCATACATGCTTGCAAGTTGACGAGCGCAAGCACGCTTGGAACATGGAAACACGATCAGGCGTGAAAAAGGTGGCTAGAAGTAGCGGCATATATACGGGAGCAGGTAAGTACTTATGCCTTCCCTGGCGAATACCTACTGACAAAAGCCATCAGCAGGACATGCTTTTGATCACTGCTCGGACGAGCCTGCCGCCATACGATCATCGTGGGCGAAGGAAGCGGTGAATGTGAATCTACGTCAAGCAAGGGATTTTCTTCGATTTCCCAGCCAATTGTCAAGAAGTGATTTAGCAGAGCGCCATAAAGCAATCTGGAAGCTGCTGCAGACATTGCAGGAGGAACACAAGGGCACCAGCGGCTACGATCAGGAGGTTTTCGAAGATGTCAAGGCTTGGCTTCATCTTCGCAGAAATTCACACGGATCAAATGTTCTAACGATAGAGGAGAGACGTCCCGATGGTGCTGTGCAACCGACAGAGAATGCGATTGGTCTACCAAAGGAAGACCAACTCCCAGTAGAGAACAACAATAGAATACACATAGCAACCAGTCAACGCTCAGCTATTGCAAAGGCAAGAAGTGCAACTCTTCCGACCACCAAACCAAGATTTCCAAAAAGGAAAGGAGCAGCGAGGGAAATCAGCCGGAAATTAAATCACCTTACAGCCAAAGGCAGGAAAACCGCAAGGCAATCACCGAATAAGTTGGAGGGTCATACACCAACGCCGCTCCTCGCTCAAAACCCCAATGACCACGACAGTCCTCCAGAAGACAGCGACACAGCATCGAGAGCAATCAGCAAGCTCAACGGCCAAATTGCCAGGACGACTCCGATGCGAACAAGACCTAACCACAGCCCGGATCAGGTGTCCACAAACAGTCATTCGCCAGAAGAAAAGGATGACATCAACGTAACCGCAGCCCCACCCGAAGAAATGCCAGATCTCGACGTCGAACTCGGACACGATGCGCAAAATCGGCTAGCGGAATCTACATCTGCATCTGATGACCAAGACGACAGGCAGTCGCTATTCCTCATCGGCGAAACAGCCCATCTGCAAGCGCTGATGAGTGCGCAGATTGAACGCGATCTTGCTAACGGTAACATTCTCTCTCTTAAACACATAATGTGATTCCGCGCCGCTCGCTAACGGTAGTGTATTCACATAGGTAATCTGGAATCGGAGAAAGGAAAGCTGGAATATCCGATGCCGGCGACGATCAAATTCGCACTTCCGCAGCCGTTGGTGGGGGAGGTTGAGGAGGTTAGAGGTTAGTCTTTCCTCTTCTTTTTGGTTTTTAGTTTTGGGGAGTGGGAGGGGGTTTTTGAATTGATGCTGAGTGAATGGCTTGTATAGGGATTTTGGAGCGGAAGATTAGGAGGGTTGGGTTTGGTTTGATTTGATTTGATGAAGGAGGGGAGGGGGGTTGATGGGGAAGGGGGGTGATGGGGTGGTGAGGAGGTGTGGGGTGTAGGCTGGGATGTGGGGATGATGGTGGGGTGGGTATGAGTCTGTGGAGTTAGGAAGGGAGGAGTTGGGATTGGTAGTTGGGTGGATTGATGTCGTATCCTCGCATATGGGGAAGGGGTCGCTGGCGGATATTCGGCAGGCTGTTGATAAGGTGAGGGAGAGCAGTTGAGGGGGCTGCCGTGGGCTGATCTTGGGGGGTTTTTACTGGGAGTACGTCGATGTGTATTCTCTCAGAATGATCAATGCTGTGAGGTACGTTAGACAATATTAGTATCCACGACATCGCTGGAAACCTATTAAGGGAGATCTTATTACACTTCGCGTGCATGCACAGCAGCCAATTGAATTCATTATGACCTTCATGCTACGGCATCACAGCTCGAATGTATAAGGAGAACCCTGCTTCCGTCCTTGCTGATACAGATTTAGTACCTCTTTCCCTCCCTCAGCACATCACCGAATTCCTCCAGCGGGCTCCGATTGAGCTTGTTCTCCTTCCATAGATTCGGCGTCAGGAAACCGTAGGTATTGCCCACAGCCACGAACGTAGCTTTGAGTGTGTTTTCGAGGGTCTTTGTAGAGCCAGCGGAGGAGGTGTAGACGTCTTGGACGCCAGCGAGTTGGAGGAGACGTTTGACGGCTGGAGAGGCGACGAGACCAGTTCCTCGGGGGGCGGGGATGAGCTACAAAGTGGTATTGTCAGCAATCCTCTTTGAGGAAAGTATATTGGAGAGGACGTGGACGACTTACACGGACGGTGACGGAGCCACACTTCCCACTCTCTTTTGTTGGTAGCGAGTGAGGGTCTCCTAGGGATGTACCCCAGTATCCGCGGCGAATGGGCAGGACGCTGAGCTTGGCGATGATGATGGCTGCACGGATGGCTGTGGCTACCTCTTTCGACGTCTTGATACCTAGTCCGACGTGGCCTTCGGAGTCTCCAATGACGACGATGGCCTTGAATCGGGTGCGCTGACCGGCGCGGGTCTGCTTCTGAACGGGCTTGATCTGTCGGTCGAAAGATCATACAATCAGCCAACGATTTCCTTTCTCCTTTCTTTTCTCTCCACCAATCGCAGCAATGGGGTAGGAAAGAGCATCCAATCACCTTCATGACCTCATCCTTCAACTTCGGCAAGAAGAAGTCCACAATCTGATACTCCTTGATTGGCAACGAATGCAGATATATTTCCTCCATGCTCTTTATCTTCCCAGCCTTTACCAAACGTCCCAGCTTCGTCACAGGCTGCCATTCCTTCTCTTCACTCTTGTTGCCTCCGCGACGAGGTCCACGTCGTCCTCCACGTCCGCGGCCACGATCTCCACCTCGTTCTCCACCGCGTGAGCCGAATCCGCCCCGGTCTCCTCCGCGCGCTGCACCACCGCCACGAGGTGCGTCGGCCATACTTGAAACGCTGTGGATTGGTCGCTTCGTAAGAGAGGAAGTGAGAGGGGTTGAGCTGAGCTTTGAATGGGCGGTCTAGTGATATGAGGGTAGGAAGTTCGCCGACGTGACTTTAGGTGGGAGTGATCGGCGCTAAGATTGGCTAAGCGAGCCGAAGCCTTGGCGGATGCAGCTAGCGGGGACGTTCCGCTGAAGCAAATCCAAGCTACTTTACCTGCAACATCGGTAGGTAGTCTGCGCACGGTAAAGGGTGTTCGAGCGACAAACACAATGATTCAACCGCGGCTATCGAATACGTTAATGACGCCTTTCCGCAATCTCTCCCATCCAACTCTTAGACTAGGCATGCGACCGCAGGCACAAATACATCGTGCTACATTAATACAATCGATTCCCTCACGTTGCCTCAGCACAGGATCCCAAGGATCATGGAACAAGGGTGCATCAATATCAATACCGAGGCAATGGCCCACAGGTCTGCTTGGGAAGGTGGATCGACGGCCGAGCTTGGAGTCACTAAGTATAAAAGAGCTGGGCATTTCAAGAGGCATGAAGGTTAGGAGCAGCGTTAAGAAGTTGTGCGAGGGGTGCAAGGTACGCTAGCCTTCTCCATATTCGAGCCTTTACGTCTTGAGGCTAATCAGCGTGATTGAGCGTAGAGCGTCAGGAGGAAAGGCTATGTCTACATTATATGCTCGAAGAATCCGAAACATAAGCAGCGGCAAGGGTGAAGGATGGTAGAGGAGGTGCGTGTCTGGTATTGCGTGCATGGGGTAGGATGAGATGGTCTCTTTAGGAGCGGACACCCAAGGCGTAAAGCGGGGGGCATTGCGTGGTATGGCTTTGAGTATAGGGTTGTCCGAATGGTTGAAGCAGTATTGACATTGGAGGAGCAAACTCATACATAGAAGGCGCCACCCAATGCGCTTCACATACCGCATGATAACTATACAGATCAACAACCTTCATGTATCTTCGTCAGGCTTCCGACTGGTCACAAAATCCCGAATACGTTTCCATCCGAAAAACCCTCCCCCACCTTCACCCCACACCTTTGGTTTTCCCATACCAGCTTCCTCCATAGCAGCAGCCTGCTTCTGTTTGACCACAGATTGCTTCTTCTCCATCTCCTGTCTCCTCTGCCTCGCAGCAGCGGCTATATCCGGCTTTTGCTCCGCCGCCTCTCTCGCAGCTTCCGTATCCTTCACGTCTTTCAGCTTTGCCTTCACTGCCTCAATAACACCTTTCCCATCATCAGACCTCCTTTTCATCTCCTCCATCGCCGCTTTCTCCGCCTCGTCCCTCTTCACATCCCTTACCCTTCCCAACTTTTCCCTCCACGCCTTATCCTCCAGATCTCGCGCCTCCAATTCTCGTATCCACGCATCCCTCTTTTCCTGTTGCTTCTTCTGCTTAATTAGGTCTGTATATTCTTTCCGCTTCAAGCGATCAGAGTTGTAGTAGAAGGAGCCGCCAATCATGGCAATGATGGTAAAGGCTTGAGCATAAAGCCGGTAGCGGAAGAATTGATTTGTGCGAGTGGCATTGCCTTTGCGAATGGACCGAGAAGCACCGAAGAAAGCCCAGCAGGTCAGGCCGACGCCGATGGGTATGAGGGGTTCTTCCTTAAGCCGGCGGCCGAATTTCTGCAGCCGGTTTTCTTCGTAGAAATCTCTGGGCGACGGGTCAGTCCTTTGAACTAAATATGAGAGACTTGGGACTGTTTACGTATCGCCGTCGAAAGAGGAGGGAAGAGGCGCATCTGACATCTTAGGATACTACGGAATCCTTCCTTCAATGGCGAGTCATGAGGTCATGGAGACCGAGTGCCTCTGATCTTCTATCAGATGGCAGGAGTGATTATGATGAAGAGACTCTGCCAGGAGTGGAGGTGGGGTGGGCAAGGTCGAGAAGAAAAAGTAATCCGTAACTCGGATCATGAAGTATACATGAAAGATGGATGGTATCAAAGAGTCCCACAACGGGCGCTAGTTCCATCTCGCTTCGCTAGCACTCCCGAACCCGAATGTGGATTATGTGAAGAATATTCATCAACGGACTCGCTGACCATTATTGTCCAATGGCGCCCTCCGTGATTGTCAATGGCACTAATAGTGGCATGCCACTGACAGAGTATTCATCCAACCCTACATCAAGTGCTGCAAACAAAATTCCAGCTTCATCTCTATTACCAGAAGGGGACCTCCTCCCAGACGGTCAGCCAGATGTACGCAAATTAATGCCTATGACTATATTGTCGACTGACAATTTCCAGTACCTTAAGCTCATATTACGCTCCCGAGTCTACGATGTCATCACGGAAACCCCTCTTACGCCTGCCTTGAATCTTAGTAATCGATTAGAATGCAAAGTCCTGCTGAAGAGAGAGGATGAGCAGCCAGTCTTCAGCTTCAAAATACGGGGGGCATACAACAAAATGGCACATCTGGACGAAGAAGAGAGGTGGAAGGGCGTGATAGCCTGCTCAGCTGGTGAACGAAGTAGCAGGGCCCTATCTCAGCTTATGACTGAGAGAGTGTAGGGAACCACGCACAGGGAGTCGCTTATTCGGCTCGCCAGCTGAAAATACCAGCTACCATTGTCATGCCTTCTGGCACGCCTTCGATCAAGCATAGGAACGTAGCTCGGCTGGGAGGCTCTGTTGTCCTTCATGGTGAAGACTTTGACTCAGCCAAAGAAGAGGCACATCGATTGGAGAAAATGTACGGTCTCACAAACATTCCTCCCTTTGATGACCCATATGTTATAGCTGGGCAAGGGACGATAGGTATGGAGCTACTGCGACAGACAGATTTGCGAAAATTGGAAGCGGTCTTCTGCTGTGTTGGTGGCGGGGGCTTAATTGCTGGTGTTGGGACTTACATCAAACGCATCGCTCCACTTGTGAAGATCATTGGGGTTGAGACGTATGACGCCAACGCTATGGTGCGATCGATCAGGAAGAAAGAGCGTGTTGTCCTCAACGAAGTTGGCCTGTTTGCAGACGGCGCTGCGGTCAAGAGCGTTGGCGAAGAGACCTTCCGATTGTGCCTTGAGGTTGTAGACGACATCATCGAAGTCACTACAGATGAAACCTGCGCAGCCATCAAGGATGTGTACGAAGATACAAGATCCATCGTCGAGCCGGCCGGAGCGCTAGCCTTAGCTGGACTGAAGAAGTATGTGGCACGCTCTCCATCACCGGATACGAAAAGACAGCTCGTCGCTCTTGCTTCCGGTGCTAACATGGATTTTGACCGGCTACGCTTTGTTGCAGAGCGCGCCGCTCTAGGTGAGCAGAAGGAGGCTTTGCTTAGCGTTAACATACCCGAAAGACCGGGCTCTTTCGCTCAACTGGTCATGGCCGTGCTTCCGCATGCTGTCACCGAATTCTGCTACAGATATACCACCGCTGAATCTGCCAATATTTTCATGGGCATGTCTGTTAACGCTTCTACCAGGACTTCGGACCTGTCTAATCTGATTCACCGTTTGAAGCGTGATGGCATGGAAGCCGTTGATCTCAGTGGTGATGAGCTTGCCAAGTCACATATACGATACTTAGTTGGTGGCCAGAGCGGCGTCCAAGACGAGCGGCTATACAGTTTCGAATTTCCAGAACGACCGGGCGCCTTGGTAAAATTTCTCACCACACTTCGACCTGACCAGAATATATCCTTGTTTCACTACCGAAACCATGGAGGCGACGTGGGCAAGGTACTGGCTGGAATCCAATGTCCTGAGATTCAGAAAGAAGAACTGGAAGGGTTTCTGAAGCAGCTCGGGTATCCATTTTCAGATTGCACGAACTCACCGACATATAGAATGTTTCTCAGACCGTGAGCTTGATCCGTAATTGCCACATCCTCACGTTACTGGGACTTGCACCTTGGCGTCCAAGTCCAAATTCCCCTACTTCTGCAGATGGACTACGGCCAACCCAGGGCTTGACATGCAAGTTCGTGCGGCCTCTCGATCCGGAGTGATTCAGGGAGGATCACTTTGCTCGCACCCAGTCTTGACGAAATCGACCAAGTACCGTCTCCGCCGATAATCTACCTGTCGCCGATAGACCGATCCCACCAAGGGAGTGAGGCATCTTGCGAAGCACTATCGGCCACCAAAAGCGAAAGCGTAGGGGAAAGGGACATCTCTACTATTCTGGACCTATGAGAGGTATATCACCACTGCAGGGTAGCGTGGGGCAGCCATGACCCCTGGCTTCTACCGTTGATCCCAAACCTACCTCAATGGTCGAGAGGGCATCGTGTTTGTGCGACCTGTTCTCGATCTTGACTAAATCGTTGGTATACGATCAATGAGAAAACACGGTCTAAGCCTAGGTCTTCATCACTCGTAGCCCTCTTCATCGAAGTATCTCATAATCTACCCTGATCCTGACCAGCGTCCTACCTTGGGATCTCCAGTCTGTGGGGTGGGATGCCTACGACGGTTCCTCCATCTAGTCTGATTGTAATCATGATTATGGATAATAAGACTTCCCCCACCTGCACCAATCTGCATCAGCACCCACAATCATCTCTACTACCCTACAACACAACCCTTCCTTCTCCCATCCTTCCCCATCTCCCAGAAACATATAGAATTAAAATCAGTAAACGTCCCTTTCACCAACAACGCGCAGCTTCGTATATCTCACCTCCCCTCTATAGCACTCGCAATTAGATCCACACCCCGTTTTTCTGATTAGCTTAGATTCTTTGAAACGTCCCCTTTTCGACAAGAGCGTACAAGATATGTATATCTACCATCCTCGACATCCGCGCGACGCGGAGTGCAGCTTCTGATCTATTTATCTGCGGTGGTATCGTATCAGAAGTACAACAATCGCCGGCATCGATATCAACATCACAGAAGCATCTGCATTTATTTCTTCTCTGGAAACTTCTCCCCTAGGTGTTTACTAATTCTACATACCTCTTCTTATTCCCATATATCTAAATGCTTGATAACTTGGTCGCTGTCTAGCTCTAGCTCTAGTACTGGTATCACAAGGCAATCGTCCCGATATCATAGCATAATCACATCTGGTATTCTCAACGAACGATGTCACGGTCGTTCTTCCTAGAGTGAATGTTGTTGGTGTCAGTTTCGAAGAATATCATCCTCACCGAAGGCAGAGAGAAGTAGGTACAGGAAGATAGATTAATCTCGAAGTCTCGGAGCGTGAGGGGAAGGATCACCCAGGTTATTGCAAGGTCAGGATTCAAAAGAAAAGAGAGATCTGTGGCTTTGTCTCTTGAGTTCTAGATAAACAATTTGAGCAAGCAAAAATTCACGAAAATGCCATTCCCAGTCTTATTTAGTCCATATCGTTTCTTAGCCTACCAACCTAGATACCTCAATACCCTACGCACTGCAAATCCCATCATCATGACATATTATTAGCACCTTCAAATGGGTCCGCGGGACCATCTCCATGTTCGTCCTCGACGGCCTTTTGCCTCGAAAAAAAAAAGAGTTGTACACACGGCTAGTAAGGGAAGTTGGCTCTCCTCGGTTGGATTACGAGAAATTCGCAGAACCTGGATCCCCAGAGACAGAAATCTTGGTCTTTCCATAAGCTGACAGAGCAGAAAGTATCAACTTCTTGACGACGATTTCTTTCCCTTCCTTGTCCACACGCTCTCGCAAGATGTTCTTCGCGACCTTGCCGGCCGGTGTTCTAGGGATGCTATCGGTAAAGACGATCCCGCCATCCAATGCCTTGTACTTTGCTAAGTATAGCGACATGTGTTGCTTGACCTCAATCTCGTCGATATGGCTGCCAGGCGCCTTGACGATGTAGGCGCGAGGAGCTTCGTTATTGCAGTTCGGAAGGTTCGTGCCAATGATTGCGGCTTCCAGGATATCAGGATGGCGCGTCAGGATGGCCTCTAGCTCTGCAGGTGAGACTTGCCAGCCGCGGACTTTGATCATTTCCTGTTAGCAGTGTGAGTATTAATAATGCTCCTGAGATTTATACATTGAAAATTCTACCTTCTTTCGGTCTACGATGTAGACTTTTCCATACTTCATGTACCCAATGTCTCCGGTCCCGAACCATCCACCAGCGTTGATAGACTCGGCACTCGCTTTCGGGTTGCCTAGATAGCCTTGCATGAGGAGAGGTGACTTGACAAGAATTTCGCCTTCCTCGTGATCTTCAGTGAGAAGTCTACCGCCATCCGCAATGATTCTATGTTACTGTCAGTTAGAAATTACGGACATGCTCCAAGCGCTTACCTTGCTTCTACGCCAGGTAGAAGTCTGCCGACACTACCAGTATGGTCGTTCTCTGGATACAGGAACGTGGTGATGTACCCCACTTCCGTCATTCCCCATACTTGCACGACTCGCGCCGAAGGCTCTAGTAATCGATACAATTGATCTTGGAGCTTCTCGTCCAAGACAGCCCCCGCGGACCAGACTAGGCGAAGTGACTGAAGTGATGATTCGGAGATGAGTGTGCTCTTGACTATAGAGTTGATCATTGCAGGCACCATCGGCGTCTCCGTGATGTTGTATTCTCTGATGAAGGCGACGTATCGAGCTAGATCGAACCGTCGCATGATGTAGGTTGTTATGCCTTCGCGCAGTGGCGCGATATGTACAAGGGGGAAGGTATACATGTGAAACATGGGCAGACTGATGAGTCTTGATACCTATCAAGGCTATCAGCAAGTCTGATTGATTGTAAAGGGGTAAAAGAACTAGCTACATCGTAGGGTTTTCGTCCCGAGTCGTTGAGAAGTATGTTCAGCATGACCAAGCTGTAATGCGAGATCATGGCTGCCTTCGGGAGTCCAGTCGTACCAGTTGTAAGGAGCAATGCAGCTGTCGTGTTCTTTGCATCTCCTGCAGTATGAAACTTAACCCAATTCGACTCGCCATGTATCATAAGCTCTGAAACAGAGCTCCAATCTGGTGGCACAGCTGGTCCTGTGTTATCGAGGACGAAGACGTTCGAAGATGACACCCCTAATGTTTCGACAACAGTTGCTACCTTCGGCAACAATTCGGGCTCTGTGATCAAGAACTTCGCATTTGTAAGTCGAACTTGGTGATCAAGCTCTGAAGTAGTGTATGCGGGATTACAGCCTGTGAATCGGCCTCCAGCGCCGACAATACCAAGCACAAGCATACTATACATCATCTAATAATTCAGGCCGGTTAGTTATGCCCGTCGTGAATAGCCACGATCGAAGGAAAGGCTTGTCTAACATTACTGTAAGCGTACACACAAACGCAATCTCCGGGCTCCAAACCCTTGGCCTGGAAGCCAGCCACGAGTTCTTTGACGATTCTCCGTGCTTGGGAGGCGGAAACAGATTGCTCAGGGTCATCAGCATGGACGTATATTTTCTTATCTTGATCGTAGTCATGGTTGCCAAACGTCCATGAAACCAAGTCCGGTGATGAAAGGTCATCTGTATGATTGAATGGATCTTGAACCGACATCTTGTAGTGTCGAAGAGTGTAATCGCATATGCCGGAAGACAATAGAGATAAGGTTTAGGGTGGCGGCAATGTTGTCTGAATCTCTAACTAAGTGAAGCAAGATACAGTGATCTGTTAAGGTTGAGAGCGAGACCCAGAAGAAGGTACCAACACTTCGACACTGTCGAAAACACAAAGGTTTCCAGTATCAGGCCGTATATCTCAGATGAATCATGCTTGATATCTTTCAATCCTCCATACCATATCACGTACGGAATATCTCAAATTGCATGTTTCGAACCGTATCAAATCTACGAGCAAACATAGTGAAGTATGAAAACAAACTTTATTGAAAAAGATCAAAATCAAGAAACGGAGCGGGCTTTCCAGCTGCGCAATATCGACTGACCGCCCACGATGCGGTGAAAGTACGTACCGTTCGAAGGATTCTCATAGCTGAGGGTTCCCCCGAGCCTTGCGCAAACCAAGACATGAGAAGATAGGTACGAATGAACATACCACCGTAAGACCAACAACCAAAGACAACATATGATTCTAAGTATACCTTACACGAAAATCTTCAGAGCTACCATCTCCGAAGATTCTAGAACCGAACCGCAAGCCAAAATGTGAGCATCGATCGGGAATCCTGAATCCTGAATCTTGAAATCCTGAAGGACGACCGCTTCCTGCAGCTCAGCAGCTGCAAGCTGAAGAATAGTCTTGGCATACGATCGGATATGGCAATAGCTATGGTATGGTTTAAGTGATAGCCTTATACTACTAACACGGTTTAGAGGCGAGGATCCAGGAACCAACCGCAACCCAACATGTGGGCCATCCATCTGGAATTTCAAATCCTGAAACCCTGAGGAACGACCGCTTCCTGCAGCTCAGCCACTGGAGGCTGAAGAATAGGTAGTCTTGGTATACGATCGGATATAGTATGGGAAGAGCCATACTTTAAGCATCAGGCTCACTCAGCCGACACTGGCATCCATCTGAATTCCCGAATCCTGAATCCTAAATCCTAAATCCCGAATTCTGAAGAACGACCACTTCCTGCAACTCAGCCACTGCAGGCTGAAGAATAGTCTAGTCTCGATATATAATCAGATGTTAGAGTAGATAGCTATTCTTCAACCGACATGCTCTTAGAGGCTGCAAGTTCGATAGGGTAGCTAATTTTGTAGATGAGGCGCTTATCGTCCAGGAACAAGGCCCTGCTATAGGTGCTAGCTGTATACGATATTAATGCCATCGCAAGACATGCTTGGGAGATCTGTAGAGAGAAAATGTGATTTGCGTCGTCGTCTCGATGTGTTTTGTAAATTCATGCCAAGATTTGCTGCCAAGACATTGCCAAGCAACTTCAAATCAAAGTACGACCAAATGGCCAATAGACATGGAACCTAATGATTTGCACTTGAGAATGGCTCAATGCTAGGGGCTTCATACCACAGTGCTAGACGACACAATCCCGCCTTCTATCCGCGCGAACAGCGAGACAACCGATACCCGAATCAAGTTTGACCAGATACCACGGTCAAAGCCCCAAGCTCTCATCACACTCCTGAGTCCGTCTTCAAACACTCCACCATCTCCCCATACAACCGCCCACTCCTCATAGCATCATAAATAATGCTGATATACGATCCAATCGTCTTCTTCCCATTCGCCCCATCAGGATGGTCCACAAGACCTTTATGCATAGGTATACCGAGCTCTCTACGCACATATACATACATTCGTTTCGAAGCCGCTCCTAGGTACGGAGTGGCGTCTGGGTCAGCAAAGTAGGTGTTACGGTTGGCGTTGAAGATTTGACAGAGGTTCGTGGATGCGGTTTGGGTCCATTTGCCGATTGCGGAAAGGGCATCGAAGTCCTTGGAGAGGAGGGCGTGGTGGGTGATGATGAAGGTTGTGAGGTGGGATCTGATGGAAGGCCGCGCAGTTAGTATATGGTCTTCTTGGATGATGTTTCATGTCACGAGGTGTAAGGGAGGAGTCATCGGCCCTACAAGGTACCTGAAGACGCAACTCTCGATACATAATCAGTATTCATGGGCTGGAGGGAACCTACTGAACAGCTAGAGCGATATTGGTGAAGCGTTCGGTGGAGTCTTGCGCGCATGTGATCGTGAGGGTTTCAAGTGTGTGGTTCAAACAAAGAACACATACTTCGTTGACAGTGTCCGCGCTGGAAAATGCAGCGCCGAAAATATCAACGGTAATGGTGTCTAGAGCCTCTTTCAGGACCTGCACACGTGTCAAGGTTAGCAAGCCCCTTTGAATGTATCTGCGACATGGTGGAAGAGTAATAGAGGGTTCGTCGCTGGAATACACTCTGAAGAATGGACCCAGCGAGGAAAGATATCATGCTAGATAGTGTCCGCTAGGAATTAACAATCTTGTGGGAAGTCTTGAGACCTAATGACGGTTGACCGAAACTTTGCAACCACGCGATTTGCCTTACCAGGTAGAAACGCATGTTCATCGCTCGAATGTCTAGAGCTTGGCACAGTACATATAGGTACGTCGCACATATCATGGAGAGGCAATCGATAGCAGTATGCGTATACCTTGCCGAAATCAACGCGAGCGAGTTGATGGCCTGATTTCCCATTTCGGCCGTTTGCACGTGGCTGCTGACCGGGTTAGCAAGATATGCCAGCTCAGACATATATGCTGCAACATTGATATCGGCGCCTTTCGCCGTATATGAAGTACTTGGCTCGTCGGCCGCAAGATTAGGCGGCAAGCCACTATTGAGGTCCGGATTGATGAGCTCGGTGCACTGCGAGAAGAGCATACGACCAAACATCTGGAGAGATGCTCGAGACTTTTCCATTGCAGAGGTGACAGATGCAGCTTGAAAATTACCACCGTGGTGGATAGCGTCTCCTTCGACGTCGATGAGAGGGTTATCCGTTGTCGAATTGCACTCGGTTGTGATTTGCTCGTGTGCCAAAATAAGGTCCTCCAATTGAGGCCCAATCCATTGAGATGACGTACGGAGGGCGTAACGATCTTGCTTCAATCCCCCAACACACTGATTATCGGCGTCTTCAGCGCGAGCGAGCTGAGAACCGGCGAGGAACAGTGTGATGTTCTTTGCTGCCTCGATTTGACCGCGGTGCGGGCGGACCTTGGCAAAGAAAGCGTTAAAGTTGCCGACTGATCCCAGCATGGCTTCAGTGCCCATGGCAGTGAGTATTTGCGAGAAGACGGCCAGGTGATGTGATTCTTGGAGTGCTAGTGCAGCAACGGCAGTGGAGACGGCAGTGCCATTGAGCACACCGAGTGCTTCTTTGGGGCCAAACGTGATGGAACGACGCTTGAGCATATCGAGAGCACCGTCCGCGGAGATGAGGTCTCGCCCACCTTTTCCATCGCTAGTCCAGACGTACATGTCAGGGTTACCTTCAAGGACACCAGCGATGTACGATAGAGGCTGAAGGTCGCCTGAAGCGGAGATGGAGCCGCGTAGTGGTACCAGCGGGATCAGGTCGTTATCTAAGAGTGCCATAAGCAACTCGATCACTTCGAAGCGGACGGCCGAGTAAGCAGCCAATAGGGATTTACACCGAACGAGCATAGCTCCTCGAACCCAGGCTTCGGGCATGAAATCTGCTCCTGCCGAGTGCTTGAAAGCCGCACGCATCGACCCGAATTGTTTGGTCACGAGAAGAATGCCGCTATGCTGGAATTGTAGTAACGCTCGCTGAAGGTCCACCAGATTTTCGGTACGTTGGCCTGCACTCCCGCCAAAGCCCGTAGTAATTCCTGTGGCGATTTGTTAACAGACCTTCATGTTGTGATACAACCTGGCTCCTTACCATAAAGATCGCGGCCTTCGCTCAGTCTTTTCGAGAGAAAGTCAACACTACGATTGACCCGGATAAGTACCGCGGATTCGTTCTCAAGTTGGACGTGCGCCGAATTCCTAGCAAAGGGCGTGTTAGGAGGATTTCTTTTTACAAATAGATATGGGTACCCGATACACTTAATCAACAAGCGCTAAGGCCTGTCCCTTAATGGGTTTCGGCTCTCAGGTGATACTGCTAGCCGTTGTTGGTGCAGATAACAGACGAAGACGCAGTCGCTCCCAAACAAAGGTATACAGAGTATCGCAGCGCAATGCTACAGATAATTGGAGACATCCCTTACCTTGAGACAGCAGCAACATGGGCAACGCTGAGATAGTCGGTATCGACGTAGACAGGCCGCTTTGAGTCCACGATCGTTGCTAGCATATCCGACTCATTCAGCACAATACTGGCATGGGGGCAATGACAAGGCATGCCCGGAGCACTTGGTCCAGAGGAATACGTGGCGTTGATCTCTGATGGCGTATGAACGGGCGTGGAAGGACACGGGGTGTTGGTGCTTGGAGTTGACATGTTGATGGTAGTCGAAGGTCTCCACGAATACTTCATTCCTTCCTTTGCGATGTATATGCCTGATAAGATAAAGGCGGTGACTTCTGGCGTCGGTGTTATACACGTTCTGTCTTAGGACTCCGGTGGCTAAGGTTCGTATCTGCAGACTTGAAAGCCAGATAGTGGTGCCTTGTATTGCGAATTCTGATCGTAATGACTGAATCACAAAACGCTTGAGTGAAATGGTGCTGGTCGACTTATACTAGTCATCCAGGTTATATATCACCGATCAAATCTTGGAGGATTTGTTCTATTCTAGTTCTTCAACACGATAACCAAGAGAGATCGAAAGACGACCCGCAAGCCACGCGGCTACATCTTCACTCCTCATCCTTCCTCCTCATCGCCACCAGATCACTTGCGAGATTCGCTGTCGGATCTTCAAGAGGATCAAACAGCGTAGGAATCGGCTATGAGCGGTGTGATTCGACCAGTCACTAATGTAAACATTCACCAGTTGGCCCCTAGCTTGTAGGACGTATGCTTTCGCTTGATGACTGGCTCGTGTGAACTGATGGTACAGCCTGTACATTCTGTGCTGGATAATTACCGGAATGCGGTACTCTAGAACAGTCGCTCAAGGAATCGTGAAAGGTACAGGCACAGAGCCCGATGTGGCACGGTGCATCTTGGTAAAACGCGTTTGGATCCTCTCTCTCTTGAGTACGGTCGGGCGGACTATTATGATGCGAGACTACAGTTTTTGGATATCGAAGTGAATAATTTGCTTTATCAGACGAAGTAAAGTATCTCTACTGTACCTTGATGCTTGGCAGTTGGCGCTGATTCCTTCGCAAGCTAGTCTAGCACGGAGGTTTCAAAACAGTTCGAACACTAAGCCGTTTCGGGAATCCCATAGAATCTCACATTCCTACCCTTTACATACCATGAGACATGTTCGAGATCCTATATTATAGACTTTAGTAACCAAGCCTCAGCCAATCTCTATAAATACCTTAGGATTCATTCTCGCGATATGAATTTAGTGTCGTTCCTCAGAGTCTTAAATACGAGAGGTCTGAAGTTTCAATTGAAGTATTTGCATGCGGAAAATGGTTGAACGGGCTGACCTGCCTGGCATTCTTGTCATCAGCAAACGTAGCAGAAGCGGCAGGCAGTACTCACTCTTCTTCTTAATCTCTGCCCCGATGTGGTTCATCAAACTCGATTGCAGGACAGAAACGACTTCTATGTACCAGGAACTCGCCGGTTGCATGGGCACAGATACTGGACATCATCTCTCAGAGTAGTGGGAACTGTCAAAGAGACCAGGACTGAGAAAATATTTACCTACACGTGGGATACATTGTCACGATGATGAGGATCCAGCTGCAATGATACACACAGATAGCAAGTGGAAACAAACACAGGCTTAGATGCAATTGCTGCTATCACTACTTTTACACTGCCTGCTGACAAGACATGAGAGATACACGAGTAGAGAGAGATCTTTGCAAGCTCGCATTCTTACCATTCTCCCATTATACACAATTCCACCTTCATGCTCCTTTTTCTTCCACCCTCCGTCACCTTCAATTTTAACAACAACCTTGCCGGATGACGTAACGCTCAATATAAGACCATATGCAACGGATCATGGCTGATGCGAGCAAATTTGGCGTTGATTTTACGCGCCATCATCATCCTCTCCAACGCGGATGGCACCATCACTCGCAATACCGTCGGCCCAGAAGCCTCCGATGGATGTGGTGCTTAAGACAGTCAGCCGTAGTTACGTAATGAGTGTTGACAGACATACCTGGACATAGCATCATGAGTGAAGAGGAGCCAGAAGCCAAAGACGGGCTTCGCGAGAACATCGAGAACGGCGTATGAGACGATCTCAGCGTCGACATCGGCGATACGGGCACCATCGGCAATACCCCAGATACTTGGATCATATGTCAGTGATCTGATACGAGATGACCCATTGATACAACGTACATTGGGTAAACGGTCCATAGTACCAAAGTAAAGCCGGCAATGGCGCTGAAGAAGGTGGCAGTCTTCTTGTCCTTGTTCTGAACAATACCACGACCATTGACTCCGAGCTGGTAAACCACGACCAAGTAGGCAATGCAGGCCATGGCGTACCATCCCCATTTGGGAGATTCTTCAACAGTAAGGGCAGCGAAGAGACCAGTCAAGATCATGATGAGATCAGCGACAACAGCCACGAGGATGTTGGCACCAGAGAGACCAGCAAGGAGAGAAAGATCGAGGAGCAACAATGGGGTGGTGACGCTCCAGTCGACATACCGGGCCCAGTAAACCTCTCGGTAGACGACCTTGGTGATATCTGGGAAGTGCTTGTCGGTCTTCTCCACGGATGTAATCTTGTTATAAGACACACCGGCATGGACAGCCATGCCGTAGTATGAGATGGTGGCGAAGGTGGTGATGAAGGCAGTAAGGATATGGAACATGCGTTTTTGCTGGGAATTGAAGTCAGCAACAGCGAGTAAGTGGTGAGCATTGTTGCAAGAAAAGCTTGGACATACGACTGGAACACGGAATGCCATGGCGTAGAAAGCCACCGAGGAGATGAGCATGATCACGAAGACAACCCTACCATCTGGTGAGTATGTCTGCCTGATGACGGGTACAAGGAGCATACCATAGAGTACGGTTGCCGACATCTCCAGCTTCCTGGTAGACGGGAGTGATAGCTGGCGGTAACACCTGCTTGGCTGTCAGTTACTTTCGAGATAGAGAACCTGGTCAATCCAGATGGCCTGATGATGGAAGGTCTGACATACGGACGGGATGGGTGCAACAGATGCTGAGCCCTTGAGGGCGTCGATGACCCCCGTCATTGCTGCGGTAGCTGTTGTTGCTTGATGTGAGGATTAATGACGATCTGATGGAGATGGATGAAGGTGAAGCAAGAGAGAGAGAGGTTGTTGTGATGAGGAAGGAAGAGTGGAGGAGGGAGAAAGAGGATGGAGGAAGGAAGAGCTTGGAGCTTAGGGTGTTGTAAGCGAAGGCGCGTTAGCTCATTGGTTGGCAGGACTGCGGGGTTGATGGGGCTGGGTGAATCAAGGATCTGAGGCGCGAACTAGCGGTTGCGTCTCGTCATCGAAATCACGGCAAGAGCTGTAAATTCATCTTACCTTAAAAGTACATTGTGGCCGTCACCGTTTATATTCATGCTATTATGCAGCTTCTCCATAATATTATTAACGTACAACTTAAAATGCCATCTGCACGGTGTCATCCAATCCTCTAAAGTACTTACTCTACATAGATACTTATTGCGGACCATTATCTTACCCGCTTGCCAGCGACTTTTGTCCACCAGCCAATAGCCATTATTGGCAGTGGCGGTCCGTTCTTCGACCTTACTGTATTAAGCTCTCGGCCTGCTTTGCCGTTTCAGCTTTGGCATGCATGCCGCTTTCACCCTATTCTAGGTATCTTCCGTCCTGGAAAACGTTCAAGGTCGTTACGCCACATCTGAAGTTGGATGAAGTGTGAATAAGAGTCTCCGTCAATGTCCGGACTGGTCAAATTCCGTGTCCTCAATACACATTATATTGGTGTATTGCCCTATCTCAGTGGCAGCATTTTCGGACTGAGGCACTTTATGGAACACTGGATGCATCGCCAAGCGCGTCCAGTAGCCTCCGATCTGCACAACACATGATTGCTGAGGAGCGGGGAAAGGAAGTCTCGGTCGGTCACTGAGATCCAAAGATCTTGACAGCCAAAGCTGCGCTAGGAGAATTCATACCTTAGGGGCAGCTCCCTGTCTTTTCTCATCTCTTTAAATTAACCCATAGCTTATACTTTCCCCGCCATCGAGTCTCCCAGACGCTAAAGGAGGCTACGGAATACTGGTTGCACTTTATATATGATTGACCTCTGTAGCGAGGTACAAGCGGGGGCTTCCTTAGGCCATGACACGCCTCCCTCTACTTCATACGGAGTATGGACCAAGCTCAAGGATCCCAGTTCTGAATCTTCATAGTCCCCTTATCGTTGAGTTCCTTGTGCATCTTGAAGGTCTGCCACAGTAAATGCGGCTCATGCCCCCACCCCTTCTTCAAGCACTCATACTCAGCTCTTTCGAAGTAGTCCAATAGTATCGCTTTGTATTCTGGATGGGCTGTCTTATCGATGATAACGCGAGCTCGCTCTCGTGGGGAAAGGCCGCGCACGTCGGCTAGACCCTGCTCCGTTACAACGACGTCGAGGTCATGCTCTGTTTGGTCGACGTGAGTGCACATAGGCACGATGCAGGAGATGCCTGTTGGGTCGATCTTCGAGGGCCGAGTAGAGGGCGTGTGCATTATGCTGTACTTGGCGCTACGCAAGAAGTCGGCGGAACCACCGAGTCCATTGAGCATCCGAGAGCCCATGACACAAGTTGAGTTTGCGTGGGCGTAAATGTCACTGGATTCGTTAGCATGGGATATATTGCACATTTATTCAGTAGCTTACACCTCAACTGGTGTATTCATCCCGATCACTCCCAATCTCCTGATGATTTCTGGTGAATTTGATACTTGCTGTGAGCGCAACAATAATTTCCCCGCATAATTTTCCCAACCGTCATAGAACCGCTTGAATCCGTGAGGAGAAAATCTAATGGATGTCGCTGTTGCAAAATCTAGATGTCCGCTGTCGAAAAGATCCAGGAACGAATCCTGGAGCACTTCCGTCCAGACTTTGAGCTTGTCAAAATCATTCCCATGAGCCAAACCTCCCACTACCGCGTTGGCAATGTTGCCGATACCAGATTGGATTGGTAAAAGGTTCTTCGGCAGCCTGCCATGTTTGACTTCGTGTTTCAAGAATTCGATGAGGTGACCAGCAATCGCTCTCGACGTGTCGTCCTCAGGCGCGTTACCTTGCGTTTGATCAGGATAATCGCTTTCCACAATAGCTACGACTCTTTCGGGATCGACCGGTATGTAGGTTGTTCCAATCCTGTCTTCAGGCGCCATGATCAGGTATGGTTTTCGACGGGGAGGGAGATCAGTCATCGTGATGTCGTGGAGGCCTTCGAAACTGGGCATGGCGGTGTTTACCTCGATGATGATTTTGTCTGCCATCTGAATCAATTCAGGGGATGCTCCCACACTGGCGCCAGGTATCTGTCCTTTACTCAGCATCCGAGTAGCACGAAACCTTGAGGGACTCGTACAATGCCGCCATCTTCCGTGATAGCAGAAGCCTCCACGATGACCACATCTAGCTTGTCGTTGGGCTTATCTTTGGTATAGAAGCCCTAGAAGACTTCAGCACTTGGACAATAAGGAGAGCAGGGTAGATACTGACATACATCAGGTCAACAGGGAACATGCTAAGATGCTTATCGAAGAAATGAATTCTGCCCTCGTTGATGCCCCTGGAGATCTCCTTTCCAACTTGATGGGGACTTCGACGCTCGATCATGTCAAGTCTTGCCCATCTATTCTCCGTCTCGGCTCCACTCGACGCTCCCACAAAAAGTGAGTACTTGAGCTTCCCCTGAAGGCTGTTGCTCTCGACATGGTCGGCAAGCGCGGTAGGCACCTTTCTGGAGCTATTGTAAGGCCAACCGAAGTGGCATAGTCCTCGTGTCACCTACTTGGGGTAGCCAACGCCTGTGAAGCCTGACCAGCCAACGCTGGCGCCATTGGGGAACAGCTCTATCAGATCTGAGGTTTTGGATAGCTTGTTCAGCATCGACGGACGGCGGACACGGCTCTTCAACAACGCGGAGGCAGTCATGGACGACATCACGTAGCGTCTGAAACGGCACTTATAGCCAATCCAGGGAAAATGGATGAAGACGCCCACGTCACCTTCCCCGCGGCGATAGGACGTCGGCGATAAGAATGCCGATCGACTACGTTCTTCGCGCGTGTTGTTTGTATCTCGTTGTTGCAGCTCGAGTAGCAATGGTGTGACAATGGGCCAAAGTCATTCCGAAGAGCAGAGTGCTCCTAACGTGTCCACAGGTAAGTCCACCAGTCGGTTGAGACCACGCAGAGATTAAACCACATAAAGAAACGCTCAGCCATGAGCTCGCCATCCGCTTTGCAAGGAAGTGCTTCACCCCTCTGGAAATTACTCATTTCAAGGACGTGTTCCGCTCTCTGGCCGATGACCAGGATGGCATCCATTATTGGAAGGAAGAAACGCTCTGTCGCTTCCTTGTCATCCCAGATGCTCTTGGTCCAGGACCGCTGATCTATCAGATGGCTTCCTACCTTGGAGCGTTCCCGTTTCCGAGCCTTGCACCAAGCATACTGACGATCGAAGCAATGCTGAAGGTTGTCGTCATCATGACCGAGAGGTATGGAAGAGTCCTCAAGCATGGGAAAGCAGATCGCAACAAGTTGCTATTCAGAAGCCTAGCTGTGTTTGACCGAAGAATGAGTTCCACATACGATAAAGTGTCTCAGCAGTCCCTAAATGCATTAACGGAAGGCCAAGAAGAAGCATCAGAATCAGTAGTGGAGTCTCACCTCCATCATGATCATCCCGTTGGATCTCTTATTGACCAATCTACGATTGATGACGAAGAAGAGGAGGATGACGATGAGCTGGCTCTTGCTGCATTAGACTCTCTAGATGCTATTGAGGTCTTTAGGCACGATCAACAGGGCGACACAAAGATATACCATGCGCAGATACCAACTGATAATTTCAGGCGTTTGCTGATGCTACTACTTGTCATTGCGCCCCTGGATGCCCAGGAAAGCCTTTCAAGACATGCTAAGACCTTGACCGAGAAAAGGATCGCTGGTCTTCGTCGGGTGGCAGATTGCATATTGTGGTCATTTACTCCCGAGCAGAACGCAGGCATTTCCTACCATGCTTTCAACACCGTTATTCCGGCCTCACTCCCGTATCTTTTTGACGGCCTAAATCCGCTTTTTGAGCATTTCCTCTTCAGCAAAAATCTCGATTTATCTAATCGGCGCAGAACGGGTTCCGCTTCTGTACCTCTGGCGTTGTCAACGATAGCTTCGCCGGAGGTCCCCCAGATGTCTGGCAACCCCCAGGGACCACTTCTACCTAGGGAGGGAGAGATACTAGATCTGAACGTTTTGAGTCAATTGGCGTTTTTCCTTAAAGGCAGTAAGCTCTTCCGCCGGTTGAGACCATTATACGTTGGTGGAGATGCTGGCTTTAGCATGGGTTCGATCGAACAAAAGGTTTTCAACTGGTACGCACCGAGCATAGTACTCATATCGGGGACTCGCCTGCCCTCTGAACCTGATGGAGCACGACAACGAGCATTTTCGGATAAACTACAACCCAAGCGCTTCGCCGATGGTTCTATGGGCAATACAATCTCCGGAAGGGTTGTTTTTGGTGCCTACTTAGACGTTCCTTGGAAACACACCTACAAGGAAGCTATAGGAGGGCCTGAAAACTTACTATTCCAGCTAGAGCCAATCCATGAGGTTTTCAGACCCAGTACCAACACGAGAGACTACGCTACCTTTACCAAATCTGGCATCACTTTCGGGACCCCGCCTCCCAGACCGAGGCCAGTCTCCGGGCTAGATACCCATCTTCAGCTGGGACCGGTCTCTTTATATCTAGATGAAGGCCTTGAATTTGGTGTCTTCAACCACAATAGCGCTGGTGGCGGCTCATATTATCCTAGTCAGACACGAAACACGAATTGGCAAGATCGCTTCGAGATCGACAGTCTAGAAATATGGGGTTGCGGAGGGGATGAGGATGCTGAAAAGCAAAGGACTGCGTGGGCCTTTGAGGAGAGAGAGGCTGCAGCCAGGCAAGGCTTCAGAAGGGGCAAAGATGTCGAATCAGACCGCGCTCTGCTGGAGATGGCAGGTTTGATCGGCAATCACAATGCCAGCGGAGGAAGCATGGGGTAAGTACTGGCAATATTGGTCCATCTTTTATGGGGATCAGCTACTGCGTGTCTCTTATCAATGGATTAGCACCTTCGAATACACCCAACCTCATGTCCTTTCTGTGGAAACTTGGGTCGAATTTTCAAATTACAAGATGTTCAACTACTGGCTGACAACCGCATAAGGACAATGTCGAAGCAGGGGCTGCGCTTCCCTCAGATTTGCACATTCGGCGCTTTTGGAGCTTTCCTTGCTCCTTGCTCATCGCTCTTTCTTCGGAGCGACCGCCTGCATCGCCATAGCGATTTGGGGCAACCTCCCTTCCAGATTGCACTGACATTGCACTGACGGTGCCACCGCCCTCTTAAAACACGAAGGCTTGAGCATAGGCCTGCCTCTTGCTAGAATGCGTTGCTCTTGATAGAAGGGCCGCTGCAAACATGGTGAAGCACGTCAAAGCAGCAAAATCAGTCCCAGCTTTACCGCGGCGCCCTGGGCTTTCTGACGCTGGAGAACCTGGCTTTCGTGGCTGGGGAGTCTTTCCTTTCCCACCACAGAACAGGCTGATCATCACCACCACTAGAGGCGTGTACGCGTGGGATGTTTACGGCGTCACCGAGCTCTTTCGCTCGGGGTCTGAAGGCATCGTCGCAGCGAAGACAATAACGAGTGACAACGGGATACTTGCAATTGCTGATAGCCAAGTAGTGGTCCTACATGAAGTCAAGGGAGGAATGCAGAGAAGCTATCGACTCAAGGGGTCACAGGTCCGTGAAATGGGCGTGCCTTCTGGCCAATATCGTTGCTAAATTAAGTATAGGGTCGAGTCAGGCTCCTCAAGTATGCCAAAGAGTCTGATAGCCTCTATTTCACAACAGACCTCCAAAATGCGGTACAATCATACTCCTTGCAAGAGTCAAAGCTGCTAAACACGACCCATGATCATCCTACACCACCATCGGTCTTCGCAATATCATGTAACTCGCAGTTCCTCCTTTCGACATCGGTGGTACCACCAACGATTCATCTGACAGACTTATCCCTCAATATGCTACCCATACTCATTCGTCCTCAATGTTCTTCCTCGGCAGTCATCGCTGCCGCTTTCCATCCAGAGCGAGTCAATTACTTCCTTCTGGCTTTCTCTGATGGCACAGCTGCGGTATTCGATGCGACACACTTTTTCCGAAAGGAGAATAAGAGTAAACAAGGGGCAAGAGCAGCGGTATCAGGCTCTGGAGGTGTATTGGCGTTCATGAAAGGCCTTCATGCGCACGGAAGTTCTACGGGAAAGCTAGCATTGGATGACGGTGTGAGCACTGAGGGCATCGATCCAGGCACAGGAATTGTTGGAATAGGAGATAAAAGTTGCGGGATCACTGCGATAGCCTTTGTACCTGGCCGAAAAGCAATGGTTGTGACTGTGGGTGCTGACGGGAAATGCTGTGTTGTCGACTTCACACAGACTACGAAAGAGAAGGCTGTTTTACTCAAGACGTGGCATCTTCGAAGACCGGCAACAAGTTTGTCAGTCATTCACTCTCCACGGGCACCTGGTCCTGGGCAGTTGGATGGAACAGACCACGTCGCAACAGAGAAGCCTGATGGTTCTTCTACCGACTCTTACTCCGCCCGGAATGAGTCTTACTACATTGCAGTTGGGCGCCACGATGGTAGAGTCTTGCTGTTCGATCTGAACGGGAAATCGCTTGGTGAGCAAACTTTGGATGAGAACGGCGCCCCAGTCATTGACGTGGAATGGACACAAATCGAGAATAGTGCTGCTCCTGCTCGCAGAAAGTCTAGTCCCGCTACCTCGAAGATATCAGGTAACAGGAAACAGCGACACGCCCTAGGGAGGATCAATTTTTCCGGTAATAGTCTAGTACAGCAGGATGAATCGCTCACATCCTCCGAGACAACCGGGCAGCCCCAAGATTCACTTTTCGATTTCTCGACCTCTCAAAACATACCGCGACAGTGGCCCTCAGGTGATGTTACTGCAGCGGCAAGCCATCTAGACACGATCCATGCCCCAGCAACGAGCTTGGAAGAAAGCGTTGTTTGCGATTACAATCCGCAATCCTTTCATCGCACTACCACAACGCCCTCCGACGACACAGTGCATAGAAAGACTGCTTTGCACTCAGCTACACCTCAACGCTACACTGCTCCTGATCAAGCTTCCAGTGAAGAGATTACAATCCCACAAATACCACCAAGACCAAGTCCTAGACCTGGAGGTCTATTGTCAATGCGCCGTGCTCATACAGGGTACTCGTACCAAGCACCAGCGGACGACTCATATCTGAGCTTAATGGCAAATGCGCGAAATGTTAGGAACAAGTTGTCCTTTCAAGCTAATGGCAATTTTGGCCCTCGCCCGATGCGTAGCCGTGATGGCGGTAGTCCGTTGAAGTCTAGTATGACTTCAGATGATCATTCTTCGTCCGCTCAGTCTGAAGTTGCCTGGTCAAATGAACCGCCAGTGCCTCCTCCACATAATCCTCAACTGCGACCCAAGTCCCCTACTGCGAGCATAGAAAGTTTTCAAACGGCGTCATCTCGCGTCCATACATCAAGTCCTTCGGAAAATTCTACGGATACTATCGTCGACTGGCACGTAGGACCAATACGGCAAGCCGTTCCTTCGCTAGAGGAGGACTCGCAGGAATTCACAAAGGACATAGTCCGTAAGAGCCCATATCGGCAGGGCCACGTCAGTCTCTCCATTACATCTGCCTCTCATAATACCCCCACTCCGGCTTCTACCGGCATGACAGACACAACCAGCCCAATAGTGCAATGGCCTGCCTTTTCTCCACAATATTCGGGTCTGGGTTTGCACGCATCCCAAACGTATCATCATAGTCCTACGAAGGCGAAACCGAAACAGAAAGTCCACGTCAGCGTGCCACCATCTTCCGATTCCTACAATTCTTCCGCCACAGCATCTTCTACACCTGGTGATCTTGTCGTGCAATGGCCCTCCTTGAAGAAGTCTCCCCGCATACCAATGCTCAACAAAGCTTTGTCGATGTCATATGAAGATACGAGTATCAAGTCTGTCCGCGAATCGGCTACTGGGTTTGTGCTACAAACGTACATTGGCGCTCCTTCACAGGCTGAAGCACCTAGTGCTAGGTCATTCAAGGAGGATGATGCCCTACAAGATAATCATAGCGGTACCTGGGGCAACACCCTCGAGGCAACGCTCAAAACCGCTCTTGGCTCTCTTCGTGTAGAGATGGCGCAGAGGTTCGATGAGCAGAGGATCTGGCTAGAGAAGCTGTTCGAGGCCGATGGTGATGAAAAGATGGCGCTGAAGGAGGAAAATCGTCGGCTGCACGCAGAGGTTACCAAGTTGAAGACGGATCGTGTCAATCATAGTAGAAATGGTTAAAGGGACAGACGTTTCATGCATATTTCTATGAACTACAGGTGAGGATGTCCGTATGATGACGAGGGTCGGTTACTAGGCAGAGAGACATCAATTGGCTTATCATTTCTGGGTATGTTTGCTATACAGATAGATTAGTTCGCACTCCCGCTTTCAAGGATCATGATTCCTGCGTCTTGTCTACACCTATACGGCCTTGCTGACTTACCTATGTGGAGGGATGTCTCGATGGCTGATAAGATGAGACCCATTGCGTATGCTGAGAAAAGCCATAGGCAGCGATCCTGATGAGCGAGGAGGGGCGACTATCCTTTCGAGTCAGGTTTTCTGCCACTTGTAGAGGTGAGATGTCAATCATCCCGTAATGCTAACAGTCTACGGAACTACGACACAGAGGACATCTCCAGGTAGCGTGTCGATATGTTCGGTTCTCGTAGCGAAATGAGTTACAAGTATCTTTCCAATTAATTGATTGCATCCATCCAGCAAGCACCGTGTCCCTCAATGAGGAGTCCAACCTTTGGAGGCCCAACTTCAGTGAAGTACAGGTACATTCTGCACAGAGAGAGAATAGATGCTCGTTCCTTCCCCGTTCTTGCATGTGGGAGAAAGGACCATACACTAGCGCCGCGCTAGGTCGCATGGTTTGTTTACGTGAAGAAGAAAACTATTCGTAACCTCATCGAAAGTTATCAACCGGCTCTTGTCATGCAACGAATCAATCAAGACGATGAACCGAGCTGCTCTCCGCAAGCTAACGCCTATCCTAAAGAAGCTACGATCTGAACATGGACACACGGAGCACTTGACCATCTCAACACTTGAAGGTCTCGAGAATCTCAGCGAGGAAAACGACAGACTTTCGCGGCAGCTTGCCAACTGAGACGATAACGCAGCGATGCTAGTCAATGAGATAAACGCTCAACACATGGCATCCACCGAAACCCAAAGAGAAACTGATGGCCCCATGCAAGTCAAGAACGAGCTTCGAGCTGAGCTTCAGGTGTCTAAAATTTTCAACGCTCAGCTAGGGCTTCAGTGTTCGAAAGCACATGGCTTGGTGATGAAGCTCAACATGCAGCTAGATGCCGCCGAGAATGAGATCAATCGGTTGGATTTTGAGGTTCAAAGGGCCCGACATGAGGTCAACGGCTTGAAGATACTAGTCAAGAAGCTCTACGAAACCCCAGTGGATGGTGAGAACCCAACAGCAGTGGCTTCCAAGCACAACTGACAGGAACTTCCAGCCTCGCTCGATTACTCCACGCTTTGGCCTAAGTTTGGCGCTACTCTCATCAACGGAGACGCACTTCCTACACCGCCGCTGTCCACTCAAGGTATACCAGAACAGCCACTAACACCGAAGGCCAGTCATGTAATCCACATGCGCTCCCCTGAACCCGAAACCGCGCGTCCATCAGCCTCAATTGCGAGGAACGGAACCGTATTATATGATCCTTTGGGGATTCAACACAAGGCCGCGATTGGACAAATAATCCATCACCAAAACGCAGCAAAGTCGAAGCCCAAAGCAAGAGGCATAATTCGAGGGGGACCACACGTTGATGAGTCATTTGCTCGGATTAAGAACAACCTGGCTTGTAAGTCTACATGTTAGGCTATAGTTTTCACGTTGTTCATATACGCGTAGTGATGGACAAGACCAACGGCAGCGACTTACTTCGCGACTTTTCGTGGCCTCAAGCAACGCTGATCCAGGATGTCACGAAAAGACTCAACCCAGAGTGCGTACCTATTCCCCTCCACTACCAAGAGCAGAGTGCTTTCTAATACGAACCCTTTCAGTCAAGACTCTGTCCGAATTATGGGCCCGTCCGAAGGAAGTGTCAGTCCATCTTCCGGGCGAGCGACCAACGTTCCTCCCTCAAGAGTAGAATCGAAAATCGCAAACGGCTTAGAGGAGACACTCGCAACGCTCAACGACAGATCTCGACCAACACCAGCTAAGCCCGAAATGATGACTTTACAGGGACCCAAACCAATCCATGCTACCATCTCTACCATTGTCAAGCCCAATATACCGGTTGACAGCTTCATCAATTCCCCTGGATCTCTCAAACCCCCATTGAGAACAGCAACCGCGACTTCGAAAGTCACAGACAATGTTATTGTTACTAGAAACGCAAAACCGATCCCGCCTCATCTCCGGGGTCTACCACCAAAGGCTGCTCCTCCAAGATTTGGACCAGCCGTTACCTCTACCACACAATTCAAGCCGGTGACGGTGATCGCACCTTTTAAGGATACGGGCATCACTAATGCCGAGGCTCAAAACATGAAGACCTGGCTCGATACGCTTGAAAAGAAAGCGATAGGTCTATCAGTCTCTGACGGGCGGTCAAATTTGGGGTCTGCTTCCGGTGACTGGCTGATTGATCTAAATGGTGAAGATACAGGAAGGCCGTCACTTGTACAATCACTGCCTGGTTCTGCCCTCGGGGCAAACGTCCCTACAAAAGTGCAAAAATCTCGAGTTGCCTTAGAGAATGAGGGATACAACGTAGATATTTCTGCCGATCCCTATCTGAAGTATCTGAGGCCCGTAACAGCTCCGAAAGAACACCCCGCCACGATCAGTAAGGAGCAGAATAAAGCCTACATATCCAATAACTTGCAGGCTGCCCCCATGGCCGAAGCAGATACCACTGTAAGATATGAAGACGACTTCAGTATATCCGAGGAGGTAGCTCAGCGCCTTACCAGCTTCAAAACTCAGCTACCTACCACGAGAGACGAAAGCAATATCGCCACCCGATTTCTGACCGCGTACAAGTCAAAGCTGCTCGAAGTCAAGAGCAAATACGGAGATCCCGTCAAGAGCGAGAGGGGTTTCGAAAGTAAAGGGCCGCCTGTTAAGCACCACCACCATGAAATCGACTCGGTAAGTCTGTACATCTAGCCTCGGGCCGACAGCAGTACTGACGCCAATACAGGATTTTGTCGCTCCGCGCATTGTGGGTACGCATACATTGGGCGATTTGCTTGATTCGAGCACGAAGCTCATGGTGATGAGCGGAACGCCTCATAGCCATGGTCGCGATTTGGAGGTTAAGTTGGAATGGAAGGCTGTGATTAAGAATGGAAGGACGGTGTTTGTACTTTGAGAATTTTATTAGAGGAAGGGTTTTGCGGATTGGTGGTATATAGATGGTGTGGCTTGCGGTCTGTAATTTGTAGTCTTAGCGAACATTCAATAATCAAGGGAAATACTACGATTAGAGCCCCTTTGCCTACAAAAACATCCCCACCTACCTTGCGGGCAAGCTTGTGGCTCGCGGTGTTGAATCTGTAACTGTAAGCCGCCAGTCACGCCTTTTGATGATGAGGCTAGGGACTTGAGGATCTTAAAAACCTCATGGGCCTGTCGGCGTAGAAGACATGGGGGCAATGATGGGCTCCGCGCCTGAGCCGTTGTGCCACCAGTTTTGCCCGCGGGGTAGGGGGGATGTGTTTGGAGGCAAAGGGGCTGGAACGGTAGTAGTTCCCTTTACTGGAAAGAATGGATCTGATCCTACGTGTTAACGAATTAGTCTTGAAAGTCAGGGGTAGTTACAGGAATAAAGTAGAAGACAGCGCTGAAACCAAATCTGCTCGTTCATCGGGCAGGCGCAAGGAATAGATTGCAGTTTGTGATCCTATGACTCCTAGAGTGTGCACTGCTTCGGCCGTACAATATAATTCATTGATCCAGGACGCAGCTAGGGTATGTGATGGCACAGTCGATACCTAGTACCCATGCACATACAGCGAAAATCCACCCTTCTCATACAACAAAAGCACCTACATTCTCTACACGCCCCCCCGCCCGGCTCCACCCTCCCCAAGATCCCCAACCACACCCTCACACCTCCCACACAGCGCCTTGCACTCCTCCACCCCATCATCGACGACAGGAGCCGCATAACGCCAACACCGCGCACATTTCTTCAACGGCGGCGCGTACACCCACACTCTTACATCCTCCCCACATAGACTCACAGATTTCTCATAGGCCCATTCGGCCGTCTGCAGTTCCGAGAGCGAGCTTTTGTTGTTGATGATGTTTATGCCGGAGACGTTGAAGAGGGATTCTAGGTCATGGGTGTTGTAGCGGGTTAAGAGGTGGAGGGGATGGGGGGATGCGGACATGGATTCGAAGGCGATGTTGGATTGGAGGGAGTCTCCCATTGCTTTTTCGGAGCGGGCGTGCTCTTGGATGGTTTTGATAGCGGCGAGGGCGGTCATTAGATGTGGGATGTCCGTTTTTACGTTTTCGTCGATCGTATTCTCCCAGAGGGACGGTACTTTGGAGCGGTGTGCAGGTGGTTTCTGGCCTTCGTAGTCTTTGATCTGCGGCGGTGTGTAATCCCATACTTCTTCGATGAGTAGAGGCGTGATGGGGAGCAGTATCTGCTGCAGATGATTGAAGATTTGGTAGAGTGTGGCTTGGACTTGGAGGCGTTGTTCGGTGGTGCCGCAGTAGGCGGCGTCCTTGATCCATTCGAAGTAGCCGGAGGAGAGGTCTCGGATGATGTATTTGTTGATTTTGGTCACAGCTTTACTGATCTCGAAGGAGGCGTAGTCATCTTGGACCTTTGCGTTGACAGTCGTGAGTCGCGACAAGGTAATCTGGTGGACAAGTCCCAAGGCGTGGGAATCGGTCTTGTCTGGATCGTTGGTGAATATATAGGAGGTGGGGTGGAAGTCATCGAGGATTCCTAATATGAGCTTGAACGTCACTCGATACTTTGAGAGACTGACATGGACTGCCTGCAACGTTTGCTGACTGACTTTGATATCCGAGGTGTAATCACAGCTGGCAGCCCATAACCGAAGAGCATCTGGACCCATCGCATCTTGAACTTTGGTCGTTTTCCTGTTCATCTTCGTCTTGGCAATAGGCAGAAGGGTTCCCTCCATGATCTCATCTGGTGAAACAACGTTTCCCACAGACTTGCTCATCTTGCGACCGTCTTGGTCTAGGGTGAAGCCATGGGTGATCAAAGTCTTGAATGGAGCACTGGGCGGGCCAACGTTGTCAGAAAGATTACTCTGGTGGGCCACATGCGTCAGCAGGCTTGATTGGAACCACCCTCGATGCTGGTCTGTGCCTTCGATGTAGCAATCGGCGACATGGCTGTCTTTCTCTGATGGTCGCTCGGTCTGCGTCCAACTTGTTCCACTGTCAAACCAGACATCCATGGTATCTTTGCCTCTGCGATACGACGTCTGGCCATCGCCGTTCCTAAGATTAGGCGGTGTCCACACAGGATCTAGTTCGCCATCGGTCCACCAGGCATCGATGCCGCGTTCCCTCACAGTTGAGATGATGTGGGAAACGCTTGCATCAGATAAGAGGGCCTCATTGGTTTCTACGTCGTAGAGTGCCGGAATGGGAACACCCCATGCTCTCTGCCTCGATATGCACCATTCACTGCGATTCTTGACAAAGGCTCGAAGCCTGGATATACTAGTCGTGGGGATGAACCGAACAGACTCTAATGCTTCTAAGGCATCTTTTCGGATATCACCAACATTGGCAAACCACTGCTCTGTAGCCCTCACGATTACGGGCTTCTTGGAACGCCAGTCGTAGGGGTAATTATGTGTGTACTCATGCTGCCCTAGAAGCTGGCCACGTTCAGACAACAACCCTAGCACTGCTTTGTTCCCTGTGCCTAATACCTCTTTCCCTAAGAGGATTTCCGGTTCGTCTGGGTGGGCAAGGGCAGTAAAACGACCGTCATCATCTAGTGGAGCGAAGGCCTGGATTCCGTGTTTCAGACAGAGCACGTAATCATCCATTCCATGACCTGGAGCGAGATGGACCAAACCAGAGCCAGACGTCTCGGATACAAAGTCTGCATGAAGGATCGGCCGAGGAGGCGACCCGCTGCCAAAGATGGGGTCAGTATATGATGCACCAACAAGGTATTCCCCCTGAGTTGAGCCAAGAGGTCTCAGAATCTCATTCAGATGGTGTTCCAATTCTGAAATCCTTGAATTGGCGACCAGAAGCCGTCCGTGAGAAGCAGAGTTTACGGCTGTATACTCAATATCCGAATGCATGCCAATAGCTCTATTCGCTGGCAGAGTCCAGGGAGTCGTCGTCCAGACCACGACACTGATGGCGTGATTGTCGATCCCGAGCTGCTGCCGGGCTTCCTCAGGGATCGTTCCTAGAGGATACTTGACAAACACCGCTGTAGAGACATGGTCATCTTGATATTCAAGCTCCGCCTCAGCCAAAGCCGTTGTTGAAGAAGGAGACCAATAAACGGGCTTGAACCTGCGGTAGATCAGACCCTTTGAAGCCATATCTTGAAAAACACCCAATTGCTTGATCTCGAAATCCGTGTCCATCGTTGTCCACGCGTTGTCCCAATCTGCCATGATGCCCCATTTTCTGAACGCTGTTCTCTGATTCTGCACAGTCTTCACGGCCAAGCTCTTTGCTGCCGCTCTAATTCCCACCGCATCGCTTGTTGCCCGTTGCCCCACATACTGCTGGAGAGCTTTGAGCTCAATCGGTAGTCCATGGCAATCCCATCCAGGGCGCCAGTCCACGACATGATCCGACAATCGCGAGCGACATATTATATCCTTCAATATCTTGTTGAGCGCATGCCCGATATGTAGCTCGCCATTTGCATATGGCGGTCCATCATGGAGCGTGAAGTTTCGGGGGAGGTGTCTGGCTCGCTGCCAGGCATAAAGGTCGTCGGTACATCTCTTTATATATTTCGGGCGATCTTTGGCCTGCGCACGGGCCGGGAATATGGATTTGGGAAGATGTAGAGTCTTCTTCCATGAAGGTTTAGATACAATCATGGATCATGGCGTGTCTGCGTTTGAGACTTGGATGTTGTGGGCGGGCTTAGTCACCTCGACAGTGTAAACAATGTTGGCTCCATTCACATCTTTACATGTTCAATACGATGGATTGAGATCCTACTGCTAGCCTTACCCTTACAGCACCCTGTGCAAGCTATCTGATGTATGGGCTATCGCCAAGATCGTCAAGGACAAAGGGGTATCTTTCTCATATGTACGCCATCTTGAACACCGTTCCGCATGCACCTTCATACACAACCATAAATTCAGACGTTCCGTCAAGGCCTCTGCTCAATACACCGTCAGGCAGCTCACAACGTCATTGTTCAGCACTTCAAACAACAAACCTGGGAATCCATAGAGTTTGGTGTTGCCGAATCCAGGACTACTACTGGTTTTGGGGCCAGTCATTCCTTCCTTTTGTGAGTTGGTGGCATTTTCTTCCCAAGTACCAAGGATTTCACAGCTACTTCCCGGGCTATCTCCCCAGTCGCGGTTGAGCACCATAGCTTTCTGAGCGGAATCTTTGCTTGAGCCATTAGCAAACCCGTCGCTCCAAATGCTCTGTAGCGTGTAGGACATGGTTGTGAAGGGAGTCTCCGAGTCCAAAGCTACATCTTGCCCATGATTCTGCATGTCGATGACCCAGCGACTTCGCCGATACCTATTGAACGGGTACGATCCAGGAACATTCGCATGTAGAAGTATCTTGGTAGCCACCAGCTGAGTTGTGCTTTCCCTATCCATCTGCCTATCGATGATAGCTTCTGCGGGAGAAATGTCCGAAGACAGGCATGTTGGGTATGAGATAAAGACGTCAAATCCATGATGAAAATAGTTGTAAAAGCACTCTGCAGACAGACTAGTACTGGTGTGGTTGTTCGGCTGGGATTCGTCATCAACGTCTGAGTCATCCGTAATGGTGTGGTTAGAAGACTGGTCAGTATCAGTCCCTTCTTCTTGATTAGCCAAGAAATCATTGGAGAAGGTCCTTTTGGTCCTCCGCTGCCTATGGTGGTTCCTGTGTATCGACAGCCGACGATCGAATTTTCGATGAATTGCGTCTGGTGGGCCCAGCTCGGCAACGAGATCTTGCGGCGTTGTCTCACTGAGAACGATTTGAAAGATCGGGCTGTTTCGTCGCTCTAGGTCCACTTTACCGTCACCACGGATCTTGATGAGCTCTACCTCGTCCGGCCGCAGTTCCTTGCCGCGGCTGGAAAGAGCCAGAGACCTCGCACTAACACATGGTCTAAACATGAGGTCTTGACGCGCCTCTGGCCATGATTGGCCATCAAATATTGCCATGGTAGTAGCAGCTGCAGCATGCGAAGACAATAGGGAAACGAAGTCGACATCAGATTTCCATGCGGAGCCCTGCAGCGGAAATGTAAAAGCCACACCTGGATACGACAATACGTAAAGCCCAGATTCCGCAGTTGATCTTGATGATGGCGGATTGTACTCCCCAGGAAACGTGGGCCCAAAAAGTTTGTTGTAGACGTGACGGAATATTGGACCGTAGGGACCGGACGACAAATATTCCGACGGCTTCTCGGGAAGTTTGACAATATCCGTGTCTTTATAGCTCAGGAGCGTCTTTGTGAAGTCGAGGACCTCTACAAGCCTTAACCTTTGGTCTGGCCCATCAAAGCGTAGTCGAAACCCATTAGCAGGTAGGGTTACCGTGACAGGGTTCACGAGAGGGTGAGAGGGCGAGAACGATAGGTCTATGATCGGATAAGTCTTGTTCTGTGCTTTCAACCTGGTCAAAACATCGTGCAGCGAAGCTCCTAGATCTGTCCCCCATCAGTAGGAGCAGAGCTTGCGACGGGTTTTGCATACTGAGAAACCCGAGCCCACGGCCAGGATGGACTTGCATGGCTGGGCGCGTGTGCATGTCTACCATCAAGGTTGGAGGAATCTTTCAAACCTAAACATGCCAACAGGAAGACGTAGAAGAGCCATCTCTAACAGACACTGTTGTTGGCCTGGAGGGGCCATCTGATATGCTCTCGCATGTGCTCCGCCGACCCCACGCCAAAATCGGTGCATCGGCCTTCGCTCGGGCCGTGTCACTCATTCTAGGTCTTTTCTAGGATAGTTCGATCTACAAGCTTGGCGCGCTAGAGTACCTTTGGCGAAGCCTTTGTTTACTTGGATAAACATTATCATTATCAAATACAGACCAGCAACTCTTTCGTCGCACGAACATTGCAAGTATAAAAGATCTATTAACTTAGCTGACTATTTCAATGGCTGGCCTACCGCGCCCCGCGGCTGGCTTACCTGGCAAGAAGCATTCAATGCGACCGCCTATCGTCCGACCCTCTATTGCCAGAACCCAGTCCAGCGCTTCTTCACTACAGCCACGGACACAATCAGGGGCTGCTTCTCCAGCAGATAGCATCCTGTCAATGTCCACCAGCACCTCACAGTCCAGAAGTCCTCAGCGACAGAATGGGGGGACAAAGCGCAAAGACCGAGAATTTGACGCTGAAGGAGGGGAGGAGACAAACATACATGTAGTGGTTCGATGCAGAGGACGCAATGATCGCGAGTTGCGAGAAAACAGCGGAGTGGTAGTCTCCACAGACGGTGTGCGAGGCAAAAACGTGGAGCTGTCGATGGGCGCCAGTGCTTTAAGCAACAAGACATTTCACTTCGATAAAGTCTTCTCTCCTGCTGCGGATCAGTCAATGATCTACGATGATGTTGTGACACCATTACTCGACGAGGTAAGGCTGTCAGGGTATATTTACGTATCTTGTTCTGACAGTGGGATAGATGCTCCAAGGTTACAACTGTACGATATTCGCCTACGGACAGACGGGTACCGGCAAAACTTACACAATGTCTGGCGATATGTCAGATACGCTCGGCCTTCTCTCAGACTCAGCTGGTATCATACCCCGAGTGCTACACTCTCTCTTTGGTAAACTCGAAGCTGATGAGGCCGAATCTTCGGTCAAATGCTCTTTCATTGAGCTGTATAATGAAGAGCTTCGGGATCTGCTGTCTTCAGATGACACCACTAAGCTGAAGATCTACGAGGACGGGCAAAAGAAAGGGCATAGCGCCACACTGGTACATGGTATGGAGGAATCACATATCAAATCTGCAGGAGATGGCGTAAAGCTCTTGCAAACCGGTAGCCATAAACGACAGGTAGCCGCAACCAAGTGCAACGACCTTAGCTCCCGAAGTCATACCGTTTTTACAGTCACAGCATACATCAAACGGACGACCGACACGGGCGAGGATTTCATCAGCGCTGGAAAGCTCAACTTGGTAGATCTGGCTGGCAGCGAAAACATTCAGCGGAGCGGTGCGGAAAACAAGCGTGCAGCTGAGGCAGGATTGATCAACAAAAGTTTGCTAACGCTAGGGAGGGTCATCAACGCGCTGGTAGAGAGAGGTTCCCATATTCCATATCGGTTAGTTAGAATCTGCATACATTCTCTGGTGGCCGAAGAGCTAATGCACTATCAGGGAATCCAAACTCACTCGACTCTTGCAAGATTCTCTTGGTGGCCGGACCAAAACCTGTATTATTGCCACAGTATCGCCTGCAAAAAGCAATCTCGAAGAAACAATCTCAACCTTAGACTACGCATTCCGTGCAAAGAATATTCGGAACAAGCCCCAAGTAAACCAAACAATCTCGAAAAAGACTCTTCTTCGGGAGTTCACCACCGAGATCGAAAAGCTGAAGGGCGAGCTCGTAGCGGCGAGGCAGCGGAATGGTGTCTACCTGACCACTGAAGCCTACGAAGGAATAGTGGGAGAGAGCGAGTCTCGCAGGATACTGAGCGAAGAGCAACAGGCAAGGATTGAGACCATGGAGACAAATCTAAGGAACAAAGTCCATGAACTGTTTTCCTTGACTTGCATTTTCAACACCCTAAAGAAGGATAATGATGTTACAAGGCAAGAATTGGACGAAACCAAGGACGTTTTGGAGAAGACTGATATTGTTCTGGCAAATACAAGACAGAATCTTGCGGAGGAGACCATCTTGAGGAGGGCGCACCAGGCAACTGAGGACCAGCTGAGTAACGTTGGCGGAGAACTCATTTCAACACTTGAACGGACGGTGAGCGATGTTGGAGGACTGCATTCCAAGATTAAGAGGAAATCTGATGTTCAAACTATAAATCGAGGAGCATGGCAGGCTTCACAGAATGAAGTCGCTGATGCCACACAGCTTGTGGAGCTGAATCTAGAGAAATTCAGGTCTCAACAAGAGCAGCTTGTGATCAAACTATCAAGCCGAATGCAGAATTTTGTTCAAGAAGAGTTACAGAAGCTAGGAGCGACGCAAGACTTACTGCGAGAGAAAGTTGCCTCATTCGAATCTTCCGAAAGAGAGGTCAACCAGCAAACCACAGGCGCTAAAGAGGACATGAACATCGTCCTTGAGGAGATCAAATACCTCAGGGAAGATGTAAAGCAAAAAGTTGGTGAGGGACTCAATGGACTCTCGGCTGCTGCTGGCCGCATTTCTGCTGAGGTCATCAATGAGCTGGGAGCTTTCCATACTCAGGTAAGCAACAGTGTCCTTCCGTTTGTAGGCCGACTTCTAATGTATCGGACCAGCTTCACACTTCTTACTCCTCTCTGGGCAAAGACTTCAGAAATATTTTCGAGGAGCTTGTCAAGCACGTAAATTCGCAGAAGTCGGAAGCGGACGATCTGAGACAGAAAGCCTCTGCTGCAGCGCAAGCTGCCATTCAAGCAAATGACGAACTATCTGCTCGACTAGACACCTGCTTGAAGGAGGAGCATGAGCAAGCAGCTCACGATCGTAGGACTTTACTCTCGCAGATAACGGATCTAGTCACCAGGTCGGGCGAAGTACAGGATTCCAGATGGCAGTCGAAGATCGATTCCGTTCGTAATGACATCTCCGCGTCAAGATCAGCCTTGGACTCGGCAGACAAGCATTACAGTAATGGCATGGACGTTTGGTCGCAGAAGGAGATCCTGCTCGTTGAGGAGGTCCTCAAGTCCAGAGATACGCTGAAAGGCAAAATGAAGGACGACTGGAAGGCCATCAACGAACAAAACACCTCGATCCAGGCCACCACGAAGTCTGTGCACGATGAGACCATCCGTATAGTCGACGCCCAGATGAAAGACATGGCCACCCAAATGCAAGCACTCGACGACTTCGTCACCCGAGCACGGTCCCAGAACGAACGCCATCACAGCACGCACGTCGAGTCCCTCGGTGGTCTGGCATCTACGATGAGACAATCATACACCAGCATCGGCGACCACTTCGTCTCCACGTACGACCGAGTCCGCGATATCGGAAACGACGTCTCGACCCAAAGTACCGCTCTCTCAGCCACTCTCCCCCCACTGACGTCGACCATCCAGCAACCACTGTCAGACCTCCGCGCCAACATCACAAACGCACCTCTGATGGAATACACCCCCACCGGCGAAACGCCCCGGAAGACACAATACCAATACCCCACCACCCTCCCACGCACCCAACCCCACTCCGCCCTCCTCGGAAAACAACAACCACCATCATCCCCTAACCGCTCCCCCTTCAAAGCCATCATATACACCGACGCCCCACCACCCAGCGATCAAACCCATCAACCCTCAACCTCCCCCTCCAAAGAAACAAACCCAGGAGCCAGTCTCCGCGAGGTAAGTCTCAACGTCAACGCAGCCCTCGTCCGGAGCAACAGCGACACCATCACCAGCACCACTGGCATTGATAGAAAAACCGATCCCGAAACTGCAGGCATGGGTCCTCCGCCATTAAAGAGGCAGGCGACGGATAGCAAGCTGCCGCAGAAATTTGGAGGTGGGAAGGGTGCGTTTGTGAGGTTGGAAGGGAGGGAGAATGTGGGGGTTGGGAGGAGGTTGAGGAGTAGTCCTACTGGATGATTGGTGATTTGAGGGGCAGGGCGGGGATTTTGATGGTATTGGGTGTTGGGTGATGCTGTGTATGTAGGCTAGTGTGAGGGGCTTGGGGATCATGGTTTTCTGTGCTCGTGGCCTTCCTTCAGCGAGGTTTTTTTGGTTTTTTTTTGATTGCGAGATCACTCATGTAAAGCGGTCCATTCGTAAAGGACGGTTTATCTAATCCAATCACTCATACAATTCCAGCTCCAAGTCCAGACATCCGGGTATAATACTCCAAGCAATGCCCTCCCTCAATACCATGCGCCATTCCTCATCCCCTACCTATCGCGCACTCCGAAGAAAAGCCTTTTGATACTCTTCTCCTCCCCCACCGCTTCGCCTTTCCGCTTCCCCCTCGGCCTACCTCTACCTCTCACAACAGCAACATCGCCCCTACCCCTCACATTCCCAATCCCGTACCCATTCTCATTCTCCTTCTCCTTCACCACCCCCTCCACCAGCAAAGAAGAAGACTCGGGCTCCGTATCGGTCACCGCCTCCCTAATCGTCTGTTTAGACAGGCAAAAGTCAATATGGTCATTGAAGTCCTTATCGCTAGCGGATTGCGGTCGCGTACAGATGGGACATGTCCAGAGCTGTCGTTTCGGTACGTCTTTCGCGAGTGGCACGTAGCCTGTAGCGGGCTTTTGAAAACCTACCGAAGGACCTAGCTCTCGAGCCGTAGAGATGGGTTTCTTGGGGGTCGGGTTGGGGAGGATTTCTCGGCCGTGTTTGTGCCTGCGGTTGGCTTCGTCGAGCTGCTGTTCTTGGGTTAGAGGATCGAGAGGGTTTTCGTTGGTAGATGGGGGTTGTTCTTGGCTTAGTCGTTCGAGTTCGTCCATTTCGTCTTCACGTTCCTGGCGCGCAGCTTCTTCGAATTCTTCTTCCGGCCACACTTCCCACTCGCCGTCGTTATTGACGCTTGTAGATAGTTTCTCTTCATCCGTGGAGGTCGGATGTCGTAGGCCGAAGAAGTCGATGCCGTTTCTCTTGGTGCTGACTAGGTGGGTGCATCGGAGACCCATGAGACGGAGAGTCATGCATGGTATCTCCTTCTCCAGCTTCGCCATCATTGGAAGCGAGTATGTGTACAGATCATCTGCTGTACTGACGGCCTTGGGCGGAATAGTCTGCCTCGTCAGGACCTCGTACGTATGTAGCTTCGCCTTCAAAACCAAAGTCCGTCCTTTGAAGTGTGTGCGGGCGAGATCTTTCTCCAACTCTTCAGCGATCCAGCGTAGTTTCTCTCGCAGCTCCGTCTTGTCGCTCATATCGCGGAATGTACTTTCAGTCCCCACACTTTTCCTTTCGTACTCTTCTGCTGGCTGAACCTTCGTTCGTCCAAGACCAAGATGGCATTGCATTAGGAATTGGAATCCCTTTTCCCCGAAAAGTTTCGAAAGGTAAGCGCGGTGAGAATAGATGTCACCGCAGGTCTTTACGCCAATAGCATCGAGCTCTCGTTCAAACACCCGACCTATACCGTTTACCTTGCGAGTAGGTAAATCACGCATGAAGGCTAGGATTGTAGCCCTGTCATTGGCGACCCTGAATTGCCCATTTGGCTTATTTCTATTTGACGCGATCTTCGCTATTTTGGCATTTGCGGCGATGCCGGCAGAGATGGTAATGTGTGTTTTCTCCGCGACCTCATCACGAAGTTGTGTGACAACGTCCTCGGGATCCATGTGCCTCTCTTCACAATATTCCGTGATGTTCAGATAAGCTTCATCTATACTGGCGCTCTCGAAACGTGGGTCGTAGTCCGCTATGATCTCCCTAACTTCCTGCGCCTTTGCCGTGTATTTTTCGAAATTGAGTGGAAGACAGATCAAGTTCGGACATAGCTTCATGGCTACAAAGCCCGCCATACCACTTCGACAGCCGAATTTCCTGGCATGATAATTGCATGTTGTGAGCACTCCCTTCCCAACAGCCATGGGTACATGCTTGAGTTCTGGCCGGTCTAGCTCCTCCACTGCAGCGTAGAAGGCATCACAGTCAATGTGAACGACGGTCTGAGAAAGATCCCTCGACAGCTCAAGCTCGGCAATATATTCATCGGCACGCCGAAGGTCGGAAGCTAGGTCAACGCGCTCGAGTTGTCTCTTTCTCACAAGTATCTTTTCGATTTTCTGTGTGAGATTCTTGTCTTTGTATTCCTCATTGTTGAAGTATTTAGATCCTCTAGAAGCATTGTAAATGACTTCGGCAACCTAGTCTAGCATTAGTCGAGGTGAAGTAAGAGGCATGTGGATTGAGACATTGCAATTACACCTTTTGCTGGTCGACAGAGTCTTGCCCAGCCTTCGTTAGGGAGGGACCCAGAAGGTGATATTTGAGAGTATCATGTTCATTAACCTCCGACCCAGGGACAGCCTCGACTGAAGCGTCTTGAGCATTCAATTGTATTGCTGGTCCATCCGTGGTCATCTCTCTGGACGGAGCCCTAATTCTATTGTTGAATCCACCGGGTGTGCCCACGCGTCCATGCGCTCTCCGGTCGATATAGATGCCCCTGATGCATCCAAGATAGGTACAACAGGCTAGTACACGTATGTTTTGTACCGTACACCTCGTGGTACGCGTAAAAATACCCAATGCCAAGGGGTTGGGATCGATATGTGTGGTGGGGAAATCTAGAGTGCGTCATGGACCGTCCTGGTGGCAGCCACTAGAATAGAACTAGAACTAGAACACTAGGAAGCCGCTCCTCAAGTTCAAGAGCGCGCCGACAGTCACCACCACTTCATGATCTAACCAACATGAGTTGACAAAACGAATCATGACACTGCGCGCTCTTCGAGAACGACACGGTCAGCCCATCGTAGACCTAGCCGACAATTACTATGCAACATGACACCGTTACCATGAACTCCGAGAAACCACACGGCATTCCCAAGAGGCGGCCCCTCTCAAGTATCGGTACACAATCGCCTAAGCTCGGAGGGAAAAGCATTTCGTTGCCAAAGGTAGCAGGACCGCAGTCTGTTCACAATTCGCCTGTCCTACGCATGGGAAGCAAGGTTGAGGGATATGCAACCCAGGATGCCTATCGAGACGATAGTGTCGCAACGCCTGTCAAGGCTTTCTTGAATTCGAACATTACTCCCCGATCTGGATCAAGAAAGGCGAGGGTCGAGACCGCGTCGCCGAACATAAATTGGACTCCTAATGGTACCCCTACAACATCGAGACCGACCTCCTCACATAATCGTCACGATACAACGGTGGATGATGCGCGGACTACAAGTGGGCTGGGTCTACGGATCTCGAATGCTGGACGGAAGTCGAGGTCAGGCAGTATGATAAGTGATGGTCCAGGTACATCTTCATCATCCAGGTCAATGTTAGTAAACCGGCACGATTCATTCATGGGGCCGACTAGCCCAGAGAGCGCTCCAAAATTCTTTCGCGCCGACGACGTTAAGCCTACTGTGACACCAATGCCAGTCTCCGAGGCCTCCCACCTACAGAGCCGGCTGCCCACCTATGCGCCGGCTAAAGAAGACGTAGCATCATCAGGCAGGATGTCGTCTATGAGCAACGATTCAGCTCGCGACGAGCAAAGGGGGAGTTCTTCTACTGCCAGTGGACCCCATGAAACCACATCCTCCCAACCGAGGGTTGCCAGTGGAAACAACTCGAACAGACCACCGCTTCAGACGATATATAGCGAGTACGATGTTAGCAGCCCGCCACAAGTTCCTTCGCCACTGAAGGAAGAGATTCTACCTCGGAAGACTTCCACCAGTAAAGCCTCGCCAAGGCGTCACACTCGCTTGGTTTCGAACGGTGGAAGTGAGCTCAAATCGCCCGAAGCAATCATTGTTGGAAACGGAGACCTTTCTCGCAGATCTAGCCTCAATGCTGCCAAAATTACCCGCTACAATACCCACACGAGATCTTCAAGTGTTCACTCACCCGGTCCCGGCCTCTCTCGGAGACCTAGTATTGCACTGTCAGACATATGTCCTATCGAGCGCGTGCGAACGACATCTCTAGTGGGAGCAAACGGTGCGCTCCCACATAGTGTCAATCCACCTAGCATGACCCAGGAACTTCCCGACTATCAGTCGCCTTCGCAGCCTCAGAGTCCTACGAAAACGACTGTAAATGGCCACAGTAAGATCGACCAAATGAATGAGCTTGCTGCAAAGGCCCGCCGAGAACGCAAGGTGCTTGACCTTGAAATCAGTAATTCATCTCTTCTCGCCATCAATCGTACCCTTGAGCGGGAGATGCGCACGCAGAACGCCGAACTCAGACGATACCGCCGCCTCAGCCGTTCTGGTCGCATATCCTTGGCCCCCGCTTCGCGGTCTACATCTGCCGCGATGTCTATACTGTCAAAGCCTAATGCCAGCATACGCTCGGATGACCTTGTTTCCTCAACTGATGAAGACGATGATGCTACCGATCTACCTTCCACCGTTTCTTTAACATTTGCAGCCTCTCGTCCGTCTTCGCCCACTGAACGAGCTGCTCGTACCCGCTTTCAGGACCCAACGTGCGTGAAAATTGATCTAAGTGCTCATCGCGCCCTTCTCCTTGAGTCTCAGAAGCTCAACCTGGCCATCAAACGCTGCCTCGGTCATACTGAATCGTTAATCTTGTCGGGCAGACGAGCGCTCGAATACAGAGCTATAGCTCCAGAGCCAGAGAACCTAGGCCCTCGTGTGCTGACCCCCGATGAGTCTCAAGGTGATGGCTTTAGCGGGGCCCAGGGATTACTGAGCCCAAGTCTGGACCAAACCGCCCCAAATCCTTGGGAACGAAGTTTAGGTAGCGCGGGAAGCCTGGATAGCGGCCTTGAAACTCCTGACTACTCAAAATGGGGTCATTCAACAGCTGGTCAGACGCCTTTCATGGAGAGCGCAGAAGCCATGGAGCCAGATTTGAGTGATGGCGCAGAATTGGAACATGTGACGAAGGCAGGTCAAGGTTCTGGTATAGAGACGGACTATGGAACTTCGGTCATACTGCAGGATGAAGTACGCAGGGCGAGTATGGTCGCTTCGATTGACGGCTTAGACGATGATTCAGAAACTGACGCAAAGTCCTATACTCATGAGCAGAGACCGATCCTTACCACCCAAGGAACCAACCCGGACTCTTATGCTGCAAGGGCAGAACGAAAGGAGGGTATGAAGCCCCCAGATCTCCAACCCGGCCAGGCAGGCTATCGAGGTAGTATGCAGAATTTGGGACATTACCTGCAGGCTTTTTCGATTTTCGGGACGTCGCAGCCGACATGAAGCTAGTGAGTGGGAATTGCAATGGAGGATATGGGACGAGGCGTTTTCAGAGGCTGAATTGACGCATTTGGCGGAGGTCGATTTGCTTGAAGATACCCCTTGATGTTATGAAACTTCGATACTCCACTTCATGCAGAAATGTGACAATAATAAACCATTTCTAGATCAAGCAGCATTAGACCATCCTGTATGTGATATACTTATCTTGGCTGGTGAACTGGCTTGAAGGTGCCAAGGTGCCAAGGTGCCAAGGTGCCAAGTCATATGAGTCGAAACCAGGCGGATCCCTAATTTGGCTTAGCTCCCGCACTTCCTAGAACTATTCTGCATTGTTCGTTCTCAACCCCGGACATCCCATTATTTTGCATATTCATTCTCCCCTCCTGCTTCGGACAACCTTTTCCATCTTCCTTACTCACACCTCAACACTCCCTCATGATCTATGGGAGCTGTGCTATGAGCAGCCTCTTGAGAAATCGAGAGGCCGGACGAGGCGATCACAATGTATGACTGCGCCCACATTCGAGGAATACTCCACCTAGGTATGCGCTTGACACCTTCTGACCGATACCGTACCCTCAGGGGATCCTTCCGAAATGCTTTTGTTGATATTCGGTACAGGTCCTTCATCTGGGCCTACATCAATAATGAGACCATCTCGATGAACTCCAGAACACGTTACACAAATTGCCTTAACCACTGAAATGGAGACTCCAATATGCGTTACAGACGCCAAAACACTCGTTGAAAATATTCACGACATAAAGCGCTGGATTTACAACGGTCAACTACGCCTTGTTGTGCCATCATGCAGTATGTGCAAACACCTTAACAGGAATGTGGCCTTGCTGAAGAATACCTAGCACCGGAACAGGTTGAACAAATCTATCAGAAAACCAAGGAGACCAAGTCGGCACCCAAAGAAACTCGGTCCAAGCAATTCGGCAAGCCGGCGAAGTTGGAATACCCTCCTTTCGACATCAACCCACTCCTAGCCAAGAATTTCCTGGCGAGGCTGAAGACTTGGAAAGACGAGGACGCTGCTTCTGAGCAACGAAAGTTTTTCCAAGAGAAGGAGAATCATGGCGCTGTGAGTCTCCAACAGACCAGCGAGCACTACACGCCATGGAAGGACCTAGAGATTGAAGAAGAGAAGCCACAGATTGTTGAGGTTCGTCCCACATCTTGGGCAGAGGCACTGCGGAGGAAACAAAACCTGGCGAATGGAATCGTAGAGAACCCACAAGCTCCAAAAGGTAATACCCCCCATCTTGTTCCCGGCCATTGCTAGAATTACCGCAGGTCCTGTAAAGCCGAAATTAGTCGCGAAAGCGGGCGGGAATGAAGCTTCACCATGGAAATTGAAGAGAGATGCGCCTAAACTATCGGCGAAGGATGTGCCAGCAACTTTACGGCCATTGATGAGCTGTGCTCTCTGGCGTCTGCATGAAAGTATCGACCGAAACGATTCGAATGAGCTATTCCTGCTAAGTGATGAGAGTGAAATACGAGCCACTGCTCAAAAGCTCAACATTACTGTTCGGTCAACCCACGAGCTCAGAGTTCTTGTAGCTGCGAAGGCGAAGAGGCCCGACTTGAGCTCATTTGGAGATCTCGAGCGTGAATTTGGTATTCATACCCGTGCAGATAAGGAACGCTCCCCCTCTAACCGGAGCAAAGGAGCGGGCATGCACCTCAAAACCGAAGATGATGATTTGACGAAGCGTGTGGAAAGAATGGAGACGTCGATATTGAGTGAGAAAGCTGCGAAGATCAATAACAGCCATACAGTCGATGAACGAAACGGTACAAAATTGGATCAAATCGTTAAAGGATTGTCGAGCGAGGGTAGGGAGACTGCGAAGAATGATGAGAAGCGGAATTCTACGGAAGAACCTCTTCGAGAGTCAACATTGTCTCTAGTTGAAGATAAGACTCCGGGCAAAATCACCCCGCGCATAGGTTCTCCGAACTCCGCCTACCATATTGCTCTCAGTCTGGACGGTGCCAACGACACCGCAACACGAAGCTTTCTGGGAATCAAAGGCGAGAAAACACTAGAAGCTACGCCAGGTGCTTCGTGCTCTTCGCTTTCAGACAAGGCTACCAAGCCGGTCGGGTCCCCTCCAAAAGACTTCGCTACAAGCACTGCAGCGCCGCCAGTCAGCAGTGCTACTGTGCCATTGCCAACACCCATAGTCCAACCAGAACACGAGTCGGAAGACAGCGACGAAGATGTCGTGGTATTTGTTCCACAGCCAAAGCGTTCCTCGCTTCAGAAAAAGCCTACTCAGCAGAGTTCAAGACCGTCGACGCCTGTCACGCAACCTCAGCAGCAAAAGCCCGTGACCCAAAGTCCGAAACTATCGCCTCCAACTACCCAAGATCAGGCAAAGCTTCCCGGTCGTGGCAAAACCCCCTTGGTCATCAGCCATAGTCATTCGAAGCCTATTGCAACTACTATGATTATCGATCCAGATTCATTCGGCCGTTCCTACGCCGTGAACCCAAATTCAAGTCCTCGCACCTTACAAAATTCTCGCTCACATCATCGACCACAGTCTAGCATCGAGAATGCCTTGTTCCCTCACGGCCCTCGTGGGCCTACGCGTCAGAGCTCGTTTCGTATAAGTCCGTCACGTCAGTCTCGCACCAACTCTGCCCGGACCTCTCCTGCTCCTCAGCCGCAATACGAGACAGTACGACCTCGAAGCAGTCACGCAGAGCGTACGAGCTCACAAAAACGATCTCAAGCATTGGAGACCAAAGCAACCGGGCCAGCCGGACGCGGGTCAAATCATGCCAATTCAGGAACACAGCTACCGGTACAGCGGAAAACTCTCAACGTTCGAATGGTAGAGTCGGAAGAGTTTGTTCCTAGGATAGCCTCGACGGAAGCCAGACTTGATCCTATTGGTACTCCTCAGGTCATTGGGGTTACCAAAAAGGTACAAGATCTCGTGACTAAAATCGCCGATCCCAAGATTCAGGTCAAGCCAAAAGCCCCCGAGCCACCGAGTGATCATCCAGACGACCTCGTCTCTCGAAGCCCTACGGATGCCCCCCAAGTCGAACGGGAAACACCTAAGCCAAGTGCCTTCGAGTCTAACGAATTCGTTCCCAGAAAGGTCATGCCAGCATCGCAATACAACCGACGAATGCCTGAGGCCGATACGATCGAGCCGAGAGCGTCCATGCCGGACGTACAATACGTTCTGAAGTCCGGGTCTACTCGAGCAGCAACTCGTGGCAGGGGCAGATTGTGGATTCCTTCTTGATCTGTGCTTATCATCGAAATCAAACAGCACAGCAAGACTCACACTTCTAGAGCCGGTCCTGGGATGCAAGCCTGTATGGATGGCGACTCTGCTACCGGGCAACATCAGGAAACACCCAGTCAAGCTGGCGTTGGAATTATGGAGGAAAGGGCAGTAGAGGAGTCTTCGCTGACAACATGGTGTGAAAATTGGAGTACCTACAGGACAACAGAGAAAGTCAAGGCGGAAGTGATATCAGGGGACGCTAAATTGTCATACATCAACCACTGCAGGCGTTTGCGTGTGCTTTATATTTCTCAGTATGCGTGGAAGATTCGTAGTACGATATAGAATGCAAGGTCTTGTTCCATATGTAATTGCGTGTACTATCCACGCGTATTCAAGTATCCCAAGTCCCTTTCCACAACCCAAACCATACACAGATGACACTCCGATATGGTATTTAGATATTGAGCTAAACTTAAAAGAGGCCAGCTTACTATTAAGCATCGATAATTAGTATATCCCGTCAAGTCCTTGGAACAAAAATAGATATGCGATTGGTTTCAATCTGCGCGGAGAGGTATGGAAGAGCTGGGTTGGAATTGTTGATCGTATGTGTGGGAAATTTAGATATCTAGGGTAATAGTGTGTTGTAGTAAGAAGTATGTAACCTTCATGTTAGTGTATTGAAGTGTTTGTAGAGCTTTGATTGGCGATGTATTTTCGGGAGGTATCTTGCATTAGGTAGGATACTGAAGTAGAGGTCTATGCAGCAAACTTGGAAAGGCGTGGGTTTATCGTGATGAGGCTTGTATGATCCGGATAAGTTCTATATGATATCGATACGATAGCGATCGAATGTGTATGCGATTTAATTTTGGTTTTCATTCTTGATGGATGGATGGTACTTCGTCTTGAAGTGACGGAATGGTAGAATTGGGATACATACATACATACATCCTCCTCTATGTAAGGGATAAGTGGAATATCGGGTGATGGAAAGGAAGCTATCTGCCGCTCTTGGTCTCTGACACGTATCAGATCATGGCTCGAGGCTCCTACTCAACTGGTGGGATCGATGGCGATGGGAAAACTATTTCCATACTACCCTCTCTGTTCAAGATGGTATTATGCTTCATGGTGACGATGTGGGATCTTCGAGATACGTTCATGCTGGTACGAAGTCTTTATGGCTTTCTTTGTTGTGGGACATGTATGATGGGGTATGATGTGGTATATATTGCGATTCTGGTATATCCTATGGTAGAGCTGGAAGGTGTATGCGTTGAGCAGTCATGGCCGTTGGAAGAGTTTTGTATTGATAATCTGAAAGAGATGAGCTTCTTATTCATTTTCTTACTGTGACGGCTTATAGGTATTTCGGAAGACCTGTCAGACTCTTCCCTCTTGAATAATTAATAAAGCGTCTCTGATTACCTTTAGGTGTCTGAAGACGGTGTAGAGTCACATGCGCACAGTATTTGGAAGGATTCGTATCTTGATATGTTTCATTGTGCTAAGTCGCAAGGGGTATCACTTTCAATGTTCATATAACGTAAATATACAGGCCATCAGCAAGGCCTAGGCGACGCAACCTCAAGTCTCTTTATGGATGAGTCGATCGCTCTCCTTGACTCGCTGTGCCCACTCCCTATCTTTAGTCAGTACCAGATGGGGATATGAGAAACGAAAGGCCACTTACGTCCAACTACCATCATACAACCTCCTATCGTCCGCCTTCCCATACCCAGCCTCGCCCAACGCCGCATCAATGACCGCCGCCGAAACACCAGTGCCGCAGCTGCTGATAATAGGCTTCTCGCGATCGACACCCTTTTCTTCGAAGATCCGCCTCAGCTCAGCGGCTGGTAGGAGCGTTGCCGTTTGAGGGTCTAGCAGCTCGGAATAAGGCACGCTGATGCTACCGGGTATGCGTCCGCTTGAGAGGCCAGGACGAGGCTCGGGAGCGGTACCTGCCCATCGGCCTCGCGGGCGGGCATCGAGGATCTGGATTCCTTCGGCGCCTTCTTTGCCGTGGTCTTTGGCTATAATTTTGACCTCGGCGAAGTTTACGATTCGTGATGGATCGACTGTTGGCTCGGGGTAGTGGCTATGCTCTTGGGCTTCGAGCTGGACTTCGCCGCTTTCGGTCGGATAGCCCTGATCGACCCATGTTCTGAAGTTGTTGAGGACGTGCACGGTTGGATGTCCGAAGACTCGAAACGTCCAGCCGACGCGAGGGGCGCTGAAGATCCCCAGCTCTTTCGAATCGTAAACGACCACCGCGTCATCTTTCCTGATCCCGATCCTCTGCATAGCCTGTGCGAAAGCCGCGGCTGTGGGCAGCATGTGTGGATATTTGGAGTCGTGGTCTTTTACATCGTCGAGGTCGAAGAAGCGTGATGAGGGGATGCGTTGCTGGGTGTAGACCTGCACGCCTGTACGGTTTTGGGGGTCGTTGGGGAGGAACCAGGAAGCGCAGATCGGGACGACGCGGGGTGCGGTTGAGATTTTGGTTGGGGAGGTTTTGGATAGGGCTTCGGATAGCTCTTTGGGGGTGACGATGTAGGATTTTAGGGAGACGGTGCGGATGTGAGACATTGGAGCGAGACGATGTGATCTGGAGGACCGAGGGTGTTTACGGAGAGAATTGGCGAGGAGTTTTATAGGAGAGGGTGCCGTGTTTGCTCGGAGTGCCATGATCAACTCACTACCACTGTGTTTCACTCATCTCATCGCTTTCAACGCCTACCAAGCGTCGATAGCAGATAGGGTAGAGTTTCACAACAGGTAAAATATTTAGATATACAAAGCGAGGGGTTCAAGAGGAGCAAAATTCGTCTGTTACTCCATAGGTACTTATCTGGAACCGAGACCTTCGGAGATAAGGAGGGGTAATGCCAAGCCAGCGCTAATCAGGGATAGCTGCCTTATCTTATCGATTGTCGATCACTACTCCCTACGCACAGACAGCTAGCAAACAAAATAAACACAGACAGAAGCCTCAGTGACCGGGTCGCAGACTCACTTCGAGTCCCAACCCTATCGTTTCCCTCTCCCGCGGACGAAAGAGCATCGATCGCTCCCCCCACCACCACCACCGTTCACGAAATGAAGGTCACAATCAACGAATGGAACGCCGTAGCGTCCTGGCGCTGGGACATGCCCGAAGACGACGTCTGCGGCATCTGTCGCGTCCAGTTCGACGGCACCTGTCCGACGTGCAAATACCCGGGCGATGACTGCGCACTGCGTATGTTGGCCCCCACCTACCCTAGGGTTCTACAAGCACGGATTGTTGACTAGATATGGGGATAGTGATCGGCACATGCGGACACTCTTTTCATATGGTATGTTTTCGCGTGAGGTACATGAATAAGGATGGATCCTGTTGATGGGAGATAGCATTGTCTCCTGACGTGGATCCAGCAGGATTCGTCAAAGGGTTTGTGTCCGATGTGTAGGCAGAGTGAGTTCTCTGGGCGTTGTGAGCAAAGGGGAGGGGACAGAAGCTGATGGTTGGTAGAATTCGAATGGAAGAAGAGTGGAGAGTAGGGTCATCTGCCCTTTTCATGTTCTGGGTGCTAGGAGTCTTTGAGAGGAGTTGGTATAGAGCAACTGGCGTGTCCTGCTTATGATACCCCAGCCACCAACGTGTGGAGCGTGAAGCGTAGAATTGGAGTTTGGAAGGAGAGAAAAGGGGATACATTATCGACCTTTATGAAACAGTGCTCATACCCAAGAAGTTCTGCTGCCTTCTTACGCACGAATGGCATCCAATAACTTTACCTACGTAGACTAGCGCTGAAAACCATATATGAACACAGCGATCATAGCACCACTCAATCCCAAGCTTCCTCCATCCCCATCCAAACATGTAGTCTCTCCGCACCACCACGCAACATGTCATTCCTACCCCTCTCTCACCCCACCGAACCAGCATCATCCTCTCCCGCTCCACCTCCACCTCCACCTCCACCCCCATCATCCCTCCGCCCCTTCACCCACCCCGAAACCACAACCCCCATCCCAGCAAACATCATCCCATCAGAACTCCCCGCAGCACCAAACGCCCTAACCAACTCAACCTCACCACCCAACCCAACCACACTCCCCAACCCACCCTCCCAAACTCCCCCACCACATCCACCAAACTTTGCCCCGTTCTTCACCCTTCTCTCAAACGCCGGCTCCCCCACAACCCACCACCCACGTATATCCTACATCTTCTCCGACGACAACCCCGACACCGACCCCATCACAGCTGCCGCCCTCCACATACTGAATCCCACATCCTCGCTCCCCTCACCAACGCGAAGTTCCGAAGAAAGGAGAAGCGATGGGCGGAATGGCCTGCTGACGAAGGAGCGGTATATACTCCTAGACATGGACGCTACAGGCAGCAGAGTGTTGTCGGCGCAGAGTATGAGTCCAGACTGGGCCGTTACGGCTACGGAGCTGGCACCAGCGCCTACGTGGGATGATACGGGTGGAGGGGGTGGAGGGGGGGAGGTCGAGGGGAGGGAGTTGATGCTGAGGATTGAAGGGATGGAGGTGTTGGGTTCGGTTGAGGGAGATGATGGGGATGGAAAGGGGAAGGGGAAGGGGCTGGAAGAATTGGTGGGGATGTATGAGAGTAGGATGGGGGAGTTGAGGAAGGTTGTCGATGCGGGGGCTGGTGTGGGAGTATGATGAGGCGAGGTTGCATGATGGGTCTTCACATTCACAATGGGGGTCTTTGTAGAAGAAGGGTATTCTGGAGTTCGGCGTCTAAAGTGGATTCGGAGTGGATGTTCTGCGGCAATATCCAAGCGTTCGCGAGTTTGGCACGGGTGGAGCCTATCAAAGGAATTCGGTATAATTGGGGTATGGCGTCGTGGCTGGGAAGTCGTGATTTGGAGGCTGTGGATTATGGGCATAAAACGATCATGTGCTTGTCTTTGCTGTCGACTCTGCCTTGACATGTGAGGGAATCCCATCTTCTTTCTTCGCTTCCTTCTCGTCCTTCTTATCTTTCTTCGAGCCCTTCTTGTCTTTCTTGATCGCAGCTTCGGCCATGAGCTGTTCGAAAGCCATATAGTCGCCTTCTTCGTCTGGATCCCGGGCAGCCTGAACCGCGTTAGCACATGAGAGGTTGCAAAAACTGACACTTTTTTCAGATCGCATACGTTTTGATATACGGTGCCCGAGATCACGAGCGCATGTGCTCTCTCCACCCGCTTCTCCATTCTAACATTCTTATCGTTAAGGATCTTATCACAAACGTCCCTCAGGACGCTTTGAATCTCGAATCTGGATCCTTTCCATGCGGCTGCCAGTATCTTCCCTGTCACCCGCCTTTCATACTCGGCTTTCTTCGCATCCGTCCAGTCCTCACCCCCTTTCTCCTCCATCTTCGCCATTTCTTCCATCGTCACTTGTGCATCAATGGCTGTGGAAATGGTGTTCCAGGTGTCCTTGGCAAGGGTACCCTTATCCTTTAACCTTGAGAAAAAGCCTGAGATGCCTAAGAATTTCTGGGACTTGAGGAAGGAGGTAGCTTTCTGCATGTAGGTTAACCCTATTGCGTGCAGTATCTCAAGACCGAAGGATTCCATCTTAAGATTCTCGACTTCGAGTCGGGTCTTTTCCTGGAATGCTTTGGTAACATCGTTGCCTTTATCGGTCTCGGTCCATATGCTAATTCGGTCAAGTAATTTCTTAGCAAGTGTGTCCACTCGCTCGTCCCGTATGCGTTTTCGCTCCGCTTCATAAGCTGCGAGCTCTTCGCGTTGTTCTTTCGATAGACCTTTCTTCTTCTCTTTCTTTCGCAACTCCTTCTCTTCCGGTGTGAGGCCGGCTGCATCCATACGGGCGTCTTCTTCTGATTTGTCCATTATGGCGTGTTGGCCAAGGGGCCGTTGCGGTGTCGAGGTTCCAGAGCCAGATGAAGGGGAAACAGCTCTAGGAGGCTTGAGATCAGAGGTCGAAGTGTCCGTTGGGGTTGCTAAGTGTGTTGGAGGTGGTTTTGCCGCTGGTATGCTGGCAGCGTCATCCTTCCGCTCCTTGATTTCCTTACCATCTTTTGCCTCCGTCTTGATCCCAGCAGCCTCAGCGGCTTCTTCCTCCTCCTCCATCTGTTTCGCCGTAATGTCCATAGTCTTGGTCAGATCCTTCATGAGCGAAAGTTCTCCGATGAGATCTAAAAAGGCTTCCCCACCAAAGATCATGCCAAAGAACTCAGCAGGGTCTTCAAACCCACCGCCCGGTACGGCTTCCCCTTTGCCAAACTTATCATATTTCTTCCGTAACTCATCATTGCTGAGGACTTGGTAGGCTTCACCGATAGCCTGGAACCGAGCGTGTGCTGTCTCATCACCAGGGTTCTTATCAGGATGTGTAGTTATGGCAAGTTTTCGGTAGGCTTTCTTGATCTCGAGTTCTGAGGCTCTCGGTGTCACGCCAAGCGCATCGTAATATGTTGTATCTACAACCATCTCGACGGCTAGGAAAGGAGGATTAGGGTGCCTGTCCGGCCGTCGTAATCGGGAATGACGGGGAGTCGAATATTTGTAGGAAAACAACGTCAGGCGGTGGGTATTTCTAACGGCCGCATAATCAAGGAGTTGGATGATTCATATTGGATAGCTGCCTCGAATCCAGATGAAGACTCGAGATAGGAATGTTCTTGGCGCGTTGCCGCTTAGCGCGTCAGGCACTTTTGCACTTCTACAGCGACATCGTCCAATTGACGGTGAAGCGTCACTGGCGCTCTTCCGTCCACGCCTTTCGAGTGATCCATTTTCCGAAGAAACATACTGTGTCTTCCCAACTTTCTGTAAAACTTCACAAATTCAACCTTATACTTCGCTCCACACTCTTGCAGTCGAAATCATCAATCCTACAATACCATGGGTGTCAAGGTCGCTGATGCCCTGTATTATGCCGTGCATGTTGGAGAATTAAGGAACATTATCCAATGGTAAGACAGATATCCCCTCCGACGACGATTTCAGCAACATACTGACCACTCTTCAGGACGACATGGCATGATCCTCCACACACGCGCGACCCAGAAAAAGAGGCCCCTTCGCTGCAGAAATGCTTCGAGTTCCTTGACATGACCAGTCGCAGTTTTAGCTCCGTCATACAAGAGCTTCATCCAGAACTTCTCGTCCCTATTGCACTTTTCTACCTTATTCTACGCGGATTAGACACTATAGAAGATGACATGACCATTTCGCTAGAAGAGAAGGATCCACTGTTGAGGAACTTCGACTCCTATACCGAGAAAGAAGGCTGGAGCTACGATGGTAATGGACCGAATGAGAAGGACCGAGAGCTACTGGTGCAATGGGAGAACGTTACAGAGGAGTTCAGAAAGGTCAAGCCTGCATATAGAGAGATCATCAAGGATATCACAAACAAGATGGGCAATGGTATGGCAGACTTCTGCGCGAATGCAGAGTATAATGCCAATGGAGTGGATACCGTCAGCGACTATGACCTTTACTGCCACTACGTCGCAGGTCTTGTAGGGAACGGTCTTACACGCCTCTTCGTCGAAAGTGGTCTTGCAAACCAAGCATTGATGCAGCGGCCTCAACTGCAAGAATCAATGGGCCTGTTTTTGCAGAAAACAAACATCATCCGAGATATTAGGGAGGATTTTGACGACAAACGGCGCTTTTGGCCGAAGGAAATCTGGTCAAAGCATGTTGACCAGTTTGAGGACTTGTTCGACCCCAAGAACCAGGAGGCCGCATTGAACTGCAGCTCGGAAATGGTCTTGAACTCTTTGAATCACGCGGACCAATGCCTCTTCTATTTAGCCGGTCTCAAGGAGCAATCGGTGTTCAACTTCGCGGCGATTCCACAGTCAATGGCAATAGCAACCTTGGAGCTGGTCTTTCGGAATCCAAACATCTTCAAGAAGAACGTCAAGATCACAAAGGGCGAAGCGTGCCGGATCATGATGCAGTCCACGCAGAATCTGAAGCTAGTGTGCGAGGTCTTCCGGCAGTTCACCAGAAAGATCCACAAGAAGAATACCCCAAGAGACCCCAATTTCCTCAAAATCAGCATCGCTTGTGGCAAGGTTAGTCATCCAGTAGCGATTCTCTCATTCGTTTGTCGTACTAACGTACTAACCTCGACCCCAGATCGAGCAATTCATCGAATCCATCTACCCGTCGCAAGACCCCAAGACCATCATCGCAGCACAAGCAGCCAACGGCCCACCACCACTATCCCCCGAAGAAGCCAAGAGCAAGGCGATGGCGAGGGAGGCGAAGATGGACACTTGTATTTCATACAGCTCACTTACTCCCCACAAGACACGGCTAATTCTCGCAGTCTACCTCCTCGCAGCGGTCATGGGCACGCTCTTCGTCATATCAGCAATCATGGTATGCTCTCCTCTACAACTATCCCGCATTGTGGTTTCGAGCTAATCGCAAGAACAGTTCGGTACAGCCTACATGTTCGGCGCCCGCTTCGACATCGCATTCCAAGAACTCCGCAAGGGAAACCCCTTCAAGCCTTCCAATGCCAAGGACGCCGCGTCCGCGATCCGAGACCACGACCACGGCGAGCTTTAGCATCTCTCTTCCTATCTTGTCTTGTCTTTCCTATCACCGATTCTGTGCCATATCTCTGTAAAATACTCGGCATCAAGCAATAAGGTAGGCTGGTCCAAAACCCAATACTGCAAGCAGTCTTTGCAGACGCATATCAGATTCTATTCCCAATGTACCATACGCATACAATCAATACACCCACAGTATCTCCCCCACCTCCAATTCATCCCATCCTCATCCCATCCCCATCCCCATCCCCACCACATCCCCACTTTATCTAGCACGGATGTCAAATTGCAACTCAGCCCCACCCACCACCATGGCTGTCGGTTGTGCCGAAGATGTGCTTATAACAACTTCGATGCAATAACTGTCAGTTGATGACGGCCGTGAGGTGAAATACTCTATCTGGGCTGGCTGGTGGAGGCTGGCATGGTCTCGCGGTTGTGGTTGCATTACAGTTTTTGGATTACAATTTACTTGTATTACAGGTTTTCGTGGGGTTTTGTGGTTTCATTGCTTGTTCTTGTTCTTGTTTGCAGGTTTATGTTTGCGGGTTGATGTTTGGATGGTGAGGGGAGAGGGGCGATACCCACCCTGTCCTCCTGGAATGGAGATAGACGTTGCAGGTCCTGTCATTCTCTTTACATGAAGTCCTAGTACGCTTGGTTCCTATCTAAGCGGTCTCGTCGCAATATAACAGTCAAGGCAATCCGACAGAGCGTGTCATGGTAACCACCTATCCAGCCGAGACTACCTCCATAGTGGAGGAGCTGTCATTAGAAAACCACTGGGATCAAAACAGGCGACGCAGAGATAGGTAAGATGTTAGACATGCAGCATGCAGCGATGGCCCACTTCGGAATGATGTTGACGCGTGCGTGAGGTATGTAGTGAACCGGGTGCGCGATGCCGGGAAGGGAGCAGCTGCGGAATGATCCCATAGGCTGTGGATTTGACAGCACCTTATGCGCCTTCTATCTCTCTGCTTACCCTGCGTATCCTGCCACGGAGAGATTCTCGCGACAGGGTGGAAGCGGACCTGGTACCGAGGGTGCGTATGCTGACTGCAGGTGTTATCTGGATCCGCGGTTGCAGTCAACCACTGCGAATATACGGTGGTTCAAATGATGACGATCGCAAAGGAGCTCACACCCTCCACCGTGAATTGATCAGCCAATCAGCGTGGTGGGAAGAGGGTCCATCATGATCGACGCCACCAACAGGACGCCAATTGCGGCAGTGGGGTAGGATAAAGTACTTTACTTTACTAGTACTTTACTTTCCTAGTACTTTACTAGTAGAGTACGGGGTGGATGACCGCGCCAAGACCCATGTATGCATGCAATCTCGTGGTCTGTCAAGGATGGAAAAGCAATATGCCACCTCCGCCGTCTTTCGCTGATCAACGACACGAGAGGCGAAAGCAATGGAGCAGACAGCATATAAGTACGTAAGTAGAGAACAATGATGCACCTACCACGCAATGCCAATTCATCTATCTTCCATGCGCCATGCTCGAGAAGGGGCATGGCAGCGGACATGAGGCGTGGATGCGTGACGAAAACGGGTCACACAATGACACACACCTCCCGTCCGAAGCTCCCTCATTGGTCCGATCGATGACTAATCCCCCACTACACCCCATCGGTCGCAACACCATGTCGCGCCAAGGGCACCGTGGGTCTGGGCCTTCCTTTTCCCCATCGGCCATCGACATGACTGCCCCGGGGTGCTGGGCTGTCTGCTCGCTTTTCTCCTCACTGGGATGGGATGGGCCCATTGACACCGGTGCTAAAGTAGTAAGGTAGTACTACCACTCATAATGATAAATCATAAAGCCATTGTACCCTCCGTTCCTCCGCACTGTCGCATCCACTCACGCATTCATCTCCATCTAATATAGTTCAATCCTCATCCTCATCTCACATTTCTCATCTTCACTTCATCTCCCTCACCACAACACAACACTGACAGCGGTCAGCCAATCTACAGGCATTGACAAGTCATAGCTGCTCCTCCCTCACCCTACCTCCACTTCAAAACACACTCCTCCCTCTCCAACTTCCTCACCCTCACAATGGCCACCCACACCAACACCGAGTTCACCGGCAACGGCCCCGAGACCTACAACAAAGAGACCAACGGCACCGGCGCCGGCATGACTCGCGAGATGACCCACGAGGAGCACCAGACCGCCAGGGCCGCCGCCCGCTTCGGCTACGGGCCCCTCGCCCACGTCAACACCAGCAGCGGCAGCGACCGTCTGCCCGCCTTCGGAGGAGAGTTCCAGCCTGGTCTCTACAAGGAGGTCAAGAACCGTAACATAGCCAACCCTGCACCACTCGGTTTGTGCGCTTTCGCTCTGACGACCTTTGTGCTGGGCTTGATCAACATGGGGACGAGAGGCCTGACTACGCCGAGTTTGGTGGTCGCTCTCGCCTTTGGCTATGGAGGGTTGGTGCAGTTGCTTGCTGGCATGTGGTACGTCGCTTCTCTGCTTCCTTAGACACCGTGTTAGCCAGCTGTGTAGGGAGCGAGGTTGCTGACAACGCTGTACAAACAGGGAAATGGCCGTTGGCAACACCTTTGGTGCCACCGCGCTCTCCTCCTACGGCGGCTTCTGGCTCTCCTTCGCCATCATCCTGACCCCGGGCGGCTTCGAAATTGAGAAGACCCTCATGGCCACGAGTAAAAGTGCGTTCGCTGACGAGTTCGGACTATACCTGATGGTAAGCTTCCCCACAAATCCTACTGAAGCTAGCTCGGCTCCTGCCGCCTCACCGCATACATACTAAGCATTCCAACAGGGCTGGTTCATCTTCACCACTCTCCTAGTGCTGTGCACCCTCCGCTCGACCGTGGCGTTCTTCTCGCTGTTCTTCACGCTGGATATGGCGTTCTTGCTGCTCGGGATCGGATACCTGCACCGCGACGCAAAGGGCATGCCAAACCCTCCCATCATCAAAGCCGGAGGCTTCTTCGCGCTGCTGGCGGCATTCTTGGCGTGGTACAACGCTCTGGCTGGTATCGCGGACGACTCGAACAGGTACGTCGCTTTGGCAGCTCTGACACCTTCCAGTCCACTCTCACACTCGCTAACCCTCCTCTAGCTTCTTCATCATCCCAGTCGCCCACTTCCCCTGGTCCGTAAAAGCCATGATGGACAAAGGCAAGCGCGATCCGGAAGGCAACAAAATGGCTTGAAGGGAGATATTTCATATTTCAAAGGAGGGGGGCGCTCGGTTCGGTCGGGACGTGGAAAGGATCTTCTAATTTGCATGATATACCACACCTGATCCGTGGGCCATCTGACCAAACTGTGCTCTAGAGAGAGAGAGAGAGAGAAGCTTCGGCTTTAGTTTCTTCTATAGTAGCTTACATAGAATATGTCCATAGGATTCTTTACATTGAGTTATGGATATTGTACTAAAGTATTCCTACAGCAAGCAAGCAAGCAGATTTGCCGACAATACCAATCTTGTGCACTCTACTACTCTCTATTCTACCGAGGGCCGGCCATGTAGGATGTTTGTGACTTTATAGCTTCGCATAGACTCTTCTACATATAGTAGCTCACTTACATATGTCCATAGGATTCTTTACATTGAGTTGTGGATAGTGTACGTACGTACGTATTTCTGCAGCAAGCAAGCAGACTTGTCGATAAATTCCAATCTATTACACTCTACCACTTTCATTACCCGAATCACGCAGACTACCTATCCAACTAAAACATCTCTCAGCCCCGCGTAAGTAGCTTCATCGGCGCGGCGTGAATAAGGTATCGTACTTCGAGAAATGGTTTTAGGGTGTGCAGTTCCAATGCGATTGGCCTGCTGCAACACCCTAACCCCGATCCTAATAGTGGACGACGTACTTACTGTGGTATAGAATTAGTTATATCTTCTATATATATCAACGGATTTTTATAATTTTTAGAGTGTTAGATTCTATAGTAGATAAATATATATTTTTTAATCTACTTAGATTATTATTATAAGCGTTAACTATCTAATAATAATATATTAGCATACGTACGTAGAATAATAGATATAGAATAGGGAGTCTTAATATACCAGATAAATTTAGTTATATCTTCTACGTATATAGACGGATTTCTATAATTTTTAAAGTTTTAGATACTATAGAGAAATACGTAACTTTTAGCCTACTTAGGTATATATTATAAGTATTAACTATTAATTTATAATTTTATAGGATTAGTAATTGTGGGGTCGGGGTCGTGGTGTTGCAGCAGGCCAATCGCATTGAAACTGCACACGCTAAAAGTATATGTTGTATTGTAATAACCTGCAAATCTCAAATTTCGAAATCCTATTTCCTAAATCTTTGTTCTTGATGTCGCATATATCTGATTTCTTGAGAAGCCTATATTGTAGCGTATATAACACAGTATAGTTTCGGTTTCAACATGACCTAACTTCGTTCGAAAATGCCAAATTTATGTGCGTTCGTACTTTTCGATGCCTTGTGTTGTAATGGCATGGAGCGTCACGATGAATTTGCGTTCCTATGCCATTGGTCCCATGTAAGGATTTCGGAATTAGGGTTTTGAGATATGAGACCGGGCGTACCTTATGTTGCACAGAACGAATATTCCGACTCTTCATTACGCGTAAACCAAAGTTGATTCTGAAAGACTCACTGGGAGTTATTCCACGTCCTGCCTCGTCACGCCATTGAAATACTGATTGGTCCTCCACATCTTGGTATGTCTCTCTCGCTATGACATAGAGCAGAGGTTGGATTGAGCGGTCGACATGACGCCACCCGTACGAAAGACGCTGAGGACATCCCAATATCCTCTGCGATCTGGGCACAATTTCCGACTATTTTCCTTTCCTTTGGCTGAACTACGTAATATTCCTTCGCGCTCGTCTGATTGCGTGGCGAGCCCGAGCTCGGCATCTCCCGGACGAGGATCCCAAAGAGTTGTCTCGCCTGCTTTCTGATCCACGGGAGGCCGATGCCAGACTGGATGTTGCCGTATACTCATAATTTCGTAGCCTTCACGCCTGGTGGAGTGTCGCTCATCAACAAAGGCCTGACCATCTATGGAAGGCGCTGAGAGCGGCCTAAAGCCGTGTTCGCCCCATGCTGCCGTAGCTGAGCCCAGAAATTGCCCTTGCCCATCGACTCGGGAGCCCAGGGTAATCTTTATATCTCTGGTTGCCAGCTTTTCATTGTCGTCGGGATTGCTGGACGAGCTTTGAAGCTTTACGAACCTCAAATTTCTGAAGCTGGAATTGACAAAGCTCATAATGGATCTGAGCAGGGGAAGGTGATATCGGAAGAAGGCTGGGAACGAAGTCAAGCAGCTACACATGACACCTACGGTCAATTCGACGACACTAGGATCAGTCAATAGTATATCGCTGGCCTTGGAGCATAGGTATACTGACACCCAGACCAAGACATAGACCAGTTTCCATGTAACATCGCTGTTCCGACCCATGTCTAGTCGATAGTAAAGGCTAAAGGCACTTGCAATACAAGCGCTAGACGTACAAATTCAGTATCTCATTGAAATATCCGGTCGCATTGATTCTTACAGGAGACCGGTCATGAAGATCGACAAAACCCCAATCTTCTTCCTTTGCGGAAGCTGGAGCTTCCACACTACTGGCATTGGTAGGCAAAGGATGTAGAAGTCGCTGGCAATATTGACTGCACCTTGAGTGATTCCCAAGGGGATGTCTTTCGCGGTGTTTACTGATAGAAGAGACGCTAATTGGCTTTGCCCTGGCTTTGGGATTGAGAGGACCGCGTAAGCGATAAGCATGCCCGCATAGAATAAAGTCAAGAAGACCATGCTGATGTAGATGCAGTATCGTAGCTTGAGGTTTGAGCGGAATATTTGGAGGTACAGGAGGAGTAGGGAGAGCTTTGCCATTAGGATGCTCGGAGAGTAAAGCATATCAAGAACGACAAATCTCTTAACGAACGAGGTTGGGATCAGAAGGGCTAGTCAAGGATGAATACAAGATTCTTACTCGAAGAAGACTTGGTGTGAAAGCTGTAATTGGAACGTCCCATTGGTGAGGGCCAACACCTTGGCCCAAAACTATTGAATTTAGCGCAGTGATACTAACTCGAGCGTGGGTACCTCGCACACGATAATGATGTCGCGGCGAAGCCTAGGGAACCAATCTACTTGTTTTTAGGAGACAAAACATGAATTATCGAGATGATATCTATGCTCTTACTGCCGCAGGTATACAGACCCCTAAGCTGAATCAGTGAATGTGAGCTCTAGTCGAGACGGAGGCTTACAATCATCCCAGCCCCAGGCGTTCCTGACGTGAAGCTTGGTATAGAACGGCACTGATACACATATCACCACTAAGCATATGCACACTATACTCGTCACGACAAGATTTGTAGCACGTGTGACATTATTAACGAAGTTGCTGACGATGCCAGGTGGAGGAAAATGTGCTGGCAATGTGGACGAAGCGGAAGAGTGATTTTGTGTAGCTAGAGGATCCATAATGGCAAGTCGTGAGAGATTCTTCGCAGTATGAGGCTTTGTAGCTATGAGATATAGAAAATTAAATGGGACGATAAGCCGGTAACATTGGGAGATCGAGATTTCTCGGCTCAATGAGTGCGGTAACGCCTTTTTCCAAGAGGTCTGCATGTAATCAGCACCCTTACAAGACAAGACTGGCACAGCACTCCGTGCCGCCCTCTGGTGGGAATGAATCAATCCAGTCGAGGGACCACTTCGGCTAGGAGGACCTGTCACATTTGAATCTGGCTTGCACACTGTCGTTTTTCAGTCAGAGCTGACGTGCATGCTTCCAAAAGGTAGGATTGGTAATGCTTTGGGGCTGTACTCATGTAAAGACAGTTGTGCGGCAAGGAACAAAGCTGCATATGCGTTTCCATCCACCGCTACCTCGGAAGTCATCGCTCCGCCTGAGGTAGCACTCCAGCTACCTACCGAGAGCTACATCTGGGGCGCTGAAACCGCCTCACCCACGAATGTTTTAGCTCGGCAATGCGCCGCGCGCAACGCATCCTCCTGTTCGACGTCCCTGATATTCTTTTCCTAATTGGGGTGAGGTCCAGGGAGCTTAGTTCATGTATCGCACATCTTCAGTCGCGATCCGATGACTGTCCTGCGACTTTGCCACAATTTCTAAAGCACCACATGTGCTGCAGTATGCCTTCCTCAGTGCATCCTCCCTTCACGGTGATGGGCGCCCAACGAGCGCCCAAAACTCTTATAGCCTGAACAAGTCTGCAAGTCTCTTATTCGTATATCTCTAGACGGTGGTGTCCATTCCGCAACCCGCTGAAATCTCTTTACATTTTCCCATCGGTTAGTTGGGAGTTACTACGGTCTGACAGACCATATTTTACAACATCAGACTATAGCCAGCTATAATGGGTTTCCCTTGGTTTATCGTGTCTATTTCGACGATTGCTATTAATCGTGGTTGCGCACAAAGTATAGGGGACGTCCCTCAGTGTGCGGTAAGCTGGATCGTTCTCACCTGTAGAGCCATGTTGACGTTGTTCTTCTTGCAGAAAGAAGCCGCATTTTCAAGCATCAGCCCAACAGGTTGTCATATCACTGATGTCAACTGCATCTGCAAGGATCAATCTTTTATAAATTCACTCTTACCCGTCGTGGAGAAAAAGTGCAACCCGGCAGATTTGCAGAGTAGTTATGTTTCAAAATCTCAAACTCTCACCGAAGTGTCTAACAAAGACGAAGAGACCGTGGCTTTCACAAAGAATCTTTGTGATTCTGTTGATGTTACGATCACGGTGTCCGCTTTCACATTTACTGATACAACAATTTCAACTCCGGCGCCTAGCAATGTTGTTAGCAACCAGACAGTCTCTTTTAGGAGGAGGTTGATGGACGAGTAGGGAATGCTAGCGTATGCAAGCGCCTAGATTTAGCGTATTCAGTGTTGGATTTCAGTATCAGCCCTATATGCTTGGCATGGACTACAAATAGCCAACGTGTCCATAGCTAAACAATCAACCGTTCTATCAACTATTTAACATTCAGGACTCATGCGAAACCTTGGCACCGAACACAGAAAATTCCCCCCCTATTTTATGTAAAACTATATAATAATTAGATATTAATTAATTATAAGTAGAGACTAAATAATAGTATATAATATAAGAGGGAAGACTAAGTACCTTAAAGTTATATATAGCTCTAATTATATAGAATAGGACGTTATTAATAGATAATACTATAAGAGCTAATTATTATACAGGTTTAGATATAAAAAGGGGGGGGAGATATTTATTTTTAGTACTAAGGTTTCGTATAAGTCTTAAATACGCTAAATAAGAATACTTAGTATAGGTAATTAGTATTAAATAGTAATAATATTAATAAGTTATCTATATATAATTTAGATATAGTATAATAGTATTATAATAACTAATAGATAGATATAGCTATATAGAATAGAATAACTATTACAAGAAATCTCTACTAGTCTACTAAGGCCCCTAACTAGTCCTAGTTAGTAACTACTAAGGTTAGCCTAGCCTAATTTTTAATACTCCCTCTTAGATTAATAGTAATAAGGTAGTCTACCTATTACTAACTACTATATCTAAATACCCTTATACTTTACTTAGAGCTAGTCCTAATTATTATCTAGCTAGGCTAAAGTTAATAGGGCTAATAGGTTTTATTAGTAGATTAGTATATTAGCCTTTAGTATTAACCTATTAGAGATAGATTTCTTTAGTTTTAGAAATAAGTTAATATATTAAATAATATCTTATTTAGATATATTTTATAATAGTATAATTAATTAGGTTAGTAGCTAATTTTATAGCTACCTAGTTATTAATACTTAGGAGTATTAGTACTACTCCCTTATTATACCCTAGCTCTTTAAGTATAAGACCTAGATATAGAGCTTCTTTATATACCTCTATTATAGTAATATATTTAGACTTATATATAGATATTACTACTAGCTTTTATAATTTAGATTATTAGGTAATAGGGCTATTAAATAGTTTATAAATATACGCCCTAGTAGAATAAGATATCTTATAATTATTATAGTATAACGCGTTAGTAAAACCTTCTAAGCTATTATTATTACCTAGTTAATAGATAAGGCTATTATTAACTATTCCTAATAGATAATATAGTACCCTTTTTACTATATTTATATATTACGGAGTAGGGTTATTAAGTAAATAACTTAGGTTACTAATAGCGTATATAATATCTAGCCTAGTTATAATACTTAGCTAATTAAGTACTCTTATAAGGGATTAATAAGCCTCCCTTTTAGATAAGGAGGCTATATAGCTATTAGGAGTAATAGCGATATTAGCCTATTCTATAAGTAACTTAGCTAGTAAATATTTTTTTATACCTAGTTATTTTAATAATTAGTTAATATATTTTATTTAGTTAACTTAAATAGAATAGTTATCTAGATTTCTAATAATATTTATTCCTAAATAGTCTTTTAAGTCTCCTATATATTTAAAGTTAAACCTCTTATTAAGTTCCTTCTTTATTTAAGTAATTAGGTCCTAATTATATATTATAAATAGTAAGTTATTAATATATACTATAATAATAACTTTTATAATAGTATTAATAAATATATAATAATTATACTTAAAGCGTTTAAAACCTAGAGACTTAAGTACCTTATAAATGGTTTTATACTATTTATAGGAAGCTTATTTAAGGTTATATAAAGCTTTATTTAGTTTATAGGCGTATCCTTATTTACTATTAGTAAAGTAGTAAGGTTACTCTACCTAGATTTCTTCTTAAATAAGTAATTCTAAGAAGGCCGTAATAATATTTAAATACTTAATAACTAACCTATATTAAGCTATTAGGGCTAGGAGGAGTTATTATAATAATGCCTTTAGGGTTAATAAGAATATCTTATTAAAATTAATCCCCTTAATTTAATAAAAGCCTTTAACTACCTACTATACTTTATATTAACTAATTTCGCCTATTAGCTTATATTTATAGGATAAGACCTACCTACCTAGTAAGATATATACTTTATAAGGTAGTTAATATAATTCTTACTATATTATCTACTTATTATAATTAGCTAATTCTTCTTTAGTAGTAGCGAGCTATTTATCTTTATTAGGTCTACTAAGAGCTATATCTATTAATATTAGGTAGGGATACTCCTTAATACTAGTAATAATACAGGTAAGTATAGCTCTAAACCTATTAAGGTTATTAGAAGATTTTATACCCCTCTTATTTATCTAGTTATAGTTAATCTAGGGTTTATTATAAATAGAATAACGTAATATATTAGGAATAATTCTCTAAGATTTATTATTTTAAGTTAATTATTTATTAATAATAGCTAATAGTATTATAGTAGTAATTTAGCGTATTAAACTATCCTAACTATTCTAATATTAATTAGTTAGTAATTCTAACTCCACTTAGCTATTTTTAGTAGTCTAATTATTTAACTTATTTTAATTTAATTTAGGTAGATTATCCTAATTACGTCTATTTAGACTAGTAGGCCTACTTATATTATTAGTTAGGCCTAATATTAATTAGCTAGATAGAAAAGTTATTACTAATCTATTACTAATATTACTAGTATTATTAGTATTTTTAGTATTATCTAATACTCCCTTAATACCCTATTAATTAGGGGTAGTTACTCCCTTTAAGGCCTAATTACTACTATCTAATTAGTTAGTCTAGAGCTAGCCTAGGAGATCTACTATATTATTATTATCGCTAGAGTCTCCCTCTATTAGGAGCTTATTATTATCTATTAATAATATAGTAGCCCTCTTATTAAATATTATATATATTAATTAAGTAATATATTATCCCTTAATATCTTATACGCGGTAGATACTCTTATTATTATAATTAAGGAAGTAATATTTAATAGCTTTATTATCTAGTTTCTTCTTATTTAGTAATATATTAAATAAGTAGTACTTATATCTAAATAGCTTTAGGTATATTAATTAGGGTTTATAGCCGTACTATTTCTTAAAGGGGGACTTCCTATCCTTACTAGGTATAAGGTTCTTAATATAATTAATATAGTAGATAGCCTTACCCTAG